>ENA-OQJW01000290-OQJW01000290.1-human-gut-metagenome-genome-assembly--contig:-NODE-290-length-9574-cov-2.853922_pt1 | contig 9574 bp, 9 predicted proteins | sample MGYA00242619_ERZ504786 | MGnify/ENA primary metagenome ERZ504786 (study PRJEB26092, sample SAMD00036357) | human gut metagenome | host: Homo sapiens | study: EMG produced TPA metagenomics assembly of the... | reverse complement strand
TTATTTTTACTTACAAAAGTAATCTGCCACAAAAGCAATGATCAGAATCCCTGCTATCATGACAATACGCTGAGTGATGCCCAGACTTTCCTGATGCACCCCCATCTGTTGCAATAAGTTAGTAAGATCGTTGTTTATTGTATCCATATTTTATACGTTTGCTGCAAAGATAATAAATTCACCACAGACTATATATATCAACTCAGATTATTTATATTGACAATCAGCAATTTATATTCAATCTGTGTTAATTTGTATAATCTGTGGTGAAATATGAAAAGGAAACATTCACTGTTTCTTTGTCAACCATTTCTCTTGAATATTCTGCATCACTTCATACCAATTAGGAATATAAACGGTAGCAAAAATCGTATTCACGGCCATACCAAATACTACTGCCGCACCTAGTGCCACACGGCTTCCGGCACCAGCGCCTGTTGCAAACAGCAACGGCATCACACCTAATACAAAAGTAAATGAAGTCATCAGAATAGGACGCAAACGCACATGTCCCGCCTCATAAGCCGCCTCACGGATAGGATTGCCGGCCTTACGGTAATCACGGGCGAACTCCACAATTAAAATACCATTTTTCGCCGATAAGGCTATCAACAGAATAATACCGATTTGTGTATAAATGCTGACTGGAACTCCCATCACCCAACAACCGAGCATCGCTCCCAAAATAGCTACCGGTAATCCCATTACGGCAGCCACCGGGCTTGTCCAACTTTCATACTGAGCTGCCAATACTAAATAAGCTACCAACAAAGCCATGATTAAAATAATAGTAGTAGTATTACCAGCCTGAGTTTCTTGATAAGCAACAGAAGTCCACTCATATCCAAACTCTCCTCCTAGCTGATTTTTTATCAAACTCCCCACAGCCTCTATCGCCTGACCGGAACTACTCCCCGCAGCCGGAGTAATAGTGATAGAAGCTGCCGAATACATATTATATCGGTTTATCTGATCCATTCCCAGTTTTTGCTCTATTTGTGTAAAACTACTGAAAGGAACCATCTCTCCTTTCGAATTGACCACACTCAGTTTCAACACATCATCAATCACCTTTTGGGCCTGTTCACCAGCCTCCAATTTTACCTGGTAGATACGGCCGAATTCTACAAAATCATTTACATAAGCCTGCCCCATATAATACCCTAATGTAGAGAAAACCTGATTCAACTGCAAGCCCATTAACTGAACTTTATCACGGTCTATATTCAAAAAATACTGAGGTACATCCGCTTGATACATACTGCTTATAGAAGCAATAGCCGGCTCATTGTGATAATTAGCCAATAACGCCTCAACCGCCTTTTGCAGTTCTTCTGCACCCAAAGACTTGCGATCTTCCAGTTCGAGTTGTAAACCACCTGTATTACCCATACCAGGGATAGCAGGAGGAATAATACCAAAGACTTGGGCTTCCTGTATCATGGCATATGCCTGTTCATTAAAACGATTAACCACCGCTTGAGCGGTATGCTCCTTACCCGCACGCTCTTTCCAATTCTTCAGCACCACAAAATAGGTAGCCGCATTAGGCAACTGACCACCTCCCATGATACTGAATCCGTTTACTCCCAAATAAGTCTTCACTTCGGGATACTCTGACAAAATAGCATCAATCTGCTTACCCACCATTTGTGTACGTTCTAAAGAAGAGGCAGCCGGAAGCTGAATGGCAATCATAAAATATCCGTCATCTTCTTCGGGAATAAAGGTGCTGGGCCATTTTACAAACATCAAAATAGCAATAACTGATATTACGATATAAGAACCGATAGCAATAACCGGACGTGCCAACAACCATTTTACTGAAGCGTCATAAACCCGTTGCATCCAGTCATTCATACTATCAAACCAACGGAACAAACGCGCTTTATGCGTCGGAGTGGGACGGAGCAACAGAGCACAAACAGCCGGAGTCAATGTCAATGAATTGAAACCACTTATAACCGTAGAAGCCGCAATAGTCAATGCAAACTGTTTATAAAGTTGCCCGGAAATTCCACTAATCAGTGTAGTAGGGATAAAAACGGCAAGCAGTACCAGCACCACTCCGACAATAGGTCCGGTAATCTCTCCCATAGCCTGCTCGGTAGCCGCCCGGGCGTCCAGCTTCCCTTCATCTAGAATACGGGTGGCATTTTCAGTCACCACAATAGCATCATCCACTACAATAGCTATAGCCAATATCAAGCCGAACAGTGTCAATGTATTGATAGAAAAGCCTAGAGCAGCCATTACCGCCAGTGTTCCGATAAGAGAAACAGGGATAGTAAGACATGGAATAAGAACCGCCCGCCAGCTTTGCAAGGAAAAAAAGATAACCAGCACCACTAGAACAATCGCCTCCACGAAAGTCTTCATCACTTCATCAATAGAGTCATGAACCACATCTGTAGTGTCCAATGTTACATTATACTTCACCCCTGCCGGAAATGTTTCAGCCAATTCCGCCATGCGTGCACGAACTCCTTTAGACACATCCAATGAGTTACTCCCCGGTAACTGATAGACAGCAATACCTGCTGTAGGTTGTCCCTTCAATTTGGAAACAACTCCATACTCGGCACTTCCCAACTCAATTTTGGCAACATCTCTCAGACGAAGTACCTTCCCCTGGTCTTCCACTCTCAATATGATGTCCCCAAACTCTTCAGAAGTAGAAAGCCGTCCCTTCACATTCAGCGTATATTGAAAATCATTATTGGCCGAACTACCGATAGGCTGTCCCACATAACCGGCTGAAACCTCCATGTTCTGACTCTGAATAGCAGAGTAAACTTGCTGCGGAGTAATATTGCGGATACGCATTGTTTCAGGATTCAGCCATACACGCATGGAATAGTCTCCGGCTCCCATCACATTCACCGCTCCTACTCCCGGCACACGTGTCAACTGGTCTACCAGATTCAAATTGGCATAATTGGTCAGATAAAGGCCATCATAAATACTATCACCACTCAGTGTAAGCATCATCACAATATTGGATGACTGCTTCTGCACCGTCACTCCCTGTACTTTCACAGCTTCAGGCAAAGAATTCAACGCTACACTAACTCGGTTTTGTACCATTACAGTTGCCATATCAATATCCGTTCCCACTTCGAAAGTCACAGTCAGCGAATAAGCACCCGATGCGGAGGAATTGGAGCTCATATACAACATTCCATCCACACCGTTTACCTGCTGTTCAATGGGGATACCGACAGTTTGAGCTACAGTTTCAGCATTGGCACCCGGATATACCGCACTGACTTGCACGGTAGGCGGCGTAATATCGGGATATTGCGCCACGGGCAATATATTCAGAGTTACAAGTCCAGCCACCACGAATAACAAAGCCAGCACCGTGGCAAATATAGGCCGTTCTATGAAAAATTTTGAAAACATAAGGCTATTGAAGTTTATTGGTTTGTTCTATCGGTTTAATTTTCATGCCTTGGCGCACTTTCAACAATGCCTTGGTGACATAACGTTCGGAAGGTGACAAGCCACTTTTTACAACACGCATATTATGATCCGCCAATTGCCCGACTTCAATATGCCGATAATTCACTATATCACTGTCATTCACTACATACAAATACTTGCCCAACTGATCTGTTCCGATAGAAGCATCATTAACCAGCACTGCATTCCGCGCTTCACCGTATGGTAACGTGACACTGACAAATAATCCGGGACGAAGCTTCCCGTCAGAGTTATCTAATTCCGCACGCAAACGGAGAGTACCTGTAGTTAATGTCACATTGGGAGAAAGATAATCTAGTTTCGCTTTTCCATGCCTGTGCCCCGTCAGTCCCCAAGCGCAAGGTTACAAAATGAGTTTCTGCAGGAATCTTGCTGGCAGCCTCCTGGGTCAGCTCGTATGTCAGATATTGGTTATCTGCAATATTAAAATAGGAATACATACGGTTATCCTTATAAACAGTAGCCAATTTAACCGGTTGCAAAGCACCACCGATGTATGCTCCGACAGAATAAACTGATACATCAACCACTCCATCACAAGGAGCCTTGACATAGCAATAACTCAAGTTGGTACGCGCAGTTTTCAAAGCTGCTTCAGCATTACTTACGGCAGCCTCACAAGCAACGACATGGCTTTCTGCCTGCAAATATTGTATACGGCTCACCGCATCACTTTTTATCGCTTCTTTCATACGTTGATAACTACTGACAGCATATTCAAGATTGGCTTTAGCCGTTTTTAATTCAGCTTCCGCTTGTTTCACTGAATTTTCATAAAGTGTCGGTTCTATAACAAACAATACCTGTCCCTGACGTACTCGGGAACCAGGTGCAAAATTCTTGGATTGTAAAGTTCCATTTACTCGTCCCACCAAATCTACAGTGGATTCCGCTTCCAAATAACCGGGATAATCTTTGGTCAGCGTCACATTTTCCACCAAAGGTTTCGCTACATCTATAGGCAATGCCTGCATTCCTGTCTGAGAAGGTTTATTTTTATCGCAGGCGGTGAGCACACATACCGTCCATGCGAAAGTTATCATTATTCTTTTCATATCTTGGGTTAGGTTTTTTATTATTTCTATAGTTCAACAACTTTTCCGTCACAGTCTACCAGCCTCCACCCAATGCCTGATACATCTGAATCAGACAAAGCAATGAATATCCCTGTGCCTGCACCAATGAATTCTCGTATGACAGTAACGAACGCTGTGCATCCAACACATTTTGGAAAGGGCTCAGCCCCTGTTTGTATAAGTCCAATGAAAGTTTAAATGCCTCTTTCCCCTGATTCAGCATCTCACGACATGCCACAATCTGTTTGATGGAATTCTTATAACTACTCATGGCATTATCCACCTCCTGCACTGCTGTAAGAACCGTAATATTGAACTGATTGATTGTCTCATCCAGTTGTGCACGCTGCAAGCGTACATTATTCGCACGCTGGCCACCATTAAAAATCGTCCAGCTCATAGAGGGAGCGATGCTCCATGTCATACTGCTACGTTTAGTAAAGTCTTTCATATCATGTGAAGCATAGCCGAAGGAACCGTTCAGAAAAAATGAGGGAAGCCAATCGGTCTTAGAAGCTCCCAACAGGGCTGCTTGTGCATTGACTTGACGTTCGGCAACCCGTACATCGGGACGTCGTAAAAGTAATTGTCCGGGAAGACCAACCCCTACCGGCTCTATATAATCGGGTAACGGTTTTCCCGTTTCCAGTGCAGCCGTCACATCCTGAGGATAAAGCCCGAGCAATACAGCCAACGCATTCATATATTGAATAATACCGGATTCTGTAGCAGGAATAGAAGCCAATGTACTATAATAAACCGATTTAGCCTGAGCCACATCCAGTTTGGAAGCCAATCCGGTATTATAACGCACTTCAGTTATATCCACTACCGCCTTTTGAGATAAAGCATTGCGCTGTAACACACTGAGTTCCTGTTGGGCCTCACGCAAATTAAAATAGGCTGACGCCACTTCTGCACAAAGACTTACCATCGTCGCATTGTACTCTTCACGACTTGCCGCAAAATTTTCTTTCTGCGCTTTCACCCGTTGGCGGATGGAACCGAACACATCCACCTGCCAGCTCATATTAACCGTTGCATCATAATACCCCACTCTGGATTGAGGCTGTCCCGTACCGGTATTACCACTAGTCTGTTGGCGGTTCCACCTGGCATCCAATGACAAAGCCGGATAATAGCCTCCTCTGGCTATCCTCAGATTCGCTTTCGCCATATCTATACGATTCAAGGCAGTAAGGACAGACGGATTCTGCCTGACAGCCACATGAATCAATGAATCCAGTGTGGCATCCTGAAATACAGTCCACCAATGGTCATCCACCGGAAGCTGTTGTTGAAACATCGCATCCTCTTCTTGCCAATGTTCCGGCAAGGGTACATTCAATAATTTTTCGGTCCGCTGCTGGGCATTCAGTGCCAAAGGAATGATTAAAAGGAGCCATGCTCCCCATCTACGTATTTTCCTCATAAGTTTATCACATTAAAAAACATTAGGAAAACACATGAAGCAACGTTTTGTTTAACCCTTTGACTTTCAAAAACAAAACAGCCTCTCCTTCTGAGAAGAAAAGGCTGAACCATAAAATATGAAAAGAGAAGTTATTTACCAAACATATTATTTATTAATGACATAGAACCAGTCAGCATACTTCCCAAGACATCCTGATTAAATGCAATGGAATAGTTTTCGGGAGATAACTGTATATCCATTTGTACAATACCGTTTTTGCTGATTTTCTTCAATTCTTTAGCCTTTATATTATAATAGGCAAAACGGCGGAAACTTTGATACACATCACTCATCTCCACATCTACATGCTGCAATACGGAAGCGCCGCCTGCTACCGTAGGCAGCTCTAATGTCTTTCCATTATCCAACGTCAGGACACACTTACTGTCATTAAGAATTTCCACCTCATGCCCCGACCCGATAGTAACAGCCAGCGAATAACGTATGGTACTTTTATACTGAAATCCAGCGAGTGCCACATATACGTCCATATTATTGGAAACACCCAGATTCATACCCTCGCATACCACTGTACGCACTCCGGTCTGGTTGGTTTCATCGTAAATTACCTTTTGCGCCATAGCTCCTACACTCAGAAGCAAAAAGACGAATAAAAACAATACTTTCTTCATAATTCTTCAGTTATTATTTCATCATACAACAAAAACAAACTCATAATGATGACAATATTAACAAAAACTTTTCATACAACATATATCACAACGCATCATTTATACGTTTTTATCCGAACAAGCATAGAACTATAACCTTTCGCATCTCTTATTTCAATCTACTCTACCGATTCGATTCCAACGAATTGAATTTTGCTCTTCATCTTTTGAATACCAAATCCATTGTACTACACCCACAATGAAATCATCAGGCACCAATCCCCAATGTCGTGAATCCAATGAATGGTGTATATTGTCTCCCAGCATAAAACAGCTCTATCATGAAAGAGAATTTCTTTTCGAGTCCATTCTTTCATCAAAAAAGTCAACTGCTCCTTTTCTATCCTTTTACACGAGAAGAAACAAAATACCCCAAAAGCCAACAACACATAAAGCAGGATTTTCATAATTTTGCTTTCAGGATATCATCCATCTCAAATATTTCAACATTACATTCCGATTCACAATTTAACAAGTACAACCGAGGGGTATATTGAGAAAGAAGCACACTCATGCTTTGGTGTTCCAATGCGTACTTGCCTACCAGTTCACCATCGGTGAATCAGCACTCTTTTCCTCCCGTGCATACAACAGGACAGTAGAAGGCAAATTAACAAAATATAAAGTATCGTCCCCCTCTGTTTTTCCAATAAATTCAGTAGCTATAAATTCTCCAGGCCCTTGTCCACTGCTTCCAAAGCTACCCACTCTTTCGCCTGTCTGTTCCTCTAGAATCTGACAAATAGGTTCACCGGAAAATTTACAACGTTGAACCATAAGAATTCCACAATCAAAAGAAGAGAATGTAACCAACTCATTGGAGATAATTTCTTTATCATAATAAAAGCCATAGATCGGTTTGGTGGGAATAGATAAAAAGTCATTTCCTTTGTTACTGACACAGGAAATAAAAAAAAGGATGGCAACAATCGAATAATACAATTTTATTTTAATCATAATTTTAATACTCTTCAAACGGGACAAAACAAATGCTTAATGCCTATTTATTTTGTCCCGTATTACATAAATGTCTAATTACTCAGGAATGGTATATCGATTTACCCAATTTGCTTCCTTACTTGTCTCAATAATAACAGGTTCGCCCGGAGGACCTACAACGAGTTCATAACAACGTGAATTACGTTGATACATACAATCCTTCGTACCTAAAGTCAAGGCCTCCACATTTGACAAAGCTAAATCGGACAATTCTTCTTTGTTTCGAGAACCATACAAAACATAACTTCCACCAACTGCCAATGAGGCAATCAATGCCATTTTAAGTGTTCTTTTCATAATATATTTTTTTAAGTTTAAAATAGGGATATCTCATGATGATTCAAAGATGTATGATGAAAAAGATACCGTCTGTCCCTATCATCAGAAACAGACAGTCCACGAAGGCCATTTAGTTTGATTGCATTTGGAGGTGAATGTTTTCATTGTATCACTTTTTATAAAGAACATAAAAACTTTCCACTTAAACAAACATTTCCGCTTTTATTTTACAATAGAATTATCATAAAAACATTTGTATCCTCCTCGATTCATGCTCAAACCTCACCTTTTTGTGCATATTTTCTCCCCATATCCTTTTGTCGCTCAAATTGTTTAAGTAAATTTGCCGTCGGAATATTACTAATACCAAATATATTAAAGTATATGAGTTTAAAAATTGTAGTACTGGCAAAACAAGTTCCCGACACACGCAATGTGGGGAAAGATGCCATGAACGCTGACGGTACTATCAACCGTGCGGCACTTCCGGCCATCTTCAATCCGGAAGACCTGAACGCCTTGGAACAGGCACTCAGACTGAAAGACACACATCCCGGCTCTACGGTAACTATCCTGACCATGGGCCCCGGACGCGCTGCCGAAATTATTCGTGAAGGTTTATACAGAGGAGCAGACAATGGATATTTATTGACCGACCGTGCTTTTGCCGGTGCTGACACGTTGGCCACTTCATACGCCATCGCTACGGCTATCCGCAAAATAGGCGAATGTGATCTGATTATCGGTGGCCGTCAGGCTATCGACGGTGATACCGCACAGGTAGGTCCGCAGGTAGCGGAAAAACTGGGGTTAAGCCAGATTACTTATACGGAAGAAATTCTGAATGTGGACGAAACTGCCCGCCGCATCACTGTAAAACGCCATATTGACGGCGGGGTAGAAACAGTGGAAGGTCCTCTGCCTATTGTACTGACAGTGAACGGAAGTGCAGCTCCCTGCCGTCCGCGCAATGCCAAATTGTTACAGAAATACAAACGCGCTCTCGGTACACAGGAAAAAGCAGCCATCACTAAAGACGGTTCTGAACTGCCTTACGCTGAACTATATGAAAAATTCCCTTACCTGAATATCACTGAATGGAGTGTGGCCGATGTAGAAGGAGACACCAAGCAGTGCGGTCTGTCAGGCTCTCCCACCAAAGTGAAGAAGATTGAAAACATCGTCTTCCAGGCAAAAGAAAGCAAGACCATGACAGGAAGCGACCAGGATGTGGAAGGATTGATTGTCGAACTGTTAGCTAACCATACAATAGGATAACGATTATGAATAATGTATTTGTATATTGCGAGATTGAAGGCACAACAGTGGCCGATGTGAGTCTCGAACTTTTAACCAAAGGCCGTAAATTAGCTAATCAGTTAGGCTGCCAGCTTGAGGCAATCGCTGCCGGAACCGGCCTTGCAGGAATTGAAAAACAAGTATTGCCCTACGGAGTAGACAAACTTCATGTATTCGATGCTCCGGGTCTGTTCCCTTATACTTCACTGCCCCACACTTCTATCTTGGTGAATCTGTTTAAAGAAGAAAAACCGCAAATCTGTCTGATGGGCGCTACCGTTATCGGCCGC
>ENA-OQJW01000288-OQJW01000288.1-human-gut-metagenome-genome-assembly--contig:-NODE-288-length-9613-cov-2.826587_pt1 | contig 9613 bp, 13 predicted proteins | sample MGYA00242619_ERZ504786 | MGnify/ENA primary metagenome ERZ504786 (study PRJEB26092, sample SAMD00036357) | human gut metagenome | host: Homo sapiens | study: EMG produced TPA metagenomics assembly of the... | reverse complement strand
ATTTTTGTATAGAATAAAATGTAGAAGAAATATGTAAAATGTTAGTAAAGGTAGGCAATATGAATAATAAATAACAAAAATTCCTATATCGTAAAAGAAAAAGAGCTTGTATCTCTGTCCGTATATAACGTAGGCTTCCAGAGCTGTGATAGCCTGTATCAGTGGGGCCCCGGTATCAGAGACCATTATCTGATTCACTATATCATAAGCGGTAAAGGCCGCTACACTGTAAATGGCAGTGTTCACACATTAACTCCCGGTGATGCGTTTCTCGTATATCCAAATACCGAAGTGATTTATCAGGCTGATGCGCAAGATCCTTGGGAATATACCTGGGTAGGCTTTACCGGCAGCGATGCTGCAACCATTTTAAGAGCCACTGATTTCACAAAAGCGCATCCATACATACACAGTGTATCAAACGGAAACGAAATCAAAAGACAGCTCATGCATATATACGACGCCAGAGGCACAGAATTTGAAAATGCACTCGAAATGACCGGGCGACTCTACACCACCCTCGCTCTTTTTGTCAGTGCCGCCACATCAAAGCCGCCGCAAAACAGTGCAAACTCCTATGTACAAAAGGGCATCGAATACATCTCCGCCAACTATTCATACCCTATCACCGTTGAGGATATTGCATCATATATAGGCTTAAGCCGAAGTCACCTGTTCCGTTCCTTCCAGAGCATCCTCGGTGTATCGCCAAAGGAATATCTGACCGATTTCAGAATCAAACAGGCATGCTATCTGCTTAAACACTCCTCATTGTCCATCACAGCAATTGCAGGCTCTATAGGGTTTGATAACAGCCTTTATTTTTCAAAGACCTTTCATAAAATAAAAGGCCTTTCGCCTAAGGAGTATCGCAGTAAATACAAAAAAGCTCAAGAAATAAAAAAAAGACTGCCGGGCTTCACATGAAGCCCGGCAGCTTTTTCTATATATCTCTTTATGCTAAACTAAGCAAGCTTAGATTTAGCAACCTCTACTAATTTAGCAAATCCTGCTGCATCTGTAACAGCCATATCAGCTAATACCTTACGGTTAAGGTCAACGTTTGCTAACTTTAAGCCGTGCATGAACTGGCTGTATGAAAGTCCGTTGAGACGAGCTGCTGCGTTGATACGAGCAATCCATAACTGACGGAACTGTCTCTTTCTCTCTTTACGTCCAGCGTATGAGCTTGTAAGTGCTCTCATAACTGACTGCTTTGCTACTCTATACTGCTTAGATCTAGCGCCTCTATAACCCTTTGCTAACTTTAATGTTCTGTTATGTCTTTTCTTAGCGCCTAAACCGCCTTTAACTCTTGCCATTTGTTGATTCCTCCTTAACTAATACTACCGATTACATGTATGGTAAAATCTTCTTCATATTCTTAACATTTGTCTCATCTGTCATTGTTGCTTTTCTGAGATTTCTCTTTGTCTTTGTTGTTTTCTTAGTTAAGATATGTCTCTTGTAGGCTTTATTTCTTTTTAACTTTCCTGTTCCTGTAACTTTGAAACGTTTTGCAGCTGCTCTGCTTGTTTTCTATTTTTGGCATTGTGTGTTCCTCCTTAAATTGTTATCTCTTTTCTGCCAGCACCATACCGATGCTTCTTCCTTCAACCTTTGGTGCTTTCTCCACTACCGCTACATCTGAAAGATTCTCCGCTATATCATCAAGGATATGTTTGCTTGCATTCATATGAGCCATCTCACGTCCTCTGAATCTGAGTGTGATCTTTACCTTATTTCCTTTTGCAAGAAATTTCTTTGCAGCATTCATCTTGGTATTCAAGTCGTTAGCCTCAATGTTAGGTGAGAGACGAATCTCTTTCAATTCAACGGTCTTCTGCTTTTTCTTTGCATCCTTTTCCTTACGGGCCTGCTCATAACGATACTTACCATAATCAATCACCTTACATACAGGTGGCTTCGCATTTGGTGCAATCTTTACTAAATCAAGTCCTGCCTCGTCTGCAATCTTTTGAGCTTCTCTTGAAGAAACGATTCCTAACTGCTCTCCATCTGCTCCAATCAGTCGAACTTCTCTGTCTCTGATCTGTTCATTAATCATTAATTCGCTAATGGTCTTGTACCTCCATAAAAAATAGTGGATAGGCAGACTATCCACTATACAATCTTCAACACAAATGTTTGAAAATATTAACACTAAGTCGCGCGATTGCGCTTAGGTGAGAGTGGATACTCTACTTTGTTTTCATACAACTACTAGAATATATCACAGACAATTCCTGTTGTCAACACTTTTATCTGAATTTCCGGTATTTGAAGAATGAACAGATAACTGCCACTACTCCTCAAGTGTGTAATCACCATAAGGCATTGCTCCAACCGAATCATCGACCTTTGCACTGCCATCTGCAGAAGAAAACCACAGTCCGTCATACGCACCGCCGCCGTTTGTGTTCTTTGAGTGTGCGTTCCAGCTGCTCTCTGAGCTGAAATAGCCGTTCTCATCAGTTTTGATGATATAGCCTCTCCTCTGTGCCCTTGCATGTAACCCTGAATGGAATATCGCTCATACGGTTCTGATTGTCTGTGTCAATCTTTGTGAGCTTGAAGTCACCACGCTTGATTTTGTCGCTTACCTTAAAGGTGTTGCCGCCTTTTAAAGAAGCAAGATTGCCGTTCTGTGTAATCTGGGCTACATATTTGCCTGTAATCTTCTCACCTACTCCGCCTACCTGAAGATATGCACCTTCAAGGCTGTAGCCTTCAGGAGCTTTTGTCTCTTCGATTGAGATGGTTCCTAGTGGTAAACATACAGTTCCTGATGCATTTGTATAAAAATCATCACCAGATACTTTACAATCATTATTTAAGATAGCAACATATTGACCTGATGGACGTTTTACAGTTTTTATAACCCAAGTACGTGTGGCATTTGTCGGAAGATTGCCTGCATTGTAATAGCCTGCATAGTATTTAACAGTAAACTCAGCATTCTCAAGGCTCGCTCCGCCCTGTACCTTGTCACCGGTCTCACTGTCTACCTTATTGATGCTTATTCTTACAGGATCGTTTGTCGGTGTATCTGATACACTGAGCGCTGTATTCTGTCCGGCTGTTACAGTAAATGACTGTACCGAACTATCAAGTGCATATCCTGCCGGAGCTGTAAGCTCCTTGTAGTAGTATGTTCCGGCATTCAGTGAAACAGCAGCTGCATTGCCGCCTACATCCGTTGTCAATGTAGTAACCTGAGCTGAACAGCCTGCATCAGAATAAATTCCGTATACAGCTCCTGCGAGTGAATAACATGAGTTTCCTGATGTGATTCCTGTGTTAGCTGACGTCTTGCTTAATGAAACTGTACCTGTCGGTGTGTACTCATAACCAAGAATGTTCTGTGTCGCACTTCCTGTGGAAAGTATATATACCTTAAATGATGCAGGTGCTGTCGCCCAGCAGAGGATTGGTAATGTAGCCTGCCCATTTACCAGATCACCATTGGCATTATATCCAAGTACGTTCTGGTATACCCAGTTCTTAAATGAACTGTTACATCCATGCATAGAACCTACTTCATCGTATGACACCAAAAAAGACAACATTATGTGGCTTAATGCAATGTACTTGTCGTCATCCATTGCGCTGCCGTCATACCATGTAGATGGGAAATAGCTTGCATTAAAGCCCGGTGCTCCCCAGCAGTAATACGCAAGATTGCGACTCTGTAGTGCCTGCGTTTCGTCTCCGGCATTGCTTACATAATTCTCTACATCATAGTGCTTTTCATATGTTCCGGACTGCGGAGTCTTTTTAGACGGCTGTACACAATAAGCATAATTGCCTCCTGCATACATCTTGTGTGTTTCGTATCCGGCATACTTGACAGATTCACTTGATACCGTCAGTTCGACCGTATCACCGGCTGCCTTGACCGGCACTGTTCCCATACCGGTTGTGATGATTGTTGGCACAGATAAGATAACTGCCATGGCCAGTGCCAACACTCTTTTAAATTTTTTCATGCGATTTGTCTCCTTAATTTATTTGCACTAAAAAAGGACTGACCGCTATGGTCAATCCCTGCTGTTATGGAGGTCCCCTCTGCATGATGTTTGTTCGTGATATAAGTTTTTTCATCATGTCTCCTGTCATGTTATTCATTTGGCTTACAATTTGTAACAAAAAAGGAACTGCACGAGACCTCTGTACAATTCCTTTATCATCAATTATATATTACACTATCATCAAAAAGATATCTACTACCACTTACTTCCACCCTATTTTGTGGCACCGCACCCGCTGCATCTTTTGCCATAGACATTCTCCGTATATGCTGCCTGATCTACCACGTAAACCTGCTCTGTTACTGCATCGTGATGAATTGTTCCTACCTGCACTCTAACATTAGAATAACTTCCATCACAAATATCCCCCATGATTGGCGATTGCTTCACCACCATCCAATCCATCACCTAAATCAGCACCACACTTATTACAAACATCATGCCAGTCATACTGCGGCTCATCATATGCAGCCTTTACCACCTTTGTCTCATAGTGTCCCTGCTCCGGGTGGTTTATTGTATTGGCCACATACTTTACCCATGTATGGGTATGAGCAGCTGGCTTATTCGCTGTGCCTGATGAGCTGTCTGTACCTTTGCTGCCTGCGGCTGATGCCGGCTTTGTCTGATTTGATGTACCTGAAGACTGCGCGCTCTTTTTACCGCTGTCTGTTTTTGCAGTTGAAGCACCTGTACTTTGTGTGCTGTTGTGGTTCGCGGCTGTGGAGGTACTATTCTTTGTACTGCTCTTGCTGTCAGTGTCTTTACTGTCAGCAGACGAAGATGCCGCAGCATCTGATGTATCTGATTTTGACGCACCGGAACCCGGTACGTTTTCACCATCATTTACTGTTGCAGTCATTTCTTCAGACTGCGTATCCCCTGCAGCTTCAGATACTCTTTCCGTGCTGTTTTGCGTATCGGATACTGTTGCTTCCTGTGTATTGCTGCTCTTTTTTTCGGCTGATCCACACGAAGCTGCCGAAAATACAACCGTTATCGCAAGTATTGCTGTTATAATTTTTCTCTTCATGTTGTTTCCTCCATTTCTATAAACGTGGGGCTTTTACTGCCTTCTGCGGCTTTTACCTCTTTTACTGGTTCATCTGCTGATTATCAAAATCAAAACAGGGTTCCTCAAGCTCCGTATCATAATACTGATATGCTTCATTGAAAGTATCTTGAAAATCATTATCATGATTTCTGTAAATATCACCGCCGGTTAGAATAGCTACAAATATATTCTGTCTGATAACCCTTTTCGCTATAGGTGCTATTAATATAAATACTGTTGAAATAATAATCACAACAACCATCATAACCGCGCAGAATACCTTCTGAATAGTACGCAAAATCTTATTCTTCATTCCTTTTTTGTCCTCCAGTCTTTTTCTAATTCTACCATATATGCAAGCATTCTTTTTAGTGTATACAGGACACTCACGGTCACCGGATATCCAGTGCCTTAAGGTTCCCATTGGAATACCAAATGTCTCCGAAAATTCTTTCTGTGTCATTCCCAGGGATTTTATCAGTTCCTTGAAGGATACTTTTTCTTCCTGTGCAGACATAACACTCATTTCCCGGTCTGAATATATCATCCAGTCAGTCTTTTCATTTCCCATATATATCCTCCCTTCACTTATAAAGTAATCCAATGGGGTGTTTTTGTCAAGTAAAAACATCCCATTAGATTGTTTTTGTAGGAGTTGCACAACAAAATGCTGCTCTTTAACTGTGATCACAAAGTTATATTTGTGCAATATTTATCTTTTTCTACAATTATATAATACCACTTAAAAAATAATGCTATCTACCTCCATTTACCTCCACTGACTTTCATTACAGCTTTTTATTTTTATATTAAATTCTCATTTTTGTATCAAATTAGCTTTTTTAGTACCAAAGAATCTAACAAATTAGTCAGCCGGTGTTTTAGTGTGAATTTTACAAAATCCATATTTATTGTGCAATGAGATGAACGTGCTAGTAAAAAACGAAACAAAAAAAAAATCATACTCTTTGCAAATCTATAAGAAAGGTAGGTATATGCTATGCATAATTTAATTCATACGCTGGTAATCAAATTTGCTATGAAATATGTCATAAGCAAGATCTTTAACTTGATCAAGACATATTTATTAAGACATTTGCACGTAATTCTGATCATTCATATACATATTGCAAAGTTCCATTTGGTTATCATCAAAGTATTTTAAGCTCTCATTGAGCTATTACATAGGCAAATGCATCAAATAGCTTGTCATTTGCCTTTGAGTTTTTCTTTCATTTATGGGACTAATTCATGTTATAACCTGTTAAACGATAACATGCGTCATTTAAACTGGAGCGCAGCTCCCGCAAGTCCCATATATGGGAGAAATATTAGATTTAATACTAATTACAGAATATATGTCCATATAAGACTTAATATAAATATGGTCACTAGTGACATAATCTCCAACCGTAGTCTTTCCCATATTGAGTATACGTGCAATCTTCTCAACCGTTCTTCCACCTCCCTTCACCTGCTTAAACTGATCCGGATATGTATCAAGCAGATATTTGATACGTTCTATCTCATGCAGTTTTTCTGCGTCAGTCTTAGGCATAAAGCCATTAGTGGCATATAGTTGGAACTCTGCCTGTACATCATCCACATTTTCCACCTTGCACGGCAGGAACTCGAATTCCTTTAATCCCTCAACCTCTACGAGATATTTACAGGCAAGTCTCCTGTGATGTCCTGCAATGATCTCATATGTATCAGTGCCAGACTTACGGACAAGTAAATCCTGCAAGACCTTACCAGCAGATTTGATCAATTCAGCAAATGCTACTATATCTTCCTCTGTCGCGCTCTTTCTGTACTGGTCTGTATTGTCTATGAGCTTGGTATAATGCAGCCATCTTGTCTCACTCCGCGGTCTGTTGTCAGTTTTTTTGACATCGGTTCCTTTGAATACGTCTCCAAATTTAGCCATTGCAGCCACCTCCTACAGAAGCACTCAGTATTTCATATGCCAGTTCCATATAGTCATTTGCTACCGCATTCTTGCTATGGTGTTTTAACATAGGCTTATACATGATGAGTGCATCATCTACTGCCGATGAGGCACTTACACAGGTATTTAAGAATGGATAATCATGCTTTCCTATTTAAATCCTCGTATATCTTCCTCTGTGCCCTTCTGTTAGATCTAACCATTGTTGCAAATACATTCCACTCAATCTGATCACAACCAAATTCACTTATTTTTTCCTGTACAACTGATAAGTTATCTCGACAGAATTTGTTCAGGCATACCGGGGTAAGTACCATGTCTGCTGCATAAATACAAGTCATTGTCAGTTGCTCAAAAGCTGGTCTTGTATCCATTAAGCAGATATCATATCTATCGGAAATGATATCCAATGCGTTCTTTAATATATCAGCCTTGCTGACATCGTCCTCCATTAGATCAGTATTTCCCGGCATAATATCTATGTCCTTATATTTAGTCCGGTAAATGCATTTTTTTACATTTTGGGATTGCATATATACATTCCTTATTGATTTTTCTGTTTTCTTGCTGAGAAAAAATGGTGTTGTATTTGCCTGTGGATCAGCATCCACAACAAGAACCTTTTTTCTAAGCTGCATAAATGAATATGCAAGATTAACTGTTGTAGTAGTCTTTCCGACTCCGCCTTTTAAGTTACTAATTACTATTTTTTTCATCATAAAACCTCTTTTCCGCATCATCTGATGCTGTATATTATATTTTGCTGTTCTCACAGCTATAAAACCTTTTTTGCCTGTACTAATTTTCCGTTTATGTAATGTTTTTGGTAGTCATGACCATTAAATCCTACATAAACATCATTTTTGCATGTATCTTTATTATAAATTTTGATCCAGTTACCAGTCTGCTGACTCGATAATTCTATATGTTCCAATTCAAGCCATTCAATCCCTACCAACTTTGAGTACAACATTGCATCCATATCCGGCAACATATACCCAAGACCTTTAACACGGCTATATAATTTCTCCCTGCCTATGTATTTAGCCAAATAATTCACGCTCCATAGCTTCTAATTTCTCTAGGATTTGGATTGGTGAAGGTGCCCCTTCGAGTACTCCATTGATATAATGATTAACGTATTTGTGTCCATCATAGCCTACATACAAGTCTGTTTTCTTTTCATTTTTATATGTAATCATCAACCAATCTCCACCACTTTGACATGTTATATGTATGTAACGATCATCAAGCCATTCTGTACCTTCATACTTTGTATAAATCATGTCATTCAATTTTGGTAACTGATGATTTTCAGTTTTAAGTCTTTTACAGATTTCTCTTTGTCCTATGTATTTGCCCATGATATACACCTCTCAAGCTAACATACCAACGATTAGTACATATACTTACCATTACTATCAAAATCGGCATCATCTATTTCGATTTTTCTCCATTACTGTCTCTTTCAAATGTTTGATAGTATGCCTGTCCTGTCCTGCTCATAATCAATTCCCACAGCTCTTTGTCTGTTAAGTCTGGCTGCTGTTCTATGAATGCTTGTAACTTGTCATAATCCAAGTCTCCATCTTCATTCTGAAATTCCACATCATCCTCAGTTTTTCCATACTTTTCAAGAACAGCATGATCATACACAGAGTATTCATAAGAATTTATTATCTCTTTTTCAAGATCCGGTTCTTTAAATAGCTCTAAGAAACTCGCTGCTTCTGTTTTGCTTTTCCATATTCCATCTGTTGATCTTCCTCTCCAATAAATAGTACCCATAGTTTTTCTCCTTTGGTTTCAAATGCCGAGTTTTAAGCTTTTGGCACATAAACTGTCGATGTATTGCCCAGCTAATAATATTTTGCTAAAATATGTATATAGGGTTGGGGACTGAGCTATCTACTATCAATTAGTTCTACACCAGCTATTTTTAGTTTAGTTATGTTCCTTATCTTTAAATTAAAAAAAGCGGTAGAGTTAAATCTTTTTAACTCTACCGCAAGCGGTATGTAATGCATAAGGATTAACTCTTTATGCATTTATTTTATTACTTTACAGAATTTCCGGTATTTAATATTACAATCATTTTCTATTCAGAACCATTTATTAATATGTACCAAGAATCTTAAGGGCAATTGCCTCTTCCCTTATGCCTCTTAGAGCATTCTGCACTGCCGTATCCGTAAAACGTCCCTCAAAATCGACAAAGAATCTGTACTCCCAGGCCTTATCGGATATCGGCCGCGACTGGATATTTAACATATTGATTCCATTGTATATAAAGTGGGCGAGCATATGATACAGTGCACCACTCTTGTGAGGAGTCTCAAAGCAAATGCTTATCCTGTCTGCATCCCTGCGGCATACCCTTTTAGCCGACACAATTATAAACCTTGTTGCATTGTTTTTATTGTTCTGTATGCGGCTCTCCAGCACCTGAAGACCATATATATCAGCTGAGATATGACTCGCTATGCCGGCCTGTGTGATATCTCCGTCATCCTTTACCTTCTTTGCTGAAAAAGCTGTATTCCTGACAGCTACCTGATTGATATCCTTATGCTCATC
>ENA-OQJW01000287-OQJW01000287.1-human-gut-metagenome-genome-assembly--contig:-NODE-287-length-9617-cov-2.840885_pt1 | contig 9617 bp, 7 predicted proteins | sample MGYA00242619_ERZ504786 | MGnify/ENA primary metagenome ERZ504786 (study PRJEB26092, sample SAMD00036357) | human gut metagenome | host: Homo sapiens | study: EMG produced TPA metagenomics assembly of the... | reverse complement strand
AGTAATACGGTGGATGTCTTATGCTAGTAAATGGGTTGGAAAGTATAGAAACGTAGGAAAATCACCGTCCGGCTATTGTTGATAATTATCGTTATCCTAAAGGAGATGTGGAAGTAATGGCTCGTTATAACCAACCGTTATTTTTAGCTGTAAAAATGAATCGGAAAGTGCTGAATGTTGGAGATACGACTATAGTAGATACTTATATTGTAAATGAAAAGAATTTGAAGGGGAATTATTCTCTTCAATTGATAGCGAAAGATGCGGAAGGTACTGTATTGGCTACCCATGTATCTAGTGTACATGTTAAAGGGGGGAATGTATATGGTCAATGTTTACAGATCGGCTGGAATTTTGTTCCTCGGGCAACAGGCTATGTTTGTATTGAAGCAAAGTTGGTCAAAGGCAAAAAAACTTTTGCAACTGGAGACGATTCTTTGTTTGCTGTAAGTTTGAATACGAAAGGAATTACAGCTAATGGTTCTTATTGCTGATACGTACGGGCGTTTCTGAGCTAATTTTATAGAAAACAGTTGGTTTTGATATTCCGGAATATAAAGAAGGGACACCTTCGGGAGATTATTTGTTGGTTGGCGCCTTTGAACCTACTCAATGGGGAAGTGGTATGAGTGATATTATGGAATGGGTTTACAAGGGACATACATTGATTATTGTGGATAATGCGGAAAGGTGGGCTGAGTTCTTAGCGGATAAAGAAGTTTTGGATTATCGTGGTTCAAAGAAACTAGGTACGGCTTGGTATGGTGGGAACTTTTTCAATAGAGAACATCCTATTTTTGATGGATTGCCTGTCAATTGTGTCTTTAATTGGGAATATCAATGCTTTGCTACTTACAACCGTCATCGTGTAGGGTTGCGTTGCTTTAATGGGGAAACATTGGTTGCTTGTGTTTCCGATCATAAAAAAGAAGTTATTCTGCCTTGTCTGTTATTCCGGCAGGTCGTGGAAAAATAATTATTACTACATTGGATATTCCTGCATGTATAAAGGATGTCAAAGCTTATACAGTTCCTGTTGATCTTGATGGCATGAACGAGTCGATGAATACTTTTAATACCAAAAGCGAGAATAGGGCTAATGTAGTGGGCCAACAGTTATTATTGAATTTAATAAAAGAAAGTAATAGATCATTATGAAGAAGAGTATTATTGCCATAGCATTTTTGTTGTTATGTCCATTTTATGGGGTGAGAGCACAGGAGAGACCATTTTTTGATTTGTCAGGAAAAGGATGGCATTTATGGCAGGATAAAAAAGCGACTTGGCAGACAGAGGATATTTATTTGACATTGGAAGAGGCACGGAAAAGTCCTGTAATTGTTCCTACAGCGGGATGGGATATATTGACTTCTGCCCAGGCTGTTCCGGTACAGGTTCCCGGAACAGCTGAAGAATATCTTCAAACTCAGTCCGGACCCGAAGGAGATATTACAGGAGTTACATGGTGGAGTCGTACAATGGATATTCCGGTGTTGAAGAAAGGACAAAAAGTCTTTTTGAATTTTGGTTCTATACGTTCACGGGCGGAGATTTTTATTAATCAGAGATTAGTGGATTATCAGATTGTGGACAATGTTCCTTTCGAAACGGATATTACTCCTTATATAAAATCGGGAGAACAAGTACAATTGGCTGTACGTATAACGGATGCGGGTGGTAACCATGATTGGCGCGACTCCAGAACTATTCCGTGGGGAGATAAAATGTTGCCTCCCGGTCATGGCTTTGGAGGAATAACAGGAAAAGTTGGTATGAAGGTCTGTAATGCTGTTTATGTAGCGGATATTTATATGCAGAACACTCCTCAGATAACCACCGCCAACGCTATTCTGACATTACAGAATGAAAAAGGAAAGACTACGAAGCAGGATCTTCGTATAACGGTGTACGAGTGGCAAAATAAAGAAAAAATAGTTTATTCTAAAGAGATAAAGGGTGTTTCATTAAATAAAGGCATGAATGAACTGAAGATTCCTGTATCAGCTCCGGATGCGAAATTATGGAGTGTGGATGATCCTAATCTGTATGTATGTGAGGTGGAGTTATCCGAAGGAAAGAACTGGGTAGATAAAGATTCCCGCCGTTTTGGATTTCGTTGGTTCGAGGCTTCCGGTATAGGTGAGGATGCTGTTTTTCGTTTAAATGGAAAACGTATCATGCTTCGCTCGGCCATCAGTTGGAGTTTTTGGCCGGTCAATGGTATTTTCCCATCGGAAGAATTGGCTGAAAGGCAAATTCGCATAGCTAAGGAGTTAGGGTTGAATATGTTGAATTTCCATCGTTTTATCGGTAATACTGACGTAATGAATTATGCTGATGAGTTGGGACTGCTCTATTTTGAAGAGCCTGGTGGCTTCCGTCTGGATGTGAAACAGCCGTTTATGAATGCTGTTTTGCATGAAAAGGTCATCCGTATGGTAAAGAGGGATCGCAGTCATCCCTGTCTGGTTATCTACAATATGATGAATGAATCGGGAAATGCTACTCCTGAAAAGTTAGAATTGGAGATTCAAGCGATGAAGGATATGCGTGTACTGGATCCTTCCCGGCTGATTCTTCGTACCTCGGCTTGGGCAAAGGGGGATGATATAGAAGATCAGGCTAAAATTCATATTCGTCCTTACGATGAAAAAGTGTATTGGAGTGGTTGGTATGATTATCATCGTGCCGGAGGACCTGCTGTTTGGAATGAAGGTTTGTACAAAGGCCCTGAAGATTATTATAATGATACAAAGAATAAGCGTGAAATTGTATTCTTTGGTGAGGAAGGGGCTTTATCATCACCTCCTCGTTTGGAAAAAAATAAAGAAGATTTGGAAAAATATAGCTATAAAGGATGGGATGGTAGAGAGTTTTTACGTTGGTATGATGAATTTAATGAATTCCTGGATGCTAAACAGTTAAGGACAGTTTATCCTACGGTAGATGATTTGTGTGTGGCTATGGGGACTGTATCCTATGAGCACCAAGGACGTAAAATAGAATCGGCCAGAATGAATAATTTGACGGATGCATACGTTGTTAATGGATGGGAATCGGAATTGACGGAGAATTATTCGGGAATTGTCGATTGTTTTCGTTATCCCAAATCAGATCCGGCTATCATAGCTCGTTATAATCAGCCTTTGTATGTAGCGGTAAAGACCAGGCAACAGGTTGCAGCCGCAGGGGGAGAGGTGACCGTTGATTTTTATCTGATTAATGAGAAGAATGTCCGGGGAAACCATCAATTGAAAATCTCGGTGACAGACTCTCAAGGAAAAGTGATGGAGGTAGGGACTTATGAAACGGAAGCTGCCGGAGGTGAGGTTTATGGTCAGTTGTTGGTGAAAGATGTAAAAATACCTGTTCCTACAGCTGGAGGACTTTGTAGAATTGAAGCAAAACTATGTAAGGAAAATTCTGTTGTTACAACTGGGTATGATGATATATTGTCTGTAAATCTGGCATCCAATATGTTGGATGGTAAAGGGGCCGTTTGGGAAGATGGGAGTGCTTTACAGAATTTCTTGAAGGGTAAAACGAAAGAAGCGGTTGCAGCTTATGAGGATAATTTAGGAAAGTTGGATTGGATTATGGTGGCCCGTCCTCCTAGGAAAGATCAGTTGACAATGGTGCCGATGGAAGCGTTACGCTCTGCCGATGGCAAACCGGGATTAGATGTGGTCTATTATGAGGATATGGAATTTCAGAAGGAAGTTTATCATGAAGTGGCCAAGGTGGTTAATCTGAGTGCTATTGAGGGAGCTACACCAAGTCCTTTTGTGTATATGCTTGATGGTTATGGTATTAAATGGAGTGGTAAAGTACTTCCCTCTGTCAGTGGTGAATATACAATTATTCCTCAAAGTAATGACCGTAGTATGATTGAAGTCTTTGTCAATGGTAAGAAAATATATGAAATAACTAGAAAGAAAGAGCATTTGGGCGATGGAAAAGTCTATTTGGAAGGAGGCAAGTCTGCCGATATAGAGATCCGTTTCAGGCATCCTCGTAGTAACGCGCGTTGTCGTCTGGATTGGGCCGTTCCTAATGATAAGATGCCGGATGCACAGCGTTTAATGGAACGTGCAGTAAATGATGGAACCAAAATCTTTATTATTCAGAGTGCTGATGAGTGGTCGGAATTTATAGCGGTTAATAGTAAAGCGGTGTTTAAGGACAAATTTTTTGTGGAACCAACTGGCTGGGCGGGGTGATGTTTAATAAGCCGCATGATATTTTCAAGGAACTTCCTGTCGGAAATGCTCTCAACTGGCCTTATCAGGCATTGATACATACAGGGGTGGAGCGTATGGGATTAGTGATGGAAGGTGAAGAATTGCTGGTCGGAGCCTATCATACTTATCCTATGGCTATCGGAACTGCTATGGGGATTGTCCCTATGGGTAAGGGTAGTGTTTTGTTCTCTACATTGGATATCTATGGGAACATCATTAATGATTCGGCTGCCGGACTTGTAGCCAAAAAGCTGATTTTCAATATGATTGATTTTAAATAAAATAACAGATACCATGAAAAAAACAATCCTATGCTTTTGTTTATGCCTGTATTGTATAGGGGTATGGGCGGCTAGTGCTTCTTTTAAGAAGACAGGAAATGATTTGTTGTTTTTTTTGTCCTCAGGGAAATGTGAAATTGGAATTTTGTACAGATGATATGTTCCGTGTACGTCATTCTCAAGGTACTGTGTTCGCTGAGAATGAACAGTGGATGGTTCGGAAATATGATTTTTCTTCTGTCAACTATACGGTGGAAGATAGAGGTACTGCATGGTTGATTACGACCAGAAAACTGATTATAGAGGCTACCAAGAATCCGTTCTGTCTGTCTGTTTCTGATAAAAACGGCAAGATGCTTTATACAGAACTTGAGGAACAACGTTTTTATAAGGATTCTGTCAAGATGAAAGCTGTTCTACAGCCGGATGAGCATTTCTTTGGTTTTGGGGAACGTATGGATTTCATGGATCAGCGAGGGCGTAAGATTTATCTGAATGTAGAGTTGGGAAGAGGGATAAAACCGGCTGTAGGAGGAAAAGATATTTTACGTGCCAATTATTGTCCCGTACCTTTTATGATGAGTACCAAAGGATATGGTTTGTTCTTTCATACTCCGTTTGCTACCGAATGGAATATGGGGTGGGATAGTAGTGATTATTATTCGTTTAAAGCTTTTGGCGGTGATTTGGACTATTATTTTATGTATGGTCCCGATTTTTATACCATGATTGACCGATATACGGAATTGACTGGAAAATCCCCTATGCTTCCTCGTTTTGCAATGGGGTTGCATGTTGGTACTTATTCCGGTGGAACTTGGAAGAATGAAGAGATGACTTCTGATAAATACCCGCCTGCTTTATGTAAACGTTTGCGTGAGGAAGGAGTGCCTTTTGATTTGCTTTGGCTGGATTCTACTTGGAGATTGTTTAATACCACTTACGGAAATGGTGGTTGTTGTTTTGAATGGCGCAATACGTTCAAAGATCCGAAAGCCATGTTTGATAGTTGCTATGCGCAAAATGTAAAAATGGTGGGGCTTCATATCCGTTCCATATTAGATAATGGCCCTGAATATCATCTATTGGATAAGGCGCGTGAACAGGGAAATGTGCTGTATCCAGGAGCCAAGATAGAAGGGGTGGTGAATTTCTTTGACCCGAAAGCGGTGGATTGGTGGTGGGAGAACGGAGTAATGAAAGTGGCTTCCATCGGGGCTAAGTTTGTGAAAACGGATGTCGGAGGGACGATGGACCTAAAAGGACTTCATAATATTTTTCCTTTAGCTTATGCGGAAGCGCCCTATCGTAAATTTCAGGAATATAATAATATGAGGGGGGTGACACATACCCGTGAGGGTTATGCGGGAATTCAGCGTTATCCTTATATTTGGGCCGGAGACTGGGGGAGTGAATGGCAGTGGTTTGAACCGGTGATACGTGCGGGACTTAATATCGGTATGAGTGGCGTGGGTAACTGGACTCATTGCATGGGAGGATTTGAACAGTATTCTCCTTACGATACGGAATTATATACTCGTTGGGTACAGTTCGGTATGTTTTCACCTATCGCCATGGTGTTCGGTATGGATCACCCCCGTTATCATGAACCTTGGACTTATGGTCCGGAGGCTTTGGCCAATTTTATCAAGTACGATAGTTTGCGTTATACATTGATTCCTTATATTTATAGTAATGCTTATCAGCTTTATAAAACGGCACGTCCCATGATGACCCCTTTAGTGATGGATTATCCTCAGGATGAGAATACCTATCAGCTGGCGCGTCAATATATGTTCGGGCCATGGATGATGGTTTGTCCTGTCACTACCAAAGGTGCACTGAGCCAACATGTCTATTTCCCCGGTGGAGAATGGTTTGATTATGAAACCGGTGAGCGTTACGAGGGCCGCCAATATAAGTCTTTTCTTACTCCGTTGGATGTGTTGCCTGTCTATATAAAAGCCGGAGCTATTATTCCCATGCAACCTGCTATGCAGTGGGTAGATCAGCATCCTGTAGATGTGATAACATTGGATGTCTATCCGTCAGGTATTTCTTCTTATGAGATGTATGAAGATGATGGTATATCAATGGATTATCAAAAAGGGATTGGTTCATTGACCCGCTTTACCAGCAGGCTCGCTGATGATAGCTGGACGTTTACTGCAGATAAACCGGTAGGGAAGTACAAACCTGTCAGACACACTTATCTGGTGAAGGCTTATTTGCAGAACGCTCCGCAATCTGTGATAGAAAATGGTAAATCGTTGCCCGTTCTTTCATCAGTTGCAGATGCAGACCGGAATACAGGCTGGTTTTATGATACGGAGCATAAACGTCTGTATGTGAAGACAGCCGGAGATAACCGTCAGAAAATTGAAATTGTGGTACAATAACTTAAAGGATTGATTCTATGAGAAAAATCATCGGTTTTCGCACTTTGTGCGTAAGTTTGGGAATATGGGTGGGGACTTTGGTGGTATCTGCTCAAGGTGAGTTTAAGGCATTACCTTGGAGGCAAAGTACCGCTTATAATTCTTATCTGATGCGTGATGTGCATCGGCAGTTTGCCGACCGGCAGTTTGCCATTCAAAAAGCGTTTGCTTCTCCTGCCGGGATGCAGAAGTATCTGGAGGGTTGCCGTGAACGATATAAACAAATAGTAGGTACTTTTCCTGAAAAAGGGAGTTTAAATGCTCAGGTGGTAGGGAAGGTACAAGGTACGGGTTATCATATAGAGAAAATAATTTTTGAAAGCAAGCCCGGCCGCTATGTCACAGCACATCTTTATATGCCAGAGAACACGACTGTTCCTGTTCCGGCGACATTGGAACTTTGCGGACATGGATTGAATGGCAAAGGTCCTTCGTCTCATGCCGCTATGTTGATGGCATCCAATGGTATTGCTGTGCTGGTGGTAGATCCCATAGGCCAGGGAGAACGGTTGCAAATTATTGATAGGGAAGGAAAGCCGCTGACACGGGGGGCTACTACGGAACATACCTTACTGAATGCGGGCTTTAACTTGCTTGGTACTAGTTTGGCAGCACAGGAATATTGGGATAATCATCGGGCTTTGGACTATTTACTGACCCGTAAGGATATTGATCCGGAGCATATCGGAGTATATGGATCTTCTGGCGGTGGCACTCAGACCGCTTATTATATAGGTTTGGATCCCCGTGTAAAGGTAGCGGCTATTTGTAGTTTCTTTTCTACCCGAGAACGTACTATGGAGTTGCAAGGTCCTTCCGATGGTTGCCAACATATACCATACGAAGGGCGTGAACAACTGGAGGTACCTGATTTTGCTTTAATGATGGCTCCACGGCCTTTATTGATTTTAAGCGGTAAATATGATTTTGTCGATTTATGGGGTGCGCAACAAGGATTTGCTGAATTACAACAGTGCTATAAAGTATTGGGAGTTCCCGAAAAGGTGGATATGCTGACAGTAGAAACCGGTCATGGACTTGGAGCTGAAAAAAGGCAAAAGTTGGTCAGTTGGTTCAAGCGTTGGTTGAAAGATAATCAATCTCCGGTGAAGAAAGCGGCACAAGACCGTTTCCAGTTGTCAGATATGCTTTGTACGACTAAAGGACAGGTGAATGTATCTATGCCTGGAGCACTCAGTATTATGCAGGAAAATGTGAATCAGCTGGATGAGTGGGCTTCCAAGCGTGAGACGTTTCTTTCGAAAGGAAAGAAAACTGTTCAAACAAAGATGCTGGATTTGTTAGGTCTTAAAGGTCTTCCTGACCATAAAATAAGAATTGAGGCAACCGGACATGATTCAATGCGTGAATATGAACAATATAAGTTTCAGCTCATAAGGGAAGGGGAGATGCCTGTTCCTTGTATTCTTATCATGCCGTCCAGAGCGAATGCTGATTCTCCTATTGAGTTAAGGTTGCAGGAAGAGGGGAAAGGAACTTATTTGAGTGAATATGCGAATTTTGCTGCTGCCTTGACGGAAGGAAAAATTTTGTTGTTGGCAGACTTGCGCGGATTGGGGGAAACAACAGATCCTGCATTTTATACGGATGCTAAATATTGGAACCGTGAATATCGTAATGCAATGATCAGTATGCATATAGGGCGTCCTATTATGGGACAACGGGTAGTCGATATCCTGACTTTGCTTGATTTTTGTTCAGAACATGAACTTTTGAAAGGACATCCCGTCAAAGTATTTGCCAATGGTATTTATGGTCCAGCTGTAATTCATGCTGCTTATTTGGATGAAAGAATCAACAGTGTGGAGATAACACATAGTGTGAAGACTTGGAAGGAATACATTGAGAAGCCTATGCAGTGGGATATGTATTCTAATGTGTTGTATGGTGCTTTGAAATATTATGATTTACCGGATTTGATAAGGTTAAGCAATCGTCCCATCCGTTTTGCAGATTAAAAAACAGAATTTATCTCCACTGTAGGAGCATATTAAATGTCCTGAAGGCACAACAATCTGCTCCTGCAGTGGATGGAATATATGGCTTGTCTATTTCTTTTCCTAGGAAATCAGCACGCATCGGGCTGAAACAATCTATCAGCATACCCGGCTCCAGGCATACACAACCATGCACTGCATCTGGTTCCTTATACAGACAGTCACCGGCCGATACAATTTTTTACTACACCATTGATGGTGAACTCAAATTTTCCACTTTCTACATAGTAGACTTGTGAATGGATATGATGGTGAACAGCTCAAAAAGATCCTGGATCGTTCCTTACGTCCGACAGGCCAAATCCTTCTGGTTATAACAGGTGGAGGAATCATCCGCTGGGTACTGCAGGACTGTGGAATGGGAGAAATCATCGGACCTGCACTTGAGAAAAGCGGACTGCCGCTTGTTATCGTAGCTTTTCTGATTGCTGCACTGATTCGTGCATCAGTCGGAGCAGCAGTTGTAGCAATGACAATGGCAGCAGGAATAATGGCTGCAATGCCTGGGGTTGCTGAATTGTCACCTGTCTATCTGGCGGCAATGGTGTGTGCGATTAATGGCGGGGCAACCGCTTTCAGTCATGTGAACGATTCTGGATTCTGGCTGGTAGGTTCATTGCTTGAGATTGATGAAAAAAC
>ENA-OQJW01000282-OQJW01000282.1-human-gut-metagenome-genome-assembly--contig:-NODE-282-length-9684-cov-2.135817_pt1 | contig 9684 bp, 13 predicted proteins | sample MGYA00242619_ERZ504786 | MGnify/ENA primary metagenome ERZ504786 (study PRJEB26092, sample SAMD00036357) | human gut metagenome | host: Homo sapiens | study: EMG produced TPA metagenomics assembly of the... | reverse complement strand
CTTAAAAATAGGTGAATTCTATAAAGTGAAAATTACAGCCGCCGATGATTTTGACCTATACGCCAGCATTTTATAGGCTTTTTCCCATATAAAGTTTGGATAATGTTTGTTTTTTTACTAATATAGCAACCAAATTAACACTTTAAGCTTTGAATAACAAAGAATTTATATCTGAATTATCACGTAAACTAGGATATACAAATAAAGATACATCACAATTGGTATCCTCAGTCATTGGTGTTATGACCCAAGAATTGCAAGATGGCAACAACATTGTAATTCAGGGATTTGGTACGTTTGAGGTTAAGAAAAAATTGGAAAGAATTTCTATTAACCCGGCTACTCAACAACGTATGCTGATTCCCCCCAAGTTAGTGCTGACTTACAAACCCAGCGTAACCTTAAAAGAAAAGTTTAAATAAAATAGCCCTTATTTATAATATTATCATGAGCGAGAAAGTAACCATACAAGATATCATCGAACTTTTGGCTGAGAAACACAGCATGACTAAAAAAGATGCTGAAATCTTTGTCAAAGGAATGTTTGAACTGATAGAGGAAGCTCTAGCTACTGAAAAATATGTAAAGGTTAAAGGACTAGGTACGTTTAAACTCACAGAGGTGGAGAGTCGTGAAAGTGTAAACGTAAATACGGGGGAAAGAATTGAAATACAGGGTCATACAAAAATATCTTTTACCCCGGATTCCAGCATGAAAGATTTAATAAATAAGCCATTTGCTCATTTTGAAACGGTTATATTAAATGAGAATACCAAATTGGAAGATACCGAAACAGAAATAGAAGGAGAGGAGGAAGATACCGTTGACGAAAACGCGCCTAAGCCTAAACAAACAGTTGCGGCTAAAGAGGTTGAACTCATAGAAACGGAAAATACAGAAGATTCTCCAAATGAGAATCCCATTGCCGCTGAAGACACTATTCCGGTTATTGAGGAAACAATTATTGAAGAACCTGTACCTTCTGTTGAAATCACAAAGGAAGAGATACAAATTATAGAACCGGGAAAAAAATCGGAAGATATTGTCACTGAAGCAGAAAAGGATATTGTTGTTGAAACGGCTGTTCCCCAAACGGTTTCTCCTTTAGCAGAAACAATAGAAGGAAACAAGGTAACAGACAAACCTCAAGAAGAAGTTATGACTATTGCCGATGCAGCCATACTGGCTGCTCATAAAGCTTGTGAAGAAAAAACATCTTTGGAAATAATAGTGCCACAAGAGGCAACCCCGTCAGAAAAAACGGTAACTGTTACTTCTAATTTTGAAAAAGAACAGAAGATAGAGGAGATAACAGAAGCACAAGAAATCTCAGGAGAGAAAAAGAACAGAGTTTCCCGGGGAATTATTCTTGTTATCATTTTGATTGTCTGCATCACAGGTGGCATATATTGGTATTTGCAATCAGATAAAACTTCGGATTTACAATCGCCGGCTACAATAAAAAACACCCAAGAACAATTGGAAGAGGATATTCCTGCAATTCCGGTTAATGACTCATTAATGCAAGGTAAAGATACCGCAAACATATGGATGGATGTTACTAGAAAAGAAAACATCAGTCAATCACAACAGGCTGTATCTCCTAGTACGAAAAAGAGTTCTGGCGTTGCTGTAACTGCAAATGTTGAAAAAGAAACTTTAGCCGACACTGTAGAATATGACATAACAGGGACTAAAACTAATTACACATTACGAGAAGGAGAGAGCCTGGTAAAATTAGCTGTGAAATTCTATGGTACAAAAAAGCTATGGCCCTATATCGTGAAACATAATAAAAACATCATTAAAGATGCCGACAGAGTACCCATAGGGACTACTCTGCGTATTCCTGAATTAACTACCTAAAAAATAAGACTTCTTGTATTTTGCCTGCTTTCGACTTAAATAAAGCAGGCAAAATACAAGAAGTAAAAAAAGTGCGCTCAACTGATATTCTCACTCTACAAACCTTATCTTTGTATTTTAAAATTCTTTAGCCCAATAACCTTTAAAAAGTAGAGATGCACTTTACTTTTTTAATAAAAATTAGTTGCCGCTGTTAATTAATTACCGTAATTTTGGCTGCGTTAAATGAACAAGGCTATTTACAAGCCCGTTATTAGATCAATAAAGAAACAACTAAATAAACAAAATTATGGCTGAAGCAATTGACATTCGCGAACTAAACGAACGAATTGAAAGACAAAGTGCGTTCGTAACCAACTTAATGACTGGTATGGACCAGGTTATTGTAGGTCAGAACATTTGGTAGAATCATTACTTATCGGTTTACTGTCCGATGGTCATATCCTGTTGGAAGGTGTTCCGGGTCTGGCAAAGACTCTGGCGATCAAAACGCTTGCATCTTTGATTGATGCCAAGTACAGCCGAATCCAGTTTACTCCAGACTTGCTGCCCGCCGACGTTATCGGTACCATGATTTATAGTCAGAAAGACGAACAATTCATAGCAAAGAAAGGTCCGATTTTTGCAAATTTCGTATTAGCCGATGAAATTAACCGTGCCCCGGCTAAAGTACAGAGTGCTTTGCTGGAAGCCATGCAGGAACGTCAAGTCACACTGGAGCGAAGGAACCTTTATGCTACCCGAACCTTTCCTTGTAATGGCTACTCAGAACCCGATTGAACAGGAAGGTACCTATCCGCTTCCCGAAGCCCAGGTAGACCGTTTTATGCTGAAAGTTATTATCGACTATCCGAAGCTGGAAGAAGAAAAGAAAATCATCCGCCAAAATATTACTGGAGAGAAAATCGAAGTTCGTCCCATTCTGAAAGCAACAGATATTATGGAAGCCCGTAAAGTGGTGCGCCAAGTCTATCTGGACGAAAAGATAGAGCAATACATCGCTGATATCGTATTCGCAACCCGTTTCCCTGAAAAATATGACTTGAAAGAACTGAAAGACATGATTGGTTTCGGTGGTTCACCGCGTGCATCTATCAATTTGGCATTGGCAGCACGCAGTTATGCGTTCATCAAACGTCGTGGTTACGTAATTCCCGAAGATGTTCGTGCAGTTGCTCACGATGTGCTTCGCCACCGTATCGGCTTGACTTACGAAGCAGAGGCTATGAATATGTCTTCTGATGAAATTGTAAGCAAAATCCTGAATAAAGTGGAAGTACCCTAAGGATTGTGTTCTGAGGCAGTTCTTAATTGCTTGACAATTAGGAAGAAACCTTGGAAACAAAAGGTTGAGTACAGAGTTCCACATGGGTGGGACTGTCATTCCACCCATGTGGAACTCCCGTTTCATCTATGTGGGACCACCATCCCACATGGGTGGAACACCAAATGCATCCGTTTTGAAAAACCATTCTCGATAGGAGAAAAAACAGAAACCGATGCGCCGGATAAATAAACAACATAGTACGAACAGTATGGAAACAAGTGATTTATTAAAACGGGTTCGCCAGATTGAAATCAAGACACGCGGACTTTCGAACAATATCTTTGCCGGACAGTATCACTCTGCATTCAAGGGCAAAGGTATGTCATTCTCGGAAGTACGTGAATATCAGTATGGTGACGACGTACGTGACATTGATTGGAACGTAACCGCCCGCTACAACAAACCCTTTGTCAAGGTGTTTGAAGAAGAGCGCGAATTGACGGTTATGCTCTTGATTGATGTTTCGAACAGCTTGGATTTCGGTACGGTGAAGCAGTTGAAGAAGGATATGGTGACCGAGATTGCCGCTACATTGGCATTCTCGGCCATTCAAAATAACGATAAAATCGGAGTTATTTTCTTTTCAGACCGGATTGAGAAATTCATTCCGCCTAAAAAAGGCCGTAAACATATTCTTTATATCATCCGTGAACTGCTTGATTTCAAGCCCGAGAGCAAGCGTACAGATATAAAAACGGCTGTGGAATATCTGACCAACGTGATCAAAAAACGTTGCACCACCTTTATGATAAGCGACTTTATAGATGAAAACGACTTCCGCAATGCTTTGACCATTGCCAACCGGAAACATGATATCGTAGCTATTCAGGTATACGACCGCCGCATGGCAGAGTTACCTGATGTGGGACTGATGAAAGTACGCGATGCCGAAACCGGCCACGAGCAATGGATTGACACCTCGTCACGAGCTTTGCGTCGCGCACATAATGACTGGTGGATACAGCGTCAGGGAGTATTGAATGAAACATTTACTAAAAGTAATGTGGACTCTGTATCTATCCGCACGGATCAGGATTATGTGAAATCGTTGCTTAACTTATTTGCTAAACGAAATTAAAGAATATGAATATACTGAATACTAGCAAAAAGTTACTTGAAAGCTGGAGTTTGTGCAATTATGCTGATAACAGCCGGACAGGCACAGGCACAGCAGGTTACGGTAGACGCCAGCATTGACTCGCTGCAGCTTCTCATTGGCGAACAGGCTAAAGTGAAGCTGGAAATCAGCATGGATGCCAAGCAAAAACTGCAACTTCCGTTCCTACGCGATACATTGGTAAAAGGAGTGGAGATATTGGATATAGCCAAGCCTGATACCCAGATGCTGAACGATGGAAAGCGTATGCTGATAAAACAGGAATATACAATAACTTCTTTTGACTCGGCACTTTACTATCTTCCCCATTCGAGGTGATGGTAAACGGAGAGTCTTACCGGTCCAAAGCATTGGCGTAAAGTATATTCCATTCCGGTAGATACGCTGCATCCCGAACAATTCTTCGGACCGAAGACCGTTCGCGAAGTACCTATCACCTGGGATGACGTATCGGCCATCGTATGGCTTACCTTGCTGATGCTTGCTTTGGGCGGACTAGCTTACTACCTGTTTGTACGCTACAAAGATAACAAGCCTATCATCAAGAAGATCAAGATTGAACCGAAGTTGCCGCCACACCAGCAGGCGTTGAAGGAAATAGAGCGTATCAAGGGAGACAAAACCTTGCGTACAGCCGATCCGAAGACCTATTATACCGAGCTGACGGATGTACTCCGTACTTATATGGAAGAACGATTCGGCTTTAACGCTATGGAGATGACTTCATCCGAAATTATTGATAAGCTACAGGAAATCAACGACAAAGAGTCTATCAAGGATTTGATGTATTTGTTCCAGACTGCCGACTTGGTGAAATTCGCCAAACATTCTCCGTTGATGAATGAAAACGATATGAATCTGGTAAACGCAGTAGACTTTATCAATAATACAAAAGTGGAACCAGACCCGAATGCAAAGCCCGAACCTACGGAAATCACCGTGGAGGAAAAGCGAAGCAAACAGGGCAGAATGATTCTGCTGGGCAGCATCAGCATCATTGTTATTGCGATTGTGGTAATTCTATATAAGGTGCTGAGTGGTGTATATAACCTCTGGTTTTAACAAATAAATACTAGGAACAATGATTTTTGCAAATATTGAATATCTATTTCTGCTGATTCTGCTCATACCTTATATAATATGGTACGTCATGAAGCGGAAGAAAACCGAGCCTACGCTTCAGGTTTCTACCACACGCATGTACATGAAGGCACCCAAAAGCTGGAAGATTTACTTGCTGCATGCTCCGTTCGTACTCCGTACGGTGGCTATCATCATGGTAATCCTGATCTTGGCACGCCCTCAGACCACAGACAATTGGCAGAATACCGAAATAGAAGGAATCGACATCATGCTAGCAGTAGACGTTTCTACCAGTATGTTGGCCGAAGACTTGAAACCCAACCGCTTGGAAGCCGCCAAACAAGTAGCTTCCGAGTTTATCAACGGCCGCCCCAATGATAATATCGGTCTGACCATCTTTGCCGGTGAGAGTTTTACCCAATGTCCGCTAACGGTAGACCATGGGGTACTGCTGAATCTGTTCAACAGCATTAAAGGCGATATCGCCCAGCGCGGACTGATTGAAGATGGTACTGCCATCGGTAGTGGGCATTGCCAATGCGGTCGACCCGTCTGAAGGACAGCAAGGACTAAATCGAAAGTGATTATTCTGCTGACGGATGGTAGTAATAACCGTGGAGATATTTCTCCACTGACGGCAGCCGAGATAGCTAAACAGTTCGGAATCAGGATCTACACTATTGGTGTCGGTACAAACGGAACTGCTCCTTATCCGATGCAGACCTACGCAGGGACGCAATATGTGAATGTCCCCGTCGAGATAGACGAAAAGACTTTGACCGAGATTGCAGGTACAACGAACGGAAATTATTTCCGTGCCACCAGCAATTCCAAGCTGAAGGAAGTCTATCAGGAGATTGACAAACTGGAGAAAACGAAGTTGAACGTGAAAGAATTCAGCAAACGCGAAGAAGAATATCAGGTATTCGCCTGGATTGCTTTCTTCTGTATTTTGCTTGAACTTTTGTTGCGTAACTCAGTATTAAAGAAAATACCTTAAAAAAAGAAAGTCATGTTTCGATTTGCAGACCCGAACTTTTTATATTTACTCATCCTATTGCCGTTTTTGGTGGCGCTGTATTTGTATTCCAATTATCACCGCCGCCAAAATATTCGCAAATATGGTGATCCGGCATTGCTGAAAGGGCTTATGCCGACTATTTCCAAGTATCGTCCTGACATCAAGTTTTGGCTGACTTTTGCTGCGTTGACATTGGTTATACTGATGTTGGCCCGTCCACAGTTCGGCTCAAAGATGGAAACGGTGAAACGAAGTGGAGTGGAAGCTGTTATTGCATTAGACATTTCAAACTCTATGCTGGCAGAAGATGTGACTCCCAGTCGTTTGGACAAATCAAAGAAATTGATATCCAGACTGGTAGATACGTTCAATAATGATAAAGTAGGATTGATTGTTTTTGCAGGTGATGCTTTCACGCAATTGCCTATTACAAGCGATTATGTTTCTGCCAAGATGTTTTTGGAAACCATTAACCCGTCATTAATAACCACACAAGGTACGGATATCGGTACGGCCATCCGCCTGGCAATGAAGAGTTTTACTCCACAAGAAGGAGTGGGACGTGCGATTATTGTCATTACCGATGGTGAGAATCATGAAGGTGGGGCAGTAGAAGCAGCCCAGGAAGCAGCCGAAAAAGGTATGCAGGTATTTGTACTAGGGGTAGGTTCACCGGATGGTTCTCCAATTCCAGCTGAGAATGGTAGCAACAATTTTCGTCGCGATAAAGATGGAAATGTCATCGTCACCCGCTTGAATGAGCAAATGTGCCAGGAAATAGCCAAGGCAGGCAATGGAATGTATATCCGCGTAGATAATACCAACTCTGCCGAAAAGGTGTTGAACAATGAAATTGCTAAATTGTCAAAAGCTGATGTAGAAAGTCAGGTTTATACTGAATTCGATGAACAGTTCCAGGCTTTGGCATGGCTGGTGCTTATCCTGCTGGTGGTAGAAATGCTTATTTTGGAACGGAAGAATCCGCTTTTCAAAAATGTCAGACTATTTAAATAAGGAATGCTTATGTTACAAAAAACCTATATCACTCTGTTATTCTTACTTGTGGCAAGCTGTGCCTTCGCCCAAAAAACAGAAAGAGATTATCTGCGCAGTGGAAACAAGCTGTATAACGACAGTTTGTTTATCAAAGCGGAGGTAGATTATCGTAAGGCATTGGAAATTAACCCGAAATCAACAGATGCTATGTTCAATTTGGGAAACTCGCTCTTGATGCAGCAAAAAGCAAAGGAAGCGATGGAACAGTTTGAATCTGCTTCAAAAGTAGAAAAGGATAGGGATAAACTAGCACAGATTTATCATAACATGGGAGTTATCCTTCAGTCGTCCAAGCAGTATCCACAGTGTATAGAGGCTTATAAGGAATCTTTACGGAATAACCCGAAAGATGATGAAACTCGTTACAACTTGGCTTTGGCACAAAAGCTGTTGAAAGACCAACAGCAAAATCAAGACCAGAATCAGGATAAGAATCAAGATCAAAAACAAAATCAGAAAGACGACAAAAAGGATCAGAACAAAGACCAGCAAGAACAGGATAAGAAAGACCAACAAAATCAAAATCAGCAACAACAGCAGCAAAATAAGGATGAAATGTCCAAAGAAAATGCCCAACAATTATTGAATGCTGTGATGCAAGATGAAAAGAATGTGCAAGACAAAGTTAAAAAACAACTGCAAATTCAAGGAAAGAAGTTGGATAAAGACTGGTAATTTCTTAATTTTGGCAAATAAAAAAATAATTAGATAGCAATGAGGAAAGTAATTCTCTTATTCATATTAATAACATCGGTGCTCGGAGCATGGGCAGACGGAAATGTGACGTTTACCGCTTCTGCGCCTGATGTAGTAGTAAGCGGGGATCAGTTCCGGCTGACTTATACGGTCAATACTCAGAAAGTCAGGGATTTTCGTGCACCTAGCATCAAGGGGTTCGATGTTTTAATGGGACCAAGCCGTTCACAGCAGAGTAGTACACAGATTATAAATGGTAATGTTACTTCTACTAGCTCCATTACTTTTACTTATATTTTGATGGCTGATAAAGAAGGAACTTACACCATTCCTGGTGCTACTATTGTGGCAGACGGACAAAACAAAACTTCAAATTCCGTACAAATCAAAGTATTACCGCCTGATCAAGCAAATGGTGTTGGAGGTGGAAACAATAGCGGTGGAAGAACTTCTTCACGCAGTCAGGTTGCCGGAAGCAAAATAACCAATCAAGATTTGTTTATTACCGCAACAGCAAGTAAGACTACTGTTTATGAACAGGAAGCCATCTTGTTGACTTATAAAGTTTATACACTGGATCGCATTGTTTCCGGCAACCTATTCCCAAGTGGAGGACAGCGGGATGGAAGCAGAGCATGGGAATCTCCGCACTATATATATAAGGTGTAACAGCAATAATCAACTTGAATTCCGATTGGGGTATGTCTTCGAAATGATAGAACACTTTTACGTGTGCGGGAAGTGTGCGTTCCAGATACTCCGTACCTTTATCCTTTATATCGAGCAGCAGCACCGTTGGTTCCCGGTTGACAAAAAGTGTGACCAGTCTGTTCATTTCTGCATGAGGAACAGTTATTTTCCAGTCATATTTTTCAGCTAGCGTGTCCAGTGCCCATAACCCGGCATTGTCACTTTGGGTGGTAATCACAGCTTCTCCTCCTGTAATGGCGGCAATATGGCGGGTCAGTTCATTGGCTCCCCCCACATGCCCGGAAAGTACTGAAATGACAAAGCGCCCCGTACTGTCCACACAGACCACTGCCGGATCTTTATATTTGTTTTTTATGCATCCTGCAATGCTGCGTACACAGATTCCCATGGCACCAATAAAGATGATGCTGTCGAAGTCATTGAAATGCTCCTCTATGAACCGATGGCAGGATGTGATGGAAATACAGCCTTCGCATTCGTTTTTGGTATAAATAAGGGTATCCGGCAACTCTCTTTGTAGTGTTTTTGCCAACGGCAGGCTGGCTTCTGATATTAGTATGATTGCTTTCATTTGTTATCTGTTTTAAATCATTTATTCCGCTCTCATTATCTCTATCGGATTAAAGGTATCCACAGCAATACGGGTACACTGTGTTACCTTCTTGTTGATTTGTGTTATACCTTTTGTGAACAAGGCCTTGCTCTCTTCCGAAACCGAATTGAATACAATGACTCCGTCAGGCAACAGCACTTCTTTGATTTTTTGTAGAATCTCTATCATTTTTCCTCCATGACCACCTATAAATA
>ENA-OQJW01000277-OQJW01000277.1-human-gut-metagenome-genome-assembly--contig:-NODE-277-length-9840-cov-2.126223_pt1 | contig 9840 bp, 6 predicted proteins | sample MGYA00242619_ERZ504786 | MGnify/ENA primary metagenome ERZ504786 (study PRJEB26092, sample SAMD00036357) | human gut metagenome | host: Homo sapiens | study: EMG produced TPA metagenomics assembly of the... | reverse complement strand
AATGCAATGATGACAGACTGGACAAAGAGTTGGTAAAAAAGTCGCTGGTTTCCACTGCCCATAACTTTGCGTATCCCGTATTCACGGTTACGATTCAAGAAAGTTCCCATAAGAAAATGGAAGAAATTAAGAAGTCCGGTCAGTAAGATCAGCAGGCCTACTATCATGGTTATTCCTGCAAAATAAGGAGCGATGGACTTATCCCAAAATTTCTCTCCAAAGGGTGAGGCGGTTATAGCTGTTTCTTCGTCATACATGTAGTGCTTCATATTTATGGAGCGAAAACGGGCTTCTAATTTTCGGGCTGTTTTACCTGGACGTAGCAGAGCAAAACCAAAACCTCCGGTCATATTATCACGACCGTTGAATTGCAATGTTCCTTCACTGTCATTCAAAGTTAGCATATCCAGTTTCTCAAGAAAACTCAGGCTGGTATTCAGGGGAATATCTTCTATCACGGCCTGAATGGTATAGGTTATGCCTCCAGTACGAGGAGTGGTATCCGGTGCTGTAAAAAGACGTTGTGTCAATATCATACGTTTGCCTATGGGATTTTCTGACTCACCGAAAATCTTTTTTGCTAAAGAGCGGGTCAGTATAATGGCATTGGGGGTGTTGGAGGCTACTTCCCATGATCCCTGTAGTATTTGGGGAGTGAATACTTTCCTAAAAAGAGAGTCTACTTCCATTGTCATCAAATGATCGTATGGTAATTCTTTCCCTTCTTTTATCTCTACGTTGTAACTCCGCTCTCGGGGATAAACGGTAAAGGTAAAATCTTGAACCTCATCGAATCTAAGTTTACGCAATTCTTCAATCGTTGTTGCCGGAATACCAGAATACAAATCTCCCCGTGTTGTACATAAATTTATGTCTGCTATGCGTTCCTTATTGGAAAAGCAAGAATCTACTTCGCTGATGAACCGGCTACAATAAAGACAGATACTAAAACATAATATCCCGACAGATAGCCCTACGATAGATATCAGATTTTGTATCTTATATTTTAATAAGTGGCGCATTGCCATTTTTTATATAATGCCTTAACATATTTCCGTTGTTTTATAAAATTATTCTGTTTTCATGATTTGCGTCGGATTAATATGTGCCGCCTTTTGTATTTGGTATGCTAAGGTGCCCAGTGATATGATTATTACCAACAGCAATGATATGATAAAAATGTCTATACTGACAGGTGCCCTTACTGCAAAATCCTGAGTATAGGTATTTATCAGATAACAAGCCAAAGGAATAGCTATGACAAATGCTATAATTAAAACGGTTATATATTTGCGGAATAACAGTCGGTAAAGGTCTTTGGCACTTGCACCGTTCACTTTACGAATCGCTATTTCCCGATATCGTTGGCGAATGTCAAAAAGAGAAATCCCTAACAAACCAAGACTGGAAATAATAATAGCTATACTTGCAAAAATAGAATAAATAGTGGCTGTTTGGCGGTCTTGTGTATACATTGCTTTGATATCATCTTCCAGAAAAGTATATTCAAAGTCTTCACTTCCATAGAGTTTATATTCCAAATTACGTAAGAAATCAATCACTTCTTTCTTTTTGCCGGGTGTATAAGCTATCTGATAGAGATCACCACTGAACCGTGCTCCGACAGGATAGATAGTAGGCTTGATTCCAGATGTCAAATGTCCTTCAAAATAATCCTCTACTACTGCAACAATAGGTTGAAGAGAAGCGTTAGCATTAGCCTTTTTTTGATTTTCTTCAATCACTCCAACGCCATTGATTGAAGTATAGCCTAATGCTTTCAGTGCGGCTTTGTTTACAACAAAAACAGTGCGCCGGTCTTCTTTATTTATATCGGGTATCTCACCTTCAATTACTTTTATATCATATAATTTGAAAAATGCAGGAGTGGCGTAATGAATATTTAGAAACACCTTTTCTCCTTTATTGTTCAGATAATTTGTACCAAAGGTAGGAGTAAGGATATTCTCATAGCTAGGTTCGTACAATTCAATAAAGGGGCATGCATTAAGTTCATTATCCAATTGCATGACACGTTGGCGGCGTTGTTGCATACTTTCATAAGTATAGCTGCTAAAATCTTTCGATTCATATACTAAATTTACATTCATTATGTTTTTAGTACGAAAGCCCGGCTCGGTACTTAATAACATTCCAAGTTGTCGATTAAAATAAAGTGAAAGTACCACTAACAAAAAAGTTATAATATACTGTGCCCCTAGAAAGAACATACGAAAATGTTTGGAATGACTTTGGGCACCGATAGAGCGAATGGAAAGAATGGGGGAGGTGTAATTGTATTTAATGTATGGATAAATAAGAAGTTATTACTGGTAACAATAATAAAATACTTGCCGAAAGCCATCCGTCGAAAGCCGTATAAGAAAAGTGAGTGTCGAACAAATATTCAGTAGGGGCAGACATTATTTCAATAATAAGCCAAGATACTAATAAGGCGCTCAGAACTAGTAATGTATTTTCAATCCATATATTGGCAAACAATGTTCTGCCGCATACGCCAAATACTTTCTTCAATCCATATTCTTTTCCGCGACGTAATAATGCCACCAGATAAAGATTAATAAAATTCAAGATGCCGGTGAGGAGCAATAACAGGCATACGCCCGACAAAATGATTAAGTGAGAACGGTTTCCCGAAAGAAACATAGCAGGTTCACGGTCAGTTAAAGAACCGTCCCAGTAAATATCCTTCACAGAAATTAAAGAAAAAGTATGTGTGCGAGTGTCATATTCAGGATCATTTATATACCGTGGAACACTACCTGTCTTATTTATGGCATTTATATCTGTACCGGGTAGGAAACGATAGAGCTCCGTATTCATCCTTTCCCAATGTTGGGATAATTTAGAAGAGAGGATGATATCAAAGTTAATTGTAGTTTTACACTCAGGTTCTCCTACAATGCCTTCTATGGTAATGTCTTTGCCATTACTATAACGTAGTATTTTACCTATAGGATTTTCATTACCGAAAATCTTGCGGGCGTATTTTTCCGTTAATAATGCCGACTGAGGTGTTGTGAGAGATAGCTTTCCTTGCACTATAGGATAATGAAATAACTGAAAAAAGACACTGTCGGTAACGAGGCAACGTGCCGGAATACGGTTGGTACCGGAAATGACATAGTCCTTTTCCAATGGAATATAGGTGGTCATAGCTTCTACGAAACGATTGTCAATAGAAATGGTATCATAGTTATATTGTTTCAGTCCACTTAGTCCCCGGTTGCCTTCTGTATTGGTACAGATGGCATACACATGCTCCCTGTCGATGCAATGTGTGTCCACTGTCAGTTCTCTATGGATATATCGCATCAAGATGATGCTGCATGCCAGACTGCATGCCAGTCCCAGCAAATTAATGATAGTATACGATTTAGAACGCATTAAAAAGCGCCAGGAATATTTCAGTGTTTTCATATTTTATGTGTGTTTATTCTGATCTTATAATTTTTGCGGGATCAATTTGAGCAGCTTTGTGTATTTGCCAAATTACTGTGCTTGATGAAATAAAAGAAATGATAGCTAGAACTGCTAAATAAATCCCTATACCTATAGGTGTTTTTAGCACAAAATCCTGTGTATACATATATATGAGGTAATAGGCAAGTGGAACAGCCAATACAAATGCACAACCTATTACTTTGATATATTTGCGGAATAATAGCAGGTAAAGGTCTTTCATCCCTGCACCATTTACTTTGCGGATGGCAATTTCACGATAACGTTGTCGGATATCAAATAAGGATAATCCAAATAATCCCAAACAGGAGATGATGATTGCTATCAAGGCAAAGACGAAATAAATATTTGCTGTTTGACGGTCCTGAGCATAAAGTTTGTGAACTTCATCTGTCAACCAAGTATAGGTGAAGTCTTCGGTATTATATATTTCTTTCTCTGTTTTCTTCAGATATTCTATGACTTCTTTTTCTTTATCGGGGTTGACGGCAATCAAAAAATCGCTGTTGCCACTGCTGGGCCCCACGACAAATGCCATCGGTTTTATTCCTTCAGTGAGATGGCTTGGGTAATAATCGTCTATTACAGCCACTACAGGCATAAGTTTGGTTCCACCTTCTTCCATTTCTCCTTTTTCGCTGACACTAATCCAAAGTGGAGATTCGCTGCGTACAAAAGCATCTTCTAGTTGCGCATAGCCCATGGCTTTCATTGCTGCTTTGTTTAGTACCATTTTATAGTCACTCCAACCTTCAAATTTTTGGGGGATTTCTCCTTCCAGTACTTTCAAATCATACAGTTGGAAGAATTGTGGGGAAGGAAATAGGGTGAGCATGGGTTGACGGGTATCTTGGTCATTTAACAACATGCAGATAGAGCTTCCCCTTAATATAGAATAATGGGAACTCATCCACATTTCAATGTGAGGACACTCGTTTAATAGTTGCTTGATACGGTCTTGGCGGGCAAAGCGCTCATTGCGCTTTTCTTCTGTTTCAGAGCGCAGATAATTTTTGTTCTCGTGTAACAACTCAGCTCTAAGAATTCTTTCTGTCCGATATCCGGGAGAGGTATTCAGCAGGAAATGCAGTTGCTTGCCAAAGTAAAATGACAAGATAAGGAGTAATATGGTTATAACGTATTGGAAAAAAAGGAATGTCATACGTACAGTGATAGCATGACGGTTTGATGTTATTGAACGAATAGATACAATAGGAGGGAGATAATTGTATCTGATGTATGGATAAATAGAAGTGACTAAAGGTAATAATATGATGAATCCCAAAGACAATTTCCAGTCGAATGCCGAATAGCTAATTTGTTCATTCATCAACCGGCTGACTGGTACTTGGGTTGCTTCTATCAACAGCCAGGCGGTTAGCAGTGCGGCAAAGGCTAATAACTGATTTTCCATCCATATTTGTAAAAACAAAGGCAGACGCTGCAAGCCGAATACTTTTTTTACTCCATATTCTTTAGAACGTTTCATCATAAATACCATATAAATATTGATGAAATTCAATATACCCACCAATAATAGCAATATGGTTACTCCTGAAAGAATATACAGGTGCGTACGGTTCCCGAATTGCATAATGGAATCGTAATCGTCATCGTGACCGATGGAATTTTCCCAGTATAAATCTTTCCAAGCAATAAACTTCCAACGTATTCTGTTTCCTCTTTTATCTTTTCTGTACACATTGCTGATTTTGTTTATTTTGTCTAGATTTACTCCGGGGAGTATACGCATCAGTGATATATCCATACGTTGCCAGCGTTCTATCAATCTGTATGATACTAGTATATCGAACTGAAGTAATGATTTGCAGTCCAATTCTCCGATCACCCCCTTGATAGTGATATTTTTACCATAATATTCCAATACTTTACCTATCGGATTTTCTTTGCCAAATATATTACGAGCATAGTGTTGGGTGATAATGGCGTCATTGGGAGCTTCTAAACTAGCTTCGCCAGCCACAATCGGATAGTGGAAAAAGTGAAAAAAAGTGGAATCTACAGCTGCTATATTCATTGCATAGTTGCTGTTCTCGTATACCACATTGTCTCGTTGCTGTAGCATGAGACGGCATTGCTCCACTATTTGATGGTCAAGGATATAAACAGAATCCGCTTCCGTCCAATCTTGTTGCAAACTTCCCGGATGAATGTTTCCTTCCATATCCCGTAACGGAATGATGATATGTTCCGGATCTACGCTATGTGCATCCACCGTCAGTTCCCTATGGATATACCGTATTAGGATGATGCTGCATGCCAGACTGCATGCCAGTCCCAGCAAATTAATGATAGTATATGATTTAGAACGCATTAAGAAGCGCCAGGCATATTTCAAAGTTCTCATTTTGCATGTTTTATTTTTAATATTAATTCTTCCGCGTCACCAAAGGTATCATATCCTGTGATAACTACAAATTCTCCAGGCTGTAAACCTTCTGTGATTTCATATTGAAGCGGGTTTTGGCGTCCTATGTTCAATGGAACTTTTACAGCTTTTGTTTTTGATGAGTTTATTTTGTAAATCCATTGTCCTCCAGTAGACTGGTAGAAGTTTCCACGTGGGATGACTATAGCTTGTTCGGGTTGGCCCAATTCTATTTGTACTCGGAAGCTCTTTCCTACACGGACATTCTCGGGCATTTCTCCGGTAAATACCAAGTCCACATCAAACATGCGGTCTTTTACCTCAGGAACTACTTTAGTAATTTTCAGCGGGTAGCGTTTTCCTTGATAGTTTACGGTAGCCGGAAGACCTGTTGTGATGCGGTCAATATAATATTCACTTAAAGAAGTATGAATTTTATATTGATCCAGCACTTTTATTTCAGCTATACTTTCTCCCGAAGCAACCTGTTGACCGGGAGTAACTTTCACAAGACTTAGTTGGCCGCCAATCGGAGCTTTTACTATCAAGTCTTCCAACCGTTCTTCCGCACGTTTCAGTTTTTTGCTTTCACGTTCCAGATCATTTCTCAATAGTTCTTTGCGGATAAGAGTTACGGATGAATCATGTTTCAGACTTTCCATTTGTAATGCCGTATTTTTCAGTTTATACTTATATTCATCTTCAGATACTTGAAGCTCAGCCTTGCTCTTAATTCCCATTTTGAATTCCTCTTTGTCCAATCCGAAGCTTTTGCGCAGTCGTTCCATTTCATATTGTGCCTGTAATGTTTGTTGCTTCAGTGTCAGACTCTTTTGTTCCATTTCTATCTCTTTCTCTTTATAAGTGATTCGTTGTTTTTCCCACTCGTCACGTTGGTCTTCAATGGAACGAATCAGATCCGGATTAGTCAATATCAACAAGGTGTCACCTTGTTTCATCATATTCCCTTCTTCTCCAACAATGCGGTCTACACTGCCGCCCTCACGAGTATTTACTTTGATGGTAAGAATGGGTTGCACCAGTCCTTCCACATCTACATACTCCATAAATTTGTCGTCTTTTACTTCGGCTATCTGAATGTTGTCTGTTTCGATACGCAGTTTGCGAGGACCTAATGAAAGGCTTATCACATAGATAAGGAAGATAATAAAGGCCAGTGCAGCTATCATATAGTAGCGATAGCGGATGTACCACGGTTTCTTTTCTAATTTTATATCCATTAGTTTATGTTTTTTGATATAATTTTTTTATTTCTTTTTTAATGCATGGCGATAATACAAAGGTCATTTATACCTGTCGTGTAGTTAAGGTTTAGGTATAGTACATGAAATCTCTGCTTTTCTGAGGAAATCATATCCCGTCATACTTCTAAGACCATAATACAGACTCCAATAAGTTTTCAAAGCTGTTATATAATTTCTCCGTGCGGTATCTTTTTCTGTAATGGCGGCATTGAGGTCCAGGATTGTCGATTTTCCCAAGATATAAAGCCGACGTGCTACATCATGGCGTCGGTCGGCCGTCTTGTCCGTCTTGGCGGCTACTGCTACACGGTATGCTTGAAGATTGAACTGACGGACCATTTTACATACATTCAATTCAAAATCTTTCATTCCCTGTTCAGCTTGTGTATCTACTAAGTCTACATTGGAACGAGCTACACGGACGCGTCCTTTTCCACGACCCCAATCTAGGATAGGTAAAGAAATACCAATACTGGCATATTGTTGATTCATGGGGTTTCGGTAAGAATCTGCAAATTTATTTCCGGTTTGAGAAAGCCCGAATTGTACATACAGGTCAGCTTTCAAACCCGCATTGGCTTTTGCAGAAGCTAATGCGCTGCGGCTTTCCAATTGTTTGCGTTTATAAGTGTCAGGGTCGGGACTGTTTTTGAATGCCAGTTGTAATGCTTTTTGTAAAGAGATTTCAAATTGAGGAATACTGTCTTCCGGAACAACTCGTAAATTTATTTCCCGATTAATGCCAAGGAAGGAACGGAGTGTTTGCATTTGGTCCTCTACTTCGATACGGGCATTCATCATATTGGTTTCTTCTGTCAGTTTGTTTATTTCCAGCTGTAGCATTTCGTTTTCAGTTATTGTTCCTATATTATATCTTCCTTCGGCATATCTGTATAAAGTATCAGCAGAAGCATAGTTGTAGGTAGCTATGTCAAGATTGGTTTGTGCAGTAGCCAAGTTGAAGAAAAGAGTGCTGGTTTCTGAGGCTACAAGTTCCAATGCTTCTGCATATGCTTTACGGGCTTCCCGGTAGCGAAGGGGCTCGATACGACGATCCCATTTTAAAGAGTTATATCCAAAAAGTTGCTGTTCGTAACCTATTACTACGGGTTGGGTGTTATACGCTGTATGATTATCTTCAAATTCATCAATGCGTTGGGTGGTACTTTTTACAAACAAGCTGCCACCGGTGAACCATATATTTTGATTTATTTTAAGGCTGAGGTCTGTGCTTAACTGGTCTTGCTGGATAAATTGGTTTGTTCCATCCGGTTGGGTAATTTTTGTTTATCTCCCGATTCAGGGTAGGAGATGAAGTTAATGTGACGGAGGGAAGATAATTCGCCCGGAAAAAAACGGTAGTTCCAATAAGCTGCCCGATAGGTATGACGGGCAGCTTGTGCTTCCGGTGAGTTTTTCTTGTGCTATTTCAATAGCTTGTTGCAAACTCAGTGTCATTAATTCTTCTTGTTGTGCTGCGGCTGTTTCCGGGCGAAGCAGAAGGGAAAGTGCTATAATACAATATAGTTTCATGTTCGTTTTTTTATGTCTTTATACCTATTAGTATTTTTGTCTTATAGTTAGGGAAACAGGAACGAGTCTTCAGTGTCTTTTTCGGATAAGTCGCTTTTTATTTTGGTTAATGCTTCCTTTGCTTTTTCATGACCGTTGTCTATAGCTTTTTGGAACCAGAACCGGGCTTGTTGTAAGTCTTTCTCTACGCCTTTACCCCACTGATACATGCGACCCAGGTTATATTGTGCAGGAGCATTCCCCTGTAAAGCAGCTTTAGTCAGCCACTTGGCTCCTTTAGCAAAATCTTTTTCCATTCCCTCGCCATAACAATACATATTTCCTATATTATATTGAGCTATCGGATTATTCTTATCTGCTGCTTTTTTAAACCAAAAATAAGCTTCTTCAAAGTCTTTGGGAACCCCAAGTCCGTTTTATATAAATAACCGATATTGTTCATGGCGTCCGTATTACCATGAGCCACAGAACGTAGGTACCAAGTCATAGCAATGTAACAATCTTTACGTACTCCCCAACCATTTTTATAAAGGCTCCCCATACCAATTTGAGCTTCTGGATTTCCTTGAGTGGCAGCTTTGTTCAACCATTTGAATGCTTGGCTGTAATCCTTAGTGACTCCCAAACCATATGTGTACATAAAACCTATATTGTTTTCAGCATAAGTGTTTCCGCCCGTTGCCGATTGATGAAAAAGTTTCAAAGCTTTATCATAATCAATTTCACCTCCTAAGCCTTTTAAATACATGTCGCCTGTCAGATATTGGGCATGATGGGCCGTATCAATGCGAGCTATCTTTTCTAATAACTCGCGTGCTTTTTCATATTGTCGATTGACATAGTGGGTTTGTGCTTCTTCCCACAATTGACGGCAGTCACCTATATAAAGCATATAGATCTTATTGCTGGATAGAATTACTATGCTTGCTACAAGGCATAAACTGGATAACGTATTATTGATTTTTTTTTTCATAACTTAATATATTAGTATTATAGACTAATCAAATAGTGTGCCATTATCTTATCTCTTTGTTTACCAGAATTTTGTGGGCTAAAAAATAAAAACGTCTCTGTGCGAATACGCACAAAAATAGTGCGTATTCGCACAGACAACACACTAAAAAAACAAAATATCTTTGTCAAATAAAGCGGAGTAGAAAATAACTTTTA
>ENA-OQJW01000276-OQJW01000276.1-human-gut-metagenome-genome-assembly--contig:-NODE-276-length-9845-cov-2.668862_pt1 | contig 9845 bp, 7 predicted proteins | sample MGYA00242619_ERZ504786 | MGnify/ENA primary metagenome ERZ504786 (study PRJEB26092, sample SAMD00036357) | human gut metagenome | host: Homo sapiens | study: EMG produced TPA metagenomics assembly of the... | reverse complement strand
GATAAAAAGAAAATAATAAAATAGGAAAAAAGACTGCGAGACCGATAAGCCTGCTTCTTACAATTATATTGGCAGCATGTGTAATGGTATTGGTAATGTTTGGTGTGATTCCACAGCTTACACAGACCATGGGAAATCTGATGACGAGTATTTCAGATTTTATTCCACAGATGCAAAACTGGATTCGGGAATTTTCACATGATAATCAGGATATTATGAAATTGGTAGATCAGCTGCAGTTTCAGCCTGATCAGGCAATTAAATGGGGAATAAGTCTTCTTGGAAACGGAGTCGGAAATATGATGAATACGACGATGTCAGCAGTAGGTTCCATTGCCAGTGGATTAGCGACCTTTTTTATTCGTTTTCCTTTGCATGCTATATTCTTTTTCAGAAGGAAAAATTACATTTACAGGTAAGAAAAGTGATTTTCGCTTTTATTCCAAAACAAAAAGCAGATGCAATTCTTAACATATGTTCGCTGACATATCGGACATTTGCAAATTTTCTTGCAGGGCAGTGTCTGGAAGCAGTAATTCTCGGAATGATGTTTGTTATCACGCTAAGTATTTTAAAAATGCCATATGCACTTTTAATTGGAATTTTGATCGCGTTTACCGCATTGGTTCCTATCTTTGGAGCCTTTATTGGCTGTGCCGTGGGAAGTTTTCTGATCTTTATGGTAAATCCAAAACAGGCAGTTTTATTTATTATAGTTTTTTCTGCTTTTGCAGCAGATAGAAGGTAATCTGATCTATCCTCATGTGGTTGGCGGATCAGTAGGACTTCCATCAATTTGGGTACTGGCGGCAGTTACAATCGGCGGAAATCTTATGGGAATTATAGGTATGCTGATTTTCATTCCACTTGTATCGGTATTTTATACTATATTCCGGGAGTTCGTATATCTGCGCCTAAAAAAACAACATATAAAACGAGTAACGAGAACGGATGTGGAAGAGTATGCGGAGGAGGAAATTGCGTCATCCTTTATTTTGCCGAATGAAAAATAATGATATGATACAAATATAAATGAAGTGTAATGCCGATTATTAAGACGTTATAAAAATAGATTACAAAGGAAGAAGATATTATGAAGAAAATAGGAATCATGACAGACAGCCACAGTGGAATTTTGAGCGAAGAAGCGCAGAGACTCGGAATTAAGGTACTACCGATGCCCTTTTATATCGGAGAGAAAGTGTATCGTGAAGGAGTAGATCTTTCCAGAGATGAATTTTATGATATGCTTCGAAAGGGCGTAGATGTATCTACATCTCAGCCGTCACCAACAGAAGTTATGGATATGTGGAAAGAGATGCTGAAAGAATATGAGGAGATTGTTTATATTCCTCTTAGTAGTGCTTTAAGTGGGTCCTGTATGACAGCAGAAGCCATGGCAAATGAAGATGAATTTGCCGGTAAGGTGTTTGTCGTAGATAACGGTCGTGTGGCAACCCCGATGCATCGTTCTGTTCTTGATGCAGTAGAAATGGCAGAAGAAGGATACAGTGTAGTCGAAATCAAGAAAATTCTTGAAGAAACCAGAGAAAAAATGACAATTTATATCGGGCTCAGCACACTGAAATATCTACAAAAAAGGAGGAAGAGTCAGCTCTGTGACAGCTTTGGCAGCAGATGTCCTGAATATCAAACCTGTTATGCATTTCAGCACAGGAAAGCTTGATATCTACCAGAAATGCCGTGGTATGAAGAAATCACGTAAAGTTATGATCGATGCAATGAAGCATGAGCTGGAAACGAATTTCCGAGAAGAATATGCTGCGGGTAAAGTGTACCTGATGGCGGCGTCCAGCAGTACCGATGAAGTGACAGAAGAATGGGTAAACCAGATTAAAGAAAGTTTCCCGGGAATGGAAGTCATGTGTGATAAACTTTCCTTCGGTTTGTCCTGTCATATCGGTCCGGATGGACTGGGAATCGGATGCACCTGTAAGCCAGTGTAAAAAACTGCTCCGGAGAAGATAAAATAAAAGATTAGGGTGTCAAAAGGTTTATAGCCTTTGATATAAATTTGTACCTTGAAAACTTCACATAAACAGAGATTTCGTTCTTTATAAGTAGTACAATGGATGTAGAGAAAATGGAGAAAATCACGTATGCCTTTTTAATCAAATGATAATCAGCAGGTGATCAAAGAGAACAATACATTGCGCCTGAAAAACAAAGAAGACGGAACCTAGATACTGCAGTGCCCTCCCGGACATTAGCCAAAGAGTACATCATTTAAAAAAAACACAGGAAAAGTAAGAGCTTCCTTCAATAAAAACAATGTGAGAACTTTCTTTTCAAAGATCAGTGCAGCTCAGGGATTTCGAATAAAACCGGAAATAGCTTAAAAAATAATTCACAAAATTTTAAATGAAAATATATCTATTATATCTAGGACCTTTAGTACTAAAAAGATTTCGCATATATTACATAAAAATGAATAAATAGTAAATTTTACCAAAATTTCGTAAATAAAATCTCTGTTTATCCTAATAGCCGAAAACCAACGAAAAGACTATAATATAAATACGAAAACGTGCGAAAGGGAATTTTCGTACAAACATAATAAGAAAAGGAGAGGAAATATGAGAAAGTTAAAAGAACGCTTTCACAGGAAACATGGCGTTGTAAGCCGTATCTTTAGTATGGTACTTGCACTTGCTATGATTATGACCATGGCTCCGGCAATCGGTGGTGCAACCACTGCATATGCTGCGAGCCCGACAATCCGGTTGTATTTGGACAAACCAAGTACATGGAATACACCGGTTGTCAATGTCTGGGCTGCCGGTGCTACGGTAGATAACCATGACGCAGGAAATGCCACCATTTCACAATGGGGGGATCAGGAAAAACCAAAGCTTGCATATGAGGAAAGTTCCGGACTCTATTATGTAGATGTACAGAGCAGTGAGTGGACAGGCTTTCAGTTTGTTGATGCAGGTTCTACTGAGAAAGCTGCACCGGAGATAAAGACAGAAGGAGCTGCAATTGAGCAGATTAAGACTTTTACTTCTGATACAAGCATTTATTGTTTATTGGATGGCAATGGAAAATATCAGTGGTATAAGGATGCTTCAAAGAAGGAAACATTGGTTCCGAAGTCTGTACCAACAGAATGTGATCTGACTATTAATTATAAGAGCACATTAGGTGATGATGTTGCAGCATATATACATCAGGGTTCGAGTCAGCCAGCTGGTGTATGGCCGGGAACTAAAATGAATGCAACAGTGGGTCATGAAGGCTGGTATACAATGCATCTGACATTAGATAACAGTACAGATTATAATCTTATCTTAAATGATGATGGACATGGAAACCAGTTAAAAGACGTAACACTTTCTACAAAAGGAAAGGCAGAGGCAGAGTACTGGTTCGATGGTTCTTTGTCAGAGACAAAACCTGCCGATTGGAAATATGTAACAACCATTCATTATCTTGCCTCAGGAATGGGAAGTACTATTTACAATCATATGTGGGGAGCAGATGTCTCTGCAACAGGAGCAGGTGTTGGAAAAGAATGGCCGGGCGGACAGATTTCCGAAAATGCTAACCATTCCGGATGGTATGATGTAGTATATACACAGGATGTAAAACAGAATTTCAGCTGTATTTTTAATAATAACAACGGAACACAGACGGATAATATTGATGTTTCTGTGACATCAACAAGTACTGAGCTCTGGGTTACCGGAACAAAAGGTGGTGGTGATACAACCGTATATAAAACAGCACCGGACAGCTGGGAGAAACCGGTTCCAAACCACACATTTACAATTTATTATTACAATGAAGACTTATCAACAAAAGACTTGGGAAAAGTTGATTTGTGGATGTGGAATGCCGGATTAAATGGTTCCTATGTTTTTGACGGAACATATTATGATGCTGATAATGATGTGACATGGTTTAAACAGACCATTACAGTTGCCGGCAGTAATGTAAGAAAAACGGTAGGATTAAAGGCACGCTATGACAATACAACAGGAGGAAATGGATGGGATGGCGGCTCTGATACCGCAGACCGTTCTTTTACAATAAGCGGTGATGAGAATGAGGTATTATATTATGTGGATGGTTCAAATCCGGTTCATGAGAAACCTGTAATCGTACCAACGGAAAAGAGATACCTTGTATTGGATTATGAGAATCCTGGATTAAAAGAAAAAGATATTACACCACAGTTCTATACATGGTCATCAGGATATGCTTCAGTATTAACCGATTTTACATACGTAGGTGGAGATAAATGGACAGTAAAGATTCCTGCAAAACCATCCTGCACAAAGGTTGATTTTTGTATTGCATTAGATTCAACAGGTGACCCATGGATTAAAGATGGTGGAGACCATTCAGTTACATTCCCTTCTGACCAGAAGGTTATCTATGCCAGCATGAAAGCCGGCAGTGAGCCGGAAATTGCTATGCCATATAATACTGGCTATGAAGTAGATGCAGAAAATCAACAGGTATCATATTACTATCGTGATGATACTGCATTTGTAGATGGCACCTTAAAGGATATGACGGTATCTGTTGATGTAAACGGAACAGAGTATCCAATGACATACAATGATACAACAAAGCGTTTTGAGTATGTAAAGAGTGGTTTGTCAGATGGCAAAACACATTATCGTTACAAAGCAAATGGAACCTATGTTGTAGATGCATTCAATTCAAATAGTGAAAAATATAAAGAAGCAGATTATTCATATTTTGAATACTATAAATTAAATGCAACAGTTACAGCAGCAGTTATGAATAAATCTTTTAACTACAACGAAAATGATGTTGTTAAGTTTAAGGTTGAACAGGATGGTTCTGATACTAAAAAATTAGAAGTAGCTAGTGCTAGTATCGATGTTTCTTCTCTTGGCGGAAGCAATGCAATGCCGATTGAGCCGGAACTGCAGGCAGTTACCATTTCTGCAACAACAGATACAGCATTAGGAATTAAGACATTACCAATTACTGTAACAGACCAGTATGGTAATAAATTCAGTACTACAGTTGATGTTGAAATTACAGACCGTGTGAAGAAAAAATGAAAATGATTTCGACTGGGATGAAGCTGTTGTCTACTTTATGATGACAGACCGATTCTTTGATGGTAATGAATCTAACAATAAAGCAAGTGGTGCAGATACATATGGAAAAAACCCTGGACTGTATCATGGCGGAGATTTTGCAGGTGTAACAGCTAAGTTAGATTACTTACAGGATTTAGGAGTAAATACAATCTGGCTTACACCAATTGTAGAGAATATTGCAGGTGTAACTGTGACAGATGAGGGTAAAGAAGATGTTCCTTATAATGCAGCATACCATGGATACTGGGCAAGTGATTTTACAAAATTGAATCCTACAATGGGTACAACAGAAGAATTTAAAACTATGATTAGCGAAGCACACAAGCGTGGTATGCGTATTATGGTTGATATTGTTGTAAACCATGCAGGATATGGTACAGAATCAACATTTGCTGATATGCTTAGGGATAAGAGCGTCAGTGAAGGCGATATTAAATCATGGCAGTCTGACTTGCCGGATTTTGCAACAGAGAATGCAGATGTCAGGGCAAAATTAGTAGAATGGCAGACATCATGGATGAAGAATTATGGTGTTGACTATTTCCGTGTAGATACAGTAAAGCATGTTGACAGTACAACATGGGCAGCACTTAAAAATTCTACAACAGAAGTAAATCCGTCTTTCAAGATGATTGGAGAATATTATGGTGCAGGATATGCGTCAAATGGTAGTACCTTAGGTAGTGGTCAGATGGATGCAGACCTTGATTTCGATTTTAACGATCAGGCAACAAGCTTTGTAAGTGGCAATATTTCTTCTGTAGAGAAATTCCTTTCTGCAAGAAATTCAGCACTTAATAACGCATACATGACGGGTCAGTTCTTAAGCAGTCATGATGAAGATGGATTTAAGGCTTCCTTAATGAACGGAAAAAAATATACCGAGGATAAGGCAACATCAGCAGCGTTAGTTGCAGCTACCTTACAGCTTACTGCAAAGGGTATTCCGGTTATCTATTATGGTGAAGAAGTTGGTTTAAGCGGATTAAATAATTATCCATATCAGACTAATAGATATGACATGGATTTCTCTAAGGCAACAAAGGACAATGTCACATATCAGCATTATAAGAATTTGCTGAGCATCCGTAATGCATACACAGATGTATTTGCAAGAGGAAGCAGAACAGTTGTGGCAAGTTCTGATGAGGAATGCTATGATGTAATTGCAAGAAGCTATGGTGATACTACATTATATGTTGGTATGAATATCAAGGATACCGCAAAAGAAGTAAAAGTTCCGGTTAGCTTAGCAGCAGGAACAGAGGTAAAGGATTTATACAGCGGTGCTACATATACTGTAGGAAGTGATAAAACAGTTGCTGTTACAATTCCGGCAGCAAAGGATGGTGGAACAGTTATTCTTACTAAGGTGAAGAAAACAGTAGATCCAACACCGGCAGATCCTGGCAAGACAGATCCAACACCGGCAAAACCGGGCAAGACAGATCCGACACCGGCAACAAAGGTTGACTGGAGTAAAGAAGTAGAAACAATCAAGAATGCTTCTGCAAAGGATACTATCGTTGTTAAGATGGATGAAACAGGAGTTGTCTCAAAGGATGCAATTGCAGCCATTAAGGGAACACAGAAGAAGCTTGTTCTTGATATGGGAGACGGAATCAAGTGGGTTATCAATGGTTCTGACGTATCAAAGGTTCCTGCAAAGGATGTAAATATGTCAGTTACAGTTGACAGCAAAAAAATTCCTGAGGATGTTATTAAGGCAGCTAAGATTGAAAAGGATGCAAAGAAGGTAGTACAAATCAGTCTCGCACATGAAGGTGAGTTTGGATTCAAACCGGTTCTTTCAATCGACCTTGGAAAGACATATGCAGGAAAGTATGCTAACCTTTACTATTACAATACAAAGACAAAGGCTCTTGAGGGTCAGATGTCTGTAAAGATTGCAGATGATGGTTCAGCATTACTTAAATTCACTCATGCATCTGATTACGTTATTTCTATAACAGATCAGGCTGCTATTGATAACAAAAAAGCAGCTCCAAAGAGTGGTGATGACAATGAAGCAGCTACATATGTATGCTTACTTGGACTCGCAATGGTAGCAATCACAGCAGCTACATATCGCAAGAAAAGAGCTTGCAAATAAAACAGCTTTTAAACTAAACATTTTATAAACCTCTTAGATGCCGCACCTTCGGGTGCGGCATTTTACTGTGTATGGCTTAGAGTGAGATGTAACTAAAGTGTTCACATAAAATATCTCATAGTTTTTACATAGAGCAAGTATAGAGTTTACCGGGGCACTGTATAATCCATTATGGTTAAATGATTTACACATGGAGGAATAAAATGAAAAAGAGAAATCAGATCATTGCGGCATTTCTTGCAGCGACAATGATAATTACACCGGCAACATCAATATTTGCAAAGGCAGCAAAGGATGGAAATTCTAGTGCAGAGTCTTCTTACGGGGAGAGCTTTACAAGCTGGAGGACAAATGAATGGGAGAATAAGCTCAGCAAGGATTGGACAACTGTTTCTATGACACCGGGGGTTAATGAGTCAACCATGAACTTTGCATGGTATTCAAAGACAACAGATACCGTTTCACTGACATATGGTTTAAAGGCAGATTTAAGCGATTGAAAGACTGTTCAGATTGCGACTAAGGGCACCGGACAAAAGGATAAAGACGGAAATGAATACAATAGCAATAAGGCAACTATTTCAGGACTTGCAGCTCAGACCACATATTACTATAAGGTGGATGACAAGGAAATAAAGTCCTTTAAAACAGGAAATACAGGTAAATTCAGATTTGCTTTTGTAGGTGATCCACAGATTGGTTCATCTAATGAATTAAAGGGAGCTGATACAGAGGCGTTTTACAATGCACAGAGCAATGCGGTAGCAAATGACAGCTACAATTGGTCACAGACATTGAAAAGGATACAGAGTGCAGGAACTGATTTTATTGTGTCAGCAGGAGACCAGATTCAGACAACAAAGAAAAAAGCTCCGGGAAAGAGTTCTACAACAAGTGAGATAGAGTATGCAGGATATCTTTCACCGGATACACTTGCGTCATTGCCGGTAGCAACAACAGTCGGTAATCATGATGCAGACAATGCCAACTATCAGTACCATTTTAATGTTCCAAACCTCAGCAATCTGGGAGATAATAAAAAAGTTGGTGGTGACTATTATTTCACATATGGTGATGTGCTTTTTATGATGCTTAATACACAGGACACAAACTCAGCAGAGCATATTCAGTTTATCAAAGAAACAGTTGCAGAAAATGCTGATTGCAAGTGGAAGGTAGTTACATTGCATCAGGATATTTATGGTTCGGCAGAGCATTCGAATGAGCCGGAGATTGTGAATTTACGTTATGCGCTTACACCGACATTTGAGAAATATGGTGTAGATGCTGTGCTTACAGGACATGACCATGCTTATTCAAGAAGTAAATTTCTTTCAGGCAATCAGATAGAAAAGACTGTAACATATACTGATGATGAGTTTGATGAAATGCTTGATAAGGATATTGACTATACAGGTGAGGGTACTTTGACTGTAGCACCGGGAAATATCAAAGCAGACACAACAGACGAATCAGAAAAGACATACTTATCTTATCTTACTTCTGTGATGGATGCAGACAGAATTACAGAGACAGGAGAGTATGTGGTAGATCCTAAGGGAATTCTTTATCTTACAGCCAGCAGTTCATCAGGAAGTAAGTATTATGACCTCGTATCACGTCAGCAGTCATACATAGCAAGCAGATGGCAGGAGGATGTCCCTACATATTCACTCATCGATGTGACAGAGACAACCATGACAATTAACACTTATCGTACTGACAATGACAGTGCAATTGACAATACGGTTACTATTGTAAAATCAGCAGACAAATCAGCAGTTGATGCTAAGCTTGCGCAGATAAATAAAGAGCTTACAGATAATAAACTTGTAGAGAAGGACTACACAACTGGTAGCTGGAAGGCTTTAAAGGATGCGATGGATGCCGCAAACCGTATCAGCCCTGAGACTGAGCAGGCACAGATCAACAAGATACTTGAGAACCTGACAACAGCCAGAAACGGTCTTGTAAAGGTGACTGCACAGGAACCACCAAAAGCATCAGAGCAGCCAACAGAAAAGACATCTGAATCAGAGAAAGCATCAGAGCAGCCAACAGAAAAAACATCTGAATCAGAGAAAGCATCAGAAAAGTCAAACAATAAATCAGTTTCTAAGGTTAAGACCGGTGATGAGTCACAGGCACTGCTTTGGACAATTGTTTGTGTGATTGGTCTTGGAGCAGCAGGAACAGCAGTGGTATTTGCCGGAAAAGAGAGAAAATAGTGAAGAAAATCTGTATTGCAATAATAAGTATTGCTCTGATAATTGCATTTGGAATATCACTGAACAATGTGGAAAAGACAGAACTGCAATCAACTGATGGCCGTGATTTTGAAAAAGCGACGGTGACAGAGATTGTCAGCTCTGATTATTCGGATAGCACTTCAAAGGATTATGATGGCTCTGTGGGTGAAGATGGCAGTGTCAGGGCTGGGCAGCAGCAGATAAAGGTCAAAATAAGAACTGGTGAGCATAAGGGAGAAATTCTGGATGCCACCAGTTCTTCATCGTATCTGTATGGTGCCAGATGTAGAATAGGAACAAAGGTAATAGTGATAATCAGCGAGTCGGATGAGCTTACAACGGTAAGTGTCTATAATTATGACAGAGGTAAGTACAACT
>ENA-OQJW01000275-OQJW01000275.1-human-gut-metagenome-genome-assembly--contig:-NODE-275-length-9853-cov-2.073103_pt1 | contig 9853 bp, 10 predicted proteins | sample MGYA00242619_ERZ504786 | MGnify/ENA primary metagenome ERZ504786 (study PRJEB26092, sample SAMD00036357) | human gut metagenome | host: Homo sapiens | study: EMG produced TPA metagenomics assembly of the... | reverse complement strand
CTCGAGCTTAGGCAACATAGCCTCAACCTCATCAAGTGTCCGAAACATCTCGTCTTTTCTGGTAAATTGCAAATGCTCGTCACAATTTATAACATCTGATGCCTCGTCAACTAAAGCGAGTTTTGTCATGATTTCATCTATAAGTAAACCATTCTCATGATAAAGAGCACTTGCATTTTTTAAGTACTCTTCAACAACAGACCACTTATAATTTTGCTTGTTTCTTTTTTGAATACCAGCCAGTTCGTAAAAGCAAAAAATATCGTTGATAAACAGCCTCTGCTGGCAACGACCTTCGATATCTCTCTAAATCTCTTTCAGCCTCATTTTGCATATATTCCACGGCTCTGTCCTTTAGAGAGGTATATCTTTCCACAATGTTACCATGTAAATCCTTAAATAACAGCTCTATATTCTTATAGCTATCATATCTGACAGGCATTGGTAGTTTAGAAAGTAAATCAACATCTCTAGATAATGCCTCAAGAATATATGTCGGATTTAACGCTGACGCCCAAATAATCCTTGCTGTCGTTGCTTCAAATACACATCTATTTAACTTTGGAATGTTACTGTTCTGTACGTAATCAAACACACTTTGAACTACATCATTCAATTTCTTCCTATCAGCTTTCATTTGTCGAAGCAATTCAAGCCTTGTATTGAATAAATTTATATACTCAACTATATTTTCACAATCAATATACTCTTTATATTGTTCTGAAATTTCTTCCATCTCTTCCATCGAAATATCCAGATTCAGACGTGTTTTGTTAAAAATATAATCTCTATAAAGAACATTCCATAAATACGAGTTCTTTATATTATGCTTTTGACAATAGCTAATTGCACGAATAAATGCATCATCCGCATCCTGATACATACCAAGTTGCACATATGCCACTCCACGATTAATCAATATCTGACTTCTAAGTACCTTATCTATATCACCGTTTGATAATGCTTCCGCCTCTTTAATATTGTCATATGCTTTCTGTACTTCTCCCATTGCCAAATATTGAATAAAACGAATAAAATGATAAAACGCCTTTTGACACCTGTCCCCATTTTCGTAAATTTGTAATTCCTGCTCATTAGCATGAAAACAGCCTAATTTCGCACGTAAAAAAATACCTGTACCTGTTGTATTTATCCAACTGCCTTTTAGTCATAACAGATGTCTTCAAATCATATGTCAAATTCCATGCCTCGACAAAGTTCGCATCAAATCTCTCCTCGTCAGAAAAATTTATTACTCGCCTTAAGGTATGTGAAATACTGATGTAATGCCCTATTGCATATAGTATTATACCAACTAATATGATAGCCATCACAAAGAGTATTATCCTGCTTTTTATCACATTGTAAAGTACATAAGTAACAAATACATCAACACATATACAGATCATAGAATATAAAATATACTTCAGTAATTTATACACTTTATAGCATTTATAAGTTCCCATTACCACTAACATAAATAACAGTATGGGAATATAATACCTTGTATTTAAAAATATTAAATCAATAATTTTTGTAAAAACACTAATCATCCTGTTCGCCTCTGCATTGAACATACTTTCGATATCATCTAATGTCTAGTATAGCGGATTCATCTTTAAAATACAATTGTATTTAAATGTGAACTTACCAGAGATTTTATATTATTTCATTCCAATTCTCCGGAAATCCGATATGTGCTAATGAAATATCATTCTCATATTCCTCTATAATGTGCACAGCGATTTCATAAATCTGTCAAACAGCGAAGCCAGCTTTTTAAACACACGCTTGATGTATGATACGATTTCTTTGCAATCATCTTCTGATCAGCCGATTTCAAATCTGCATATAAATACGACAGCATTCCCATGGAGAAAAACTCAATAATCACCCAGATTGGAAATTGTGAATAATCCGGCCTCCGTGTCCCTGCTGTCCGGGGATAGGAAACCGCAAATCCATTTTTAAGGAAACCACCATTCCGGTGCTGGAAACCTTTATCATAAATCCTTTAGAATGTAATCATGCACCAAGGTGTAAATACATTCAAAGGAGGTCATGACTATGACCAAGTATCGAGAGATTCTCAGACTTAGTAGTTTGGGACTCAGTCAGCAGAACATTGCCGACAGCTGCAATGTCTCCAAGAAGACGGTCAATCGCGTTTTAAGGCGAGCTAAGGAATTAAATATTTCCTGGCCGCTTGATGAAAGCGATACCGATGCTGTACTTGCAGAAAAGTTTTTCCCTTCTGCAAATCAAGTCACATCCAATAAGAGGATGCCTGACTACGCTTACATTCGTAAGGAGTTGCTTCGTAATGGAGTCAGTAAAAAACTTCTTTGGACGGAATACATGGAGGAGTGTCGAGCCAATGGCGATGAACCACTCATGTATTCACAATTCTGCTACCACATCCAACAGGATGAGCAGAAACATCGTGCTACCATGCATATCAACCATAAACCCGGTGAACAGGTTGAAGTTGATTGGGCAGGTGATTCTGCAACAATCATTGATTCGGATACCGGTGAAATCATCAAAGCCTACATATTTGTCGGTGTGATGACCTACAGCCAGTATGCATATGTGGAAGCATTTCTGGATATGAAGCAGAACTCATGGATCAATGCGCATGTCCATATGTACGAGTACTTTGGAGGTGTTGCCAGAATTCTTGTACCGGATAACTGCAAGACTGCAGTTGTTCACAATGGTGGATGGAAAGACCAGCGAATCAATGAAACTTATCAGGAAATGGCTGAACATTATGGCACTGCTATTATTCCGGCGCGTGTCAGGGCTCCCAAGGATAAGCCGAATGCTGAAGGAACAGTAGGAAATATCTCTACTTGGATTACAGCAGCACTTCGGGATGAACAGTTCTTCTCCCTTGCCGAATTGAACCAGGCAATCAGAGACAAGCTTGAACTGTTCAACCAAAGGCTCTTTCAGAAGAAAGAGGGCAGTCGGCGAAGCTTATTTCTTGAGGAAGAAAAACCATTACTGGCACCATTACCTGCTACCCGTTTTGAACTGAGCGACTGGAAGACAGCCACCGTTCAGTTCAATTATCACATATCTGTGGACGGAATGCTATACTCAGTTCCTTATGAATACATCAAAAAGAAAGTTGATGTAAAGGTAACAGATACTACTATTGAAATTTTCTACTTATATATACGAATATGACCACATTGGGGTCTGATCCCAATGTTCACAGATTATGCCTGGAAGAACATTCCGACGAAAGAAGAATAAAGCAATAGGCAGAACACATTTTAACAATAAAAAAGTTGCATTCTAATATCAATAGCTGTTAATAGGGCTTTTTCTGAGAAGCTCTATTAAAATGCGTCTTCTTTTCAAATCTACCTTCCTCTTTTCTCAATTTCGCACCGTTAGTCATTAACCTGAGCAAGCACTTGTCTTAAGTTGACATTAGGTTGACCACATTGGTGCCTGACCCCAATGTGGTCACGAAACTGCGGTTTCACCGCACAAGAATATTCATTGCGTACTATTCAACGAGAAAATTATCAACGAATATAGCTTCACACCTGTTGAATATCCCAATCATTTTTGGCTCAATAAACCTCAATCTAATAATATCCAAAAAGCTGCATACCGAAAAAACTATAATAATACACACAAGAGCGTAAATCGGAAAAAGAGCGCCCATGTATAACTTATCCACTTTCAATAGACCATGCCAAATCACAGATCGAGCAACCGCCGATTCGTGTATCATATAGACGCCCAAAGTAGAAGCGGCTATAGTATTAATCACACTATTTGGTTTACATTTCAAATTTCCAATCAAGCTGAAAATTATAAAAGATAAAAGCGGAACTATAACACTACCGCAAACAAAAAATGTAATAATTTTCGAGATACCTTTATTTATAATAGAATCGGTCGACATCTGAAATCCATAGGATGTTAAAAGTGCATACATACCAATGGATAATATCAGCATAACGCACATGACAAATCGGTACCCCTTCTTCATCGTCACTTTTCCAAGTACATTGTATTTTCTTATATACGCTCCCATACAATAAAACAGAGCCAACTCATGGACAGAATAAAAAGTTGTATCTAAAAAAGTTCCAAGCGTATAAACAAACCAAATGGCTAAAATAGCAACAATACAGCCTTTTTCGTTTAATTTCATAAACAGCTTATTAATTAGCGGATGTAGAAGAACTATCAAAACATAAGCCGTTACAAACCACCAATTTCCTTTAGAAATCGGAAGTATTGCATCACCTACAACATATTTCAATAGTGATATAAGGCTTGAAATATCATCAAATCTATATCCCAAGGCATATGATATGATAAATAATAGCGTAGCGAACAACCCATAATAAACGGATTCACATACTATTTTCTTCAAGTTGATCTTATCATTATAGATAAGAAAATACCCTGTAAGCATTGCAAACAGCGCAACTCCTATCCCCCCCGGCCATTAATCCGGAGGAAAACAGTTTATTCACTGCACTGCCATCTTTCCAAACAACATCCGCCGTATTGATAACGCCATGGACAGCCAAGTGAGATGATACTATAAAGAGCATCCCAATTATCCTTATCAATTCAAAATTAGAATTTCTTTTTGATAAATCTGTATTCATATAATAATTATCCTTCCTATAATTTCAAGCCCTAAATCATTGATTTTTGGACTTTTTCTTTAAACAGTTACCTCATAACAAGTGCTAAAGTGCATGAACATTCATTGTATCAAGTACTGAATAGCTGAAAACAGGTACACCAAATAAAGCATCCATTGCTTTATAAAGGCTATAATTCCTCTGTTCTGCTATGATGATGAGCCTTCCGTGTCTAATGGCATCGTGTGCCAACTTCCTTCGTCCCATCTGCTCATACACTGAGTGCCGGCTAAGCTTTCAAACAGGATCATGCCCTACGGAGAGCACTACTGCCAGCTACAGCTCTTGTTTGTTTTGATTGTTACTGACCTTCCTTTGCTGCAGGGATTCTTTTCATTGGACGCCTCCCCTTCTTTATCAGTTGGTCTTGGTGCTGATGTAGTGTACTTCACACTCCATCTGGTTTACGGGTTTCTTTTCCAGAACCCTGCCCGAATCCAGATAAACTCTGAATCCCAGTAAGTGTCTAGAATTGTAATGCTATCTTAAGTAGTACTTATGCTGCCTGTGGTATTGACTGATCTGGTCTTACAATGTCTCCCAACAGTTTCTTCGGATCATATGTTGTCCCTTTTGTCAGCTTTGGTTTCCAACTCATGCCAGGTAGATGCTTTTAACTCTGCCTTAATAGCCTCAGCTTTTGCAATAATCTCCTGCTGTTCGAAAATATTTACTGTTAAAACTTGATTTTTCTTCTTTGAGCCTTTAATATTCATTGTAGATACCTCTTGTATTCGTTAGATTTTACCAACTGGCAGGTCAGTAATAATCTAAATTTACTTGAGGTATTTTATTGTCAATTTCTTGACCTATTTAAATTATACAGGAAGTCTTTTGGCGTTTTTTTAGGCATTCTGTGCTTTTCTTTTTGCAATTTCTTCTTTCATCGCAGGAAGTGTTTTTTCCAGATCAAACTTGCTTACAAGAATAAACATAATAACAAATATCACTAACGGTGTTACAATAGTGAATCCGTAAATTGCCATTTTTGTAGCTGCCGGCGCTGCAGTCAGTGCAGCATCATAGCCGACTGCCGCAAGGAACCAGCCGATGATAGATGTTCCGAGTCCGCTTCCCACTTTACCGCCAAAGCTGGATGCACTGTTGGAGGTTGCTACCATTCTTACACCATATTTATATTCATTATAATCAATTGACATTGCCGTCATAACTCCAACCAGACACATCATCGGAATGGTTGCAAATGTTGTAATACTTCCGAATAATGCGTAGCAGAAAAAGATGTCTTTTGTGAAGAGAAGCAGCATATTTGCTCCTGCACCCATTGCAAAGCTCACCAGTAGCGTTTTCACAACACCAAGTTTCTTAATCATCGGTCCTACAAGTATGAATCCTAACAGGGTCGGAATCATTCCGATTCCTCCGAGAACGCCGACCAGGTTGTCATTACCGAAAATCCATTTACAGTAATATACTCCCGCACCCGCTGCAAGACCATATATAATGCATGAAAGCAGATTCACCACCAGAACAATCACCCAGTATTTGTTGTGGAACAGCTTTCCAAGCGCTTCCTTAAACGGAATCACTTCTTCATCCTCTTCTTTCGCTTCTACTGCCACTCCTGCCTCTGTTGCTGTCTCACGGCTTGTTGCATAACAAATCAAGGATGCCAGTATTACAATAATTCCCATGATAAAACCAAATTTAATCCATGCGTTTTGGTTTCCGCCCAGTGCATTCGTAATCGGAATCATACAGATTGCAAATATCATACCTGCCACATAACCGGTCGCCGCTCTCCATGTTCCCATGATGCCTCGTTCTTCCTGGCTGTTCGTACGAACGGTCATAAGCGAATTATAAGGGATTGCCATTGCCGTATATAATACTGCTGTCAGAAGAATGTTCGTTATTGTCACGTAAATAATCTGTCCCATATCTCCTATTTTCGGCACAGTAAACATCAGAACCATTACAATACCTGCCGGAATTCCCGCTTTCAAAAGCCACGGACGATATTTTTCCTTTTCCCGGTTTTGTATGGTCAATGATATTTCCCATAATCAGGTCTGTAAATGCGTCAATAATCTTACAGATAATAAACATTGTTGCAATCGCCCCGGCAGCCATACCAACCTTATCCGTATAGAAGTATGTAAGCTGTCCTACCAGTGCGGACATCGCATTCAATGCGAACTGTCCCGTAGCATCTCCGAAGTAATCCTTCACGCGCATTACTTTCTGAACGCCGAATTTGTCCTTTTCTAATGGTTTTTTACTCATTGTGTTCCTCCTTCATTTCGTATCACATTTTTTCTTGATATCCTGTAAGCTTAAAATATCACATTCCTAATTGTCCGTATTTTAATTTTAGCTTATTTTTTATAATTTTGAATTTGCAGCGTTCAGCGCATCAATGACTGCCAGATACATTGGCTTTGCCTGCGCATCCTGCATAAGCAGATCGGATATGGTCATGGACAATGCAAACTGAATCAGCGGGTCTTCCAGCATTCCCGGCATCATTTCTTCAAACATATTGCGGCCAAGTTCTTCGGCAACCAACTCTCCGAGTGTTGACTCCAACGAATATTTCTCGAATTTCAGATTGGTATCCGTCTTGTACTCGTAATGATATCTGCCGGAACCAACCGTGAATTCCGCTTCTTTCTCCGGAAGCTGGATAACTGCCGTTGTATTCACCGGAATCTGCACGTCCACACAGATTTTTCCTTCTCTGCAGCTCCATGCACTTACGATTGTTCCATATATGGATTCATAAGTTGCGGACACCTCTGTCATTCCCTTTGTCAGCGTCGGCTGAATCCGTATTTTCTTATATCCCGGTTCCATACAGCGTATTCCTGCAACTTTTTCGTACAGCCAGCTTCCAATCGAACCGTACGCATAATGGTTCAGGGAGTTCATACCTGATTCGTCAAAATCCCCATTTGGCAGAATGGAATTCCAACGCTCCCAGATTGTCGTTGCGCCTTTCTTTACTGCATAGAGCCAGCCCGGAAAATCCTCTTTCATAAAGATCTCATCCGCCAACCCATGAAGACCGTTTTCTGACAAACAATGACACAGATACGGTGTACCCACAAAACCTGTCGTCAGATGATTATGGTGTGCCCCGATATTCAACTCCAATGTCTCCAAAATACGATTACGAAATTCCGGTTTTATCAAGTCAAAGTACAGCATCAGCACACAGGCTGTCTGTGTCTCGCTGACCATTCGTCCGCTTCTTGTCACGTATTCCACATGAATGGCTTCTACTATTTCTTCATATAAGTCACCGTATGCTTTTGCTTCCTCTGCATACCCCAATGCATCCGCAGCATCCCGCACAATCCTGGTCGAATATGCGTAATAAGCATTTGCCACCAGATATTTGTCCGTTCCGCCTGTCCGGTCGGTGCTTCCGGATTCTATGTCCAGCGCCAGCCAGTCTCCATACTGGAATCCACTCTGCCACAATCCGTTTTTCGAGACTCTCGCATGTATATAATCCACCCAGTTCTTCATCATCGGGAATTGCTCCGCAAGCATCTCTTTATCCCCGTAAACCTTATAAATCGTCCACGGAATGATTGTCGCAGCATCGCTCCATGCCGCTGCTCCCGCCTGATTTCCGAGAATATTCGGAACAACATGAGGTACGCCCCACTCCGGATTGGTCTCTGCCGCCATATCCCGTAGCCATTTTCGGAAAAATGTGCTGTGTGAAAATTGTAGGAGGCTGTACCACAGAATACCTGTGCATCTCCGGTCCAGCCCAACCGTTCATCTCTCTGTGGGCAGTCTGTCGGAACATCGAGGAAGTTGCCTCTCTGTCCCCACTGTATATTACTCTGCAGTTGGTTAACCAACGTGTTGTCGGATGTGAATGTTCCTGTCGGCTGCATGTCTGTGTGCATTGCACATGCCGTAAAATCCGATGCCTCTGTTTCCGTTCCTGCGCCTTCCACACAAATATAACGGAATCCGTGGAAAGTGAAGTGCGGCATCACAAGCATTCCCACCTGCTTTTCTCCGTATATAAATGTATCTGTACATCTTGCCGTCCGCAGATTCTCTGTATAGAAGTTTCCATCTTTATCCAGTGTTTCTGCATATCGAATAACTAATCTGTCTCCCATAAGTTTTGGAAGTCGTATTTCTACCAGTCCTGCCATATTCTGTCCGAAATCAAACACCAATTCTCCTTTTGGAGTCACGATCCTTTCCTTTACATCAAACCGTTTCGTTACCCGGACCGGCTCGGATTCCTGCGCCACAATCTGCCCGATATCATCCGTATGTTCAAACAGAACTGCCTTTCCCACCAGCCTTCTTTCTTTTGTATAATCCTGTATCTCACCGTGATAAATCTCGGAAAACAGAATTTCTCCTGTTTCCACATGCCAGTCCGTATCAGTGCCGATGCAGATAGTTTCCCCGTCTTCGTACTCGATACGCACCATTGCCAGCAAAGCCGTTCTGTCGCCGTAAAGATTCGGTCTTGCATCAAACCCGAGTTCTCCCTTATACCACCCGTTTCCTACAGTAACCGTAATCTCATTATCTTTTTCCAGGAGTTCCGTAATATCATAAGTCTGATACTGCAGTCGGTGATGATAAGATGTCCAACCCGGAGCCATGAACAAGTCTCCTGTTTTCCTTCCGTTAATAAATGCCTCATATACACCACAGGCGGTCGCATACAGCCTTGCTCTCTTCACCGATCTGTCCAGAGAAAAGCTGCGGACAAATACCGGACATGCAGTCTCTTCAGCCGGAAGTGTATGGGTAATCCATTTTGCATTCCAGTTTTCTTCTCTCATCAAACCGGTTTCAAAGTTTCCTGTCACCTGTTCCAGCTCTCCGTAATTATCCCATACACTGACCTGCACCTGATAAACAGTCATCTCTTTCAATGCAGCACCCTTATATGGCACCAGAACGGATTGGTCGCTTTCCACCCGGCCACTGTCCCACATAAGCTGGCCTCCGCTGACAACCTGAATCTGGTAGCTTGTCTGCACAACAATCCTGCTTTTCACTCTCCAGCTTCCATGAGAAACGTGGTTTCTCATCGATTCCTATCGGATTTTTTCTGTATTCTATTGTCAAATCACGAATCATATACATTTCCTCTCTTTCTTTTTGTTTTTCTGATTCTTTCTATTCTATGAAAATTTTGCCATTGTACGAATCAG
>ENA-OQJW01000274-OQJW01000274.1-human-gut-metagenome-genome-assembly--contig:-NODE-274-length-9859-cov-3.637690_pt1 | contig 9859 bp, 6 predicted proteins | sample MGYA00242619_ERZ504786 | MGnify/ENA primary metagenome ERZ504786 (study PRJEB26092, sample SAMD00036357) | human gut metagenome | host: Homo sapiens | study: EMG produced TPA metagenomics assembly of the... | reverse complement strand
ATACAGAAATGCAGAAAACGGGTATACGGTACTTGTTCTTGTAGTGAACGAGGAGGAGCTCACATGTGTGGGAACTTTTTCGGACATTGCTGAGGGGGAAAATATAGAGGCTCACGGTGAGTATACAGAGCATGCCACCTATGGCAGACAGTTTAAGGTAGTAAGCTTTGAAGAGAAGGAGCCAGAGGATGAGATGGCTATTGAGAGGTATCTGGGCTCAGGAGCCATACATGGTATAGGACTTGCACTCGCAGCACGTATTGTCAGGCGATTCAAGAAGGATACCTTCCGCATCATAGAGGAAGAGCCGGAGAGGCTTGCTGAGGTAAAGGGCATCAGCCAGAGAAAGGCTATGGAGATTGCGGACCAGGTCAATGCAAAAAGAGACTTAAGGGAAGCCATGATTTTTTTGCAGCAGTACGGCATCAATATGAATCTGGCTGTGAAGATATATAATAAGTATGGCGGAGAGATATACAGCGTGCTCAAGGAAAATCCGTACCGCATGGCGGATGATATCGACGGAGTTGGTTTTAAAACTGCAGATGAGATAGCGGCGCGGGTTGGCATCAAGACTGATTCTGATTTTAGAATAAAAAGCGGTATACAGTATGTTTTGCAGCAGGCTGCCATGGACGGACACACATATCTGCCGATGGAGGAGCTTACGAGGCGTGCTGTATATCTGCTCGGAGTGGAAAGCTCGCAGGTTGAGGCACATTACATGAATCTGGCCATGGACAGGAAGATTGTCATGCAGCTAAAGGATGATATAACCCAGATTTATGCTAATACCTTTTATTATATGGAGGCAAACACGGCAGCCATGCTAAAGCAGCTTGATGTGACGTATGATGTGCCGGATATCGAGATAGAGGCTGCAATTAGAAATATAGAGAAAAAGACAGAGATGGAGCTCGATGAGCACCAGGCTGAGGCGGTGAAGGAAGCAGTCAGAAATGGCCTTTTAGTCATTACCGGAGGACCCGGAACAGGAAAAACCACCACTATCAATACTATTATCAAGTATTTTGAGCTGGAGGGCATGGATATTTTTCTGGCTGCACCGACAGGACGTGCGGCAAAACGCATGAGTGAGACGACAGGCTACGAGGCACGCACAATCCACCGTATGCTTGAGTTAAACGGCGGCATGGACACAGGAAGCACAGCTGGCTTTGAGAGAAATGAAAGAAATCCTCTCGAGACGGATGTAATCATCATAGATGAGATGTCGATGGTTGATATATCACTCATGTACTCATTGCTAAAGGCGGTTGTGGCAGGTACGAGACTCATACTTGTAGGAGATGTGAACCAGCTTCCGAGCGTGGGACCGGGCAGCGTGCTAAAGGATATTATTGATTCAGGTGCCTTCCACACGGTAAAGCTTACAAAGATTTTTCGTCAGGCGAGCACGAGCGATATTATAGTAAACGCCCACAAGATAAATAATGGAGAAGAGGTATCGTTAGATAATAAGAGCATGGATTTCTTTTTTCTAAAGAGATATGATGCCGACAAGATAATAAATGTTACATTACAGCTAATAAAGCAGAAGCTTCCTAAGTTTGTAAATGCTACAGAGTATGATATACAGGTGCTTACGCCTATGAGAAAGGGGCTTCTCGGAGTGGAACGTCTAAACGGTATATTGCAGGCGTATATGAATCCGGCAGACAAGAGCAAGCGCGAAAAAGAATACAGGGGCACGATTTTCCGCGAGGGCGACAAGGTGATGCAGATAAAGAACAACTATCAGATAGAGTGGGAAATCAGGACAAAATTCGGACTTTGTGTGGATAAGGGCATGGGAATCTTCAATGGAGATACAGGTATCATTGAGGAAATCAACGATTTTGCCGAGACCATGACCATATCCTTTGACGAGGGCAGAAAGGTGGAGTATCCGTTTAAGCTTTTGGAGGAGCTTGAACTTGCATACGCGGTCACTATACACAAGTCGCAGGGAAGTGAGTATCCGGCGGTCGTTATACCTCTTTTGAGCGGCCCGAGAATGCTTATGAACAGAAATTTGCTCTATACGGCGGTTACAAGAGCAAAGAAATGTGTTACCATAGTGGGTGACGAACAGACATTTTGTGAGATGATACAAAACAACTCACAGCAGAGACGCTATAGCGGGCTTAGAGACAGAATAGTGGAGGAGACTATCTGATGAAAATAAGAAAACTTACAAATGAAGAGATAAAAGGGGCATGTGCATTTGCGGTAAGTATATACAATATCGCAATCAGAGGCTGCTTTCGGACACAGGACGGTCATCGGTATTTTGATGAATATATGGATGCAGACAGGCTGACGGAGGAGGAAAGGTCCGGTGCTCTTGTAGTATTTGGTGCGTTTGATAGCAATGTGCTGTGCGGAGTGTGCGGCATGACGAACGAGGGGCATATCACCATGCTGTATGTACATCCGCAGTATTTAAGACGTGGAATTGGCAAAAAGCTTCTGGAGAGAGTCAGGATATATGCGCGCATGCAGCTTAAGCTCATGCAGGTGTCTGTAAATGCAATGCCGGCATACACGGCAGACTATTTCAGGCGTGTGGGCTTTAAGAGTGCATATCAGGGAGGATTTTGCAATGGACAAGGCGATATGTACGTTCCTATGACAGCAAAAAGCATATATCAGGTGGAGTATACACCGCGACATATAGCTGATAAGACTTTTATTGCAATTTCAGTTGGCTTTACATGTCTTGTATTTTTCTCAGGCGTGATATATGCGGTATGCGCGGGACTTACTCCGTAACGCTCAGATGCAGTTTTAATGGGCTGCAATAGTTGCCGGTCATACTTTGGTGTGAACAGTAACTAATATTGTATACATAAATATGCATATTTATGTAACAAAAAACAGTTAGAAAAATCGGCTGTATTATGATACACTTTTTACAATTTAAGCAGATATACTATGCAACTACACTTTATAAGAAAAAGAGACGCCCTCTTTTTTTTTGCGCAGACGTAAGGTTAGTTGCAGCTAAGAAGCTTATGGTTACAAAGTATAACACGAAAGGGCAGGGTAAAGATGAAAGCATTTTTAATTCTTGAAGATGGTAATGTATTTACCGGAACCAGCATTGGTTCAACAAGGGAAGTCATTAGTGAGATAGTATTTAACACATCAATGACAGGATATCTGGAGGTACTTACAGATCCTTCCTATGCAGGACAGGCTGTTGTAATGACTTATCCACTTATCGGAAATTATGGAATCACACCGGATATGGAGTCAGAAAGACCATGGCCGGATGGATATATAGTAAGAGAGCTGTCACGTATGCCAAGTAATTTCCGCTGCGAGGGTACTATACAGGATTTCCTCGAGAAAAACGATATTCCGGGAGTGGCCGGCATTGATACACGTGCGCTTACAAAGATTCTCAGGGAAAAGGGTACTATGAACGGAATGATTACCACAAATGAGAATTACAATCTCGATGAGATTATTCCAAAGCTCAAGGCATATACTACAGGCAATGTGGTTGACAAGGTCACATGCACTGAGAAAAAGGTTTTAAAGGGCCAAGGAAAGAGGGTTGCCCTCATGGATTTCGGTGCCAAAAACAACATCGCCAAATCACTCAATGAAAGAGGCTGTGAAGTTACAATTTACCCTGCACACACAACCGCTGAAGAGATACTTGGTGACAATCCTGACGGAATCATGCTCTCAAACGGACCTGGAGATCCAAAGGAGTGTGTAGATATTATAAAGGAAATAAAGAAGCTTTATGACAGCAATGTGCCGATTTTTGCAATCTGCCTCGGACATCAGCTCATGGCACTTGCAACAGGCGCAGATACACACAAGATGAAGTACGGACACAGAGGTGGAAACCATCCGGTTAAGGATCTTGCAACAGGCCGTGTTTATATTTCTTCCCAGAACCATGGATATGTGGTTGACACAGATAAGCTTGACCCTAATGTGGCTGAGCCTGCATTTATAAATGTCAACGACGGCACTAATGAGGGACTTAAGTATGTGAACAAGAATATCTTCACAGTTCAGTTCCATCCGGAGGCATGCCCTGGACCACAGGATTCAGCATATCTTTTTGACCGCTTTATTAACATGATGGGAGGTAACCAGTAATGCCAAGAAATAATGATATTAAAAAAGTATTAGTTATCGGTTCCGGTCCAATCGTAATCGGACAGGCCGCAGAGTTTGACTATGCAGGAACACAGGCCTGCCGTTCCTTAAAAGAGGAGGGCGTTGAGGTATGTCTGGTAAACTCAAACCCTGCAACTATCATGACTGATAAGCAGATTGCGGATCAGGTATATATCGAGCCACTTACTCTTGAGTCATTAAAAGAGATTATCATAAAAGAAAAGCCTGACAGCATCCTTCCTACACTCGGTGGACAGGCAGGACTCAACCTCGGCATGGAGCTCGCTGAGTGCGGCTTCCTTGATGAGCAGGGAGTAAAGCTTATCGGAACAACAGCAGAGACCATCTTCAAGGCTGAGGACCGTCAGGCCTTCAAGGATACCATGGAGAAAATCGGTGAACCAATCGCGGCTTCACAGGTTGTAAAGAATATCGAGGACGGTATTGCATTTACCAACAAGATTGGTTACCCTGTAGTTCTTCGTCCTGCATTTACACTCGGCGGCTCCGGCGGTGGAATTGCTCACGATGAGCAGGAGCTTATCGACATACTTTCAAATGGACTTCGCCTGTCACGTGTCGGAGAGGTTCTTGTAGAGAGATGTATCGCAGGCTGGAAGGAAATCGAGTACGAGGTAATGCGTGATGCCAACGGCAACTGCATCACAGTATGTAACATGGAAAATATCGACCCGGTCGGTGTGCATACAGGAGATTCAATCGTAGTAGCACCTTCGCAGACACTTGGAGATAAAGAGTATCAGATGCTTCGTACATCAGCACTCAATATCATCAACGAGCTTCAGATTACAGGAGGCTGTAACGTACAGTATGCCCTCAATCCTGACTCATTCGAGTACTGTGTTATCGAGGTAAACCCACGAGTTTCACGTTCATCAGCACTCGCATCAAAGGCTACAGGATATCCTATCGCCAAGGTTACCGCCAAGATTGCACTCGGCTATCACCTCGATGAGATCAAGAACGCTATCACACAGAAGACATACGCAAGCTTTGAGCCAATGCTTGATTACTGTGTAGTCAAGATTCCAAGACTTCCGTTCGACAAGTTCCTCACAGCAAAGCGTACACTTACCACTCAGATGAAGGCTACCGGAGAGGTAATGAGTATCTGCAACAACTTCGAGGGTGCCCTTATGAAGGCTATCAGATCTCTCGAGCAGCATGTTGATTCACTTATGTCTTATGACTTTACAGGTCTTACAGATGATGAGCTTGAGAAACAGCTTGCAGTTGTTGATGACAGACGTATCTGGGTTATCGCAGAGGCGCTCCGCCGTGGAGTTAAATACGAGCATATTCACGAGATTACTAAGATAGATCTTTGGTTTATCGATAAAATCGCAATACTTGTTGAGATGGAGAACCGTTTAAAGACAGAGGAGCTTACAGTTGACCTGTTAAAAGAGGCAAAGCGTATCGAGTTCCCTGACAATGTTATCTCACAGCTTACAGATATTGATGAGGCTGATATCAAGAAGATGCGTTATGACAACGGCATTGTGGCAGCCTACAAGATGGTTGATACCTGTGCCGCAGAGTTTGAAGCAGAGACACCATACTACTACTCAGTATTCGGTAGCGAGAATGAGGCGGCAGAGACAAATCCGCAGAAAAAGGTGCTTGTACTTGGTTCAGGACCTATCCGTATCGGACAGGGTGTTGAGTTTGATTACTGTTCAGTTCACTGTACATGGGCGTTTGCCAAGGAAGGCTGGGAGACAATCATCGTAAACAACAACCCTGAGACCGTTTCAACTGACTTTGATATTGCTGACAAGCTCTATTTTGAGCCACTCACAGCAGAGGATGTTGAGAGCATCGTTAATATTGAAAAGCCTGACGGAGCTGTTGTACAGTTCGGTGGACAGACCGCCATCAAGCTTACAGAGGCACTTATGAAGATGGGTGTCAAGATACTTGGAACAAAGGCTGAGGATGTAGACGCAGCCGAGGACAGAGAGCTCTTCGACGAGATTCTTCAGAAGACAGGTATCCCAAGAGCAGCAGGTGGTACAGTATTTACAGCTGAGGAGGCAAAGAAGGTAGCAAACGAGATCGGTTACCCTGTACTTGTCCGTCCTTCATACGTGCTTGGTGGACAGGGCATGAAGATTGCATGGAATGATGATGAAATCGAAGAGTTTATCGGCATCATCAACACAATCACACAGGATCATCCAATCCTTGTAGATAAGTACCTTATGGGTAAGGAAATTGAGGTTGATGCAATCTGTGACGGTACAGATATCCTGATTCCGGGTATCATGGAGCACATCGAGCGTACAGGAGTACACTCAGGAGACTCTATCTCAGTTTACCCTGCACATACTATCTCAGAAAAAGCAAAAGAGACTCTGGTTGAGTATACAAAGAGACTTGCACAGGCACTCCATGTTGTTGGTATGATTAATATCCAGTTTATCGATATGGACGACAACATCTATGTTATCGAGGTAAACCCACGTTCTTCAAGAACAGTGCCATACATCAGCAAGGTTACAGGTATTCCAATCGTAGATCTCGCAGCAAGAATCATCATGGGTGAGACAATAAAGGGCATGGGCTACACACCTGGACTTGCTCCGACAGCCGATTACATTGCAATCAAGATGCCGGTATTCTCATTTGAGAAGCTGCGTGGCGCTGAGATTTCACTCGGACCTGAGATGAAATCAACAGGAGAGTGTCTTGGAATCGACAAGACCTTCAATGGTGCACTTTACAAGGCATTTGAGGGTGCGGGAGTCGAGCTTCCTAAGTATAAGCAGATGATTATGACTGTAAAGGATGCCGATAAGCCTGAGGCAGTAGGCGTTGCAAAGCGTTTTGAGAAGCTTGGATACAAGATTTATGCCACAAGAAGTACTGCAAAGTACTTACAGGAGCACGGAGTAAATGCTCTTCGCGTAAACAAGATATCACAGGAGTCTCCAAACGTCATGGATCTTATCCTCGGACACAAGATAGACCTTGTAATCGATACACCTACACAGGGTAACGGAGACAAGACAAGAGACGGCTTCCTTATCAGAAGAAATGCAATCGAGACAGGTGTTTACTGTATCACAGCCATGGATACAGCGAATGCACTTGCACATGCATTAGAGACTGCTTCTGACAAGAAGACACCGGTTGACATTGCAACAGTTAAGAATCTTTAAAAGTATATAGAATATATTTTATCCCCGGACTGTATAGCGGATATGCTGCCCGGGGATTTTTTTTGTAAAAAATTGTGATTATTAAAAAAATTTGATAAAAAAGCTGATGCGTCATGCCTGCATGTGAGCAGCAGGTTATAATAGCACAGGCTTTTGTTAATCTGACGGAATAGTATAAGTAATACGCGTGAAAAATATGCAAAGTTTAATAGAAATTTGACAAATTATTAACAAAACCAATTGATTTTTACATAAATTTGTAGTATAATAACTTTGTTAAAAAATTAACAGCACGGATGTGCAATACAATTTAAAGGAGATAATATAATGGCAAAGAAAGTTGTAATCGCAAGTGCTTGCCGTACAGCAATCGGCAAAATGGGCGGAGCATTAAGCAATACTCCAGCCGCAGATTTAGGTGCAATCGTAATCAAGGAGGCTTTAAACCGTGCAGGTGTTGCTCCTGAGATGGTTGACGAGGTTAAGATGGGTTGTGTTATCCAGGCAGCTCAGGGACAGAACGTAGCTCGTCAGGCTTCTATCAAGGCAGGACTTCCGAATCGAGGTTCCGGCTATCACAATCAATGTTGTTTGTGGATCAGGTCTTAAGTGCGTAAATGACGCTGCTACAATGATCAAAGCCGGTGAGGCTGATATCGTTGTTGCCGGTGGTATGGAGAACATGTCAATGGCTCCTTACGCTATGACAAAGGCACGTTTCGGATACAGAATGAACAATGCAACAATCATCGATACAATGGTTAACGATGCTCTTACAGATGCATTCAACCACTATCATATGATGATCACAGCTGAGAATGTATGTGATAAATACGGCATCACTCGTGAAGAGCTTGATGAGTTCTCAGCAAACTCACAGCAGAAGTGTGAGGCAGCTATCGCAGCAGGCAAGTTCGATGATGAGATCGTTCCTGTACCTGTTAAGGTTAAGAAAGAAATCGTTGAGTTCAAAAAGGACGAGGGACCTCGTGCCGGAACAACAGTAGAGACTCTTTCTAAGCTTCGTTGCTGCTCAGGTAAAGAGGGCGGACTTGTTACAGCCGGTAACGCATCAGGTATCAATGATGGTGCTGCAGCAGTAGTTGTAATGAGCGAAGAGAAAGCTAAGGAGCTCGGCGTTAAGCCATTAGCTACATGGGTAGCAGGAGCACTTGGCGGAGTTGAGCCTGAGATCATGGGTGTTGGACCTGTAGCTTCTACAAAGAAGGTTCTTGCAAAGACTGGTCTTACAATTGATGATTTCGATCTTATCGAGGCAAATGAGGCATTTGCTGCACAGTCAATCGCTGTAGCAAGAGATCTTGGTTTCGATATGAGCAAGGTAAATGTAAACGGTGGTGCTATCGCACTCGGACATCCTGTAGGAGCTTCAGGCTGTCGTATCCTTGTTACATTATTACATGAGATGCAGAAGAGAGGATCTAACAGAGGTCTTGCAACACTTTGTATCGGTGGTGGAATGGGATGTTCTACTATCGTTGAGAAGTACTAATTTTCTTTGCCAATAGATATATGAGGGGATGCAGGTGCATCCCCTTGTAGTGTGAATTAGTTTATTCACATCAGTTTATATATATATGATTAAGTTATGCTGCAGAGGCTTAGCACTTAAAGCTTTTGCGTCATAATATATTTTAGGAGGAATTAAAATGAAGGTTGGAATTATCGGTGCTGGTACAATGGGCCAGGGAATCGCAAAAGCATTCGCACAGGTAGATGGATACGAGGTAGCACTCTGCGATATTAAGCAGGAGTGGGCTGAAGGCGGAAAAGACAAGATTGCAAAAGGATATGCAAGACTTGTAGCAAAAGAGAAAATGACACAGGAGAAGGTTGACGGCATTCTTGCAAGCATCACTCCTGGTTTAAAAGAAGATCTCTGCAAGGATTGTGACCTCATCGTTGAGGCTGCTTTCGAGGATATGCAGGTTAAGAAAACTACATTCGCTGAGTTAGACAAGATTGCTAAGCCAGAGTGTATTTTCGCTTCAAATACATCATCACTTTCAATCACAGAGATTGGAAACGGACTTACACGTCCATTAATCGGTATGCACTTCTTCAACCCTGCTGACCGTATGAAGTTAGTAGAGGTTATCGCAGGTGTTAACACACCTGTTGAGACAGTTGATGCAATCAAGAAGATTGCAGAGGAGATTGGCAAGACACCTGTACAGGTTAACGAGGCTGCCGGTTTCGTAGTAAACCGTATCCTTATCCCAATGATCAACGAGGCTGCTTTCATCAAGATGGAGGGCGTTTCAGATATCGCCGGAATCGATGCAGCTATGAAGCTTGGTGCTAACCATCCAATGGGACCATTAGAGCTTGGAGATTTCATCGGACTTGATATCTGCCTTGCAATCATGGACGTTCTTACAATGAGACAGGTGACAGCAAGTATCGTGATGGTATTACCGGTGAAAATCATACATACAACGGTACTTCGTATAAAGAAGACAAGCGTCAATGTCCGTTTGGATAAAGAGCTGGGCGGAGATAAAAAT
>ENA-OQJW01000273-OQJW01000273.1-human-gut-metagenome-genome-assembly--contig:-NODE-273-length-9867-cov-2.800205_pt1 | contig 9867 bp, 7 predicted proteins | sample MGYA00242619_ERZ504786 | MGnify/ENA primary metagenome ERZ504786 (study PRJEB26092, sample SAMD00036357) | human gut metagenome | host: Homo sapiens | study: EMG produced TPA metagenomics assembly of the... | reverse complement strand
CCCCGATAGTCAAGGATGATTTCGGAAACGTATATGGTATGTTCTATGCCCTGACAGGCGACGGACTGTCCGACCGTGAACTGTCCGACTATGCCGAACTGGTGAAACGGGAAGTGAACGAACTGGAAGGCGTGGACCGTGTGGAACTCTACGGCAAACGTTCCGAATGTATCAACATCTCCCTGCTGCAAGACCGTATGGCAAACCTCGGTGTTAAACCTGCCGAAGTTCTCGCCACACTGAACGGACAGAACAAAACCACCTATACAGGATATTATGAAAATGGTGACAACCGTATCCGAGTCACAGTAAACGATAAATTCAAAACCGTAGAAGATATTGGAAAAATGCTGATCCAAGGACATGATGACGACCAGCTTCGCCTGAGCGACATCGCCCGCATAGAAAAAGACTACGAGGATCCCACACGCAATGAAATGTTTTATGATCATGAACGTGCTCTCGGTATACTCATCGCCGCCTCCAGTGGCTCGGACATTATAAAAGTAGGCCATGCCGTAGAAAGCAAGTTGAAAGAACTCAAAACCGGACGTCTGCCCGCCGGAGTGGAATGCCACAAAATCTTCTATCAGCCCGAACGGGTAGGCAGCTCTTTGGGAACCTTTGTCATCAACCTGATAGAATCCGTCATCATCGTAGTACTGATACTGATGATAGCAATGGGATTCAAGAGCGGCCTTATCATAGGTATCAGCCTGATCATCACCGTATTCGGTTCTTTCCTGTTCCTTTATTCGGCAGGCGGAACGATGCAACGCGTATCATTGGCTGCTTTTGTACTGGCAATGGGCATGTTGGTAGACAATGCTATCGTCATCATAGACGGCATACTGGTAGACTTGAAAGCCGGAAAAAAACGAATGGAAGCCATGACTGCTATCGGGCGACAGACAGCTATGCCTCTTTTAGGAGCCACCTTGATAGCCATTATCGCCTTTCTACCTATCTACATGTCCCCCGACACCGCAGGAGTCTACACGCGCGACCTTTTCATCGTACTTGCCGTTTCCCTGCTATTGAGCTGGGTATTGGCACTGATTCACGTACCGCTGATGGCCGACCGCAGACTACATCCTGCCATAGATACCGACAGTACCGGAAAGCGTGTGTACAAAGGTAAAATCTATGCCGGTCTCCGTTCGGCACTGCGGTTCGGTCTGGCCCACCGGTGGAGTTTTGTATTCACCATGATTGGCCTGTTGCTACTTTCCGCTTTCGGCTATCCATATATGCGTCAGGGCTTTTTCCCCGACATGGTTTACGACCAGCTTTACATGGAATATAAACTGCCGGAAGGAAACAACCACACTCGTGTGGCACAAGATTTGAAAGAAATAGAAACCTATCTGAAAGGACGCAAAGAAATAACCCACGTCACCACCTCCATAGGCGGTACGCCCGGACGCTATAACCTGGTGCGGAGCGTTGCCAACCCATCGCTTTCGTATGGCGAACTGATTATCGATTTCACCTCACCGGAAACCTTGGTAGAACATATAGATGAAATCCAAGCTTACCTCTCCCAAGCCTATCCGGACGCATACATCAAATTGAAAAGATACAATCTGATGTTCAAGAAATATCCCATAGAAGCGCAATTCCTGGGCCCCGACCCTGCCGTTCTGCACCAACTGGCAGACAGTGCCCGTACCATCATGGAAAATCACCGGAAGTCTGCCTTATCACCACCGACTGGGAACCTCAAGTACCCGTACTGACCATCGAATATGACCAGCCGTCTGCCCGTGCCCTCGGCCTGAGCCGCAATGATGTCAGCCTTTCCCTGCTCACTGCTACCGGAGGAATTCCCATCGGCTCTTTCTACGAAGGCATCCACAAAAATAATATCTATCTGAAATGCCTTGACGAAAAAGGAGAACCCATAGAAGATTTAGGCAATGCACAAGTCTTCTCGTCACTGCCCTCGTTGAACGGACTGCTGAACGAAGAAACCATGGTGAAACTGAAAGCCGGCACGCTTTCGAAAGAAGATTTGGTGGAAAGCATCATGGGAAGTACTCCGCTGAAGCAAATCAGCAAAGGAATTGATATCCGATGGGAAGACCCGGTAGTTCCCCGTTACAACGGTCAGAGAAGCCAGCGTGTACAGTGTTCGCCCGCACCGGGCATAGAAACGGAAAAAGCACGTCTTGCCATTGCAGAACGTATAGAGAAGATACAACTACCCGAAGGATATTCACTGGTGTGGCAAGGTGAGAAGATAGCCAGCGACCAGTCCATGAAATACCTGTTCCAGAACTTCCCGTTGGCCATCATTCTGATGATTGCCATCCTGATAATGCTATTCAAGGACTACCGCAAGCCTATCATCATCTTCTGCTGTATCCCGATGATTTTTGTAGGAGTGGTAGCAGTGATGCTGCTCACGGGGAAGGTATTCAACTTCGTGGCCATCGTAGGAACCTTGGGTCTTATCGGCATGTTGATAAAGAACGGAATTGTACTGATGGATGAAATCACCCTTCAAATCAGTAAAGGGATAGAACCTGTTACCGCATTGATAGACAGTTCCCAAAGCCGTCTTCGTCCTGTTATGATGGCTTCGCTGACCACCATTCTGGGTATGATTCCCCTTGCTGTCCGATGCCATGTTCGGCTCACTGGCGGCAGCTATCATGGGCGGATTGCTGTGCAGCACGCTGATTACGCTGCTCTTTATACCTATATTATACGCCTTGTTCTTCAAAATAAGAAACGATTGATTTATTTCACTGACATACAAAACCAAGAACAAATGAAAAAAACAATGATAATCCCCTTCTGTTTTCTGTTATGGCATCTTGTCGCCCCGGCACAGGCACAGGAAACACTGAGTTTGAAAGAATGCCGTGAAATGGCATTGAAATACAATAAGGAGATGGCGGCTTCTGTAAAACAAACAGAAAGCGCCCACTACACAGCCAAGAGTTACAAGGGGAACTTCTTCCCCAATCTAACAGCTAGTGGAACCGGACTTTACAGCAATGCCGACGGCAGTTATGGCATAGCCGGAGGCAACCTGCCCGTCTTTCTGCCCGACGCCACCGGACAGTTTAATCCGGGACAACCCTCAGGTTTCGCCTATTTTCCCGGTATCAACCTGGATTACAAGATAGGATGGGTCTACATGGGTGGCATACAATTAGAACAACCCCTCTATATGGGCGGTAAAATCCGCGCCGCCTACAAAATGTCCCTGTTAGGTAAAGAAATGGCACAGATGAACGAAACCCTGACCGCCACAGAAGTCATTCTGAAAACAGACCAGGCATACGCTCTGGTAGTGAAAGCGAAAGAGATGAAAACAGTGGCCGACACATACCATGCCGTATTGGCCGAATTGCAAAAGAACGTGGAGAGTGCCTACAAGCACGGACTGAAACCTCAGAACGATGTGCTGAAAGTGCAAGTGAAACTGAATGAAAGTGAACTGGGCATACGCAAAGCCGAGAATGCTCTCCGCCTGGCTACCATGAACCTCTGCCACCTGATAGGAAAACCGCTGACCACGGAGATCCTCATTTCCGGAGATTTCCCGGAAATAGAACAGGAAATGGAATTACAGGTACTGGATATCACCCGTCGTCCGGAATACGGTATACTGGACAAACAAGTGGCTATCGCCCGCCAACAAGTCAAGTTAAACCGCAGTGAACTGCTTCCCAAAGTAGGCATCAAAGGTTCATACGACTATGTACACGGTTTGGAACTGAACGAAAAGAATTTTCTGGATAATGCCAGTTTCTCTGTCCTGTTGAACGTAAGTATTCCCCTTTTCCATTTCGGCGAACGCAGCAACAAGGTACGTGCAGCCAAAGCCAGGCTGGAACAGACCCGTCTGCAACAGCAAAATCTGAACGAGCAAATGCTACTGGAACTGACCCAGGCCGCCAACAATCTGGACGAAGCGAAACTGGAAAGCGAACTTGCCGACCGTTCCCTGCGGCAGGCGGAAGAGAACCGACGCGTCAGCAAAAGCCAGTACGAAGTAGGGCTGGAAACTCTGTCAGACCATCTGGAAGCCCAAGCACTATGGCAACAGGCATACGAAACCCAAGTGGATGCCCGTTTCCAACTTTACCTGAACTATGTGGCTTATCTGAAAGCAGCCGGAACTTTACATGACAAACTGTAAAAGTCTCTACCCTGAGTTTTTGGTTCTTCTTCATTTTGGGGGCAAGTGATTTATTCATATCCCTTTATTCATCGGCTATTAGATTGTATTCGGGGATATATTATTCTCTATTTTCGAATATTCATTCGAATGTCTTTATTGGTCGAACTTTGGTAGTGAAGTGTTGCCCCCAAAATGAAGAAGAACCCCGAGTTTTAAAAAGTGCTACCACCCTTTCTTGTATAACCACCTTCCTTCTCTTTTTATTCCCAAACGGATAAAAAAACTAAACTTCGGGAACACTTTCCTGCTTGCGCAGCACATACACCGCATGAGAGTGCTTTCCCTCTTTATCCAATCTCTTCTCTTCGTACCAACCCTTCAGCTCATAAGCAGCCGTGGTGCGCGCCATCCCCAAGCATTCCGAATAAACCAGACGTGTAATGGAACCGTGTTCCTTCAAATAAGCTTCCAGCAATTTCCAACGCTCCTCTTTAGTATACTTCTTCCCCGTAGGCAGGAAGCCGAACTCGGCACGAAGGATATCCGTATCCTGACGTACCCTCTTGACTAACTCCGGTACCGGACGGAAGTTCACTTTCTTTATCCTCACGGATGCCGCACGTATCTCTTTCCGGTCTGTCACCTCACGCGAAGACAAGGCAAGAGAGAACGTACCCAGTCCGTCCAGCCGCACATTTTTCCCTTGCCGCAAATGGGATACAACCATATCGGCCACCTCCTGTAGCACTCCCACCACACAGCCTGCCGAATATGCGCTGTGCTTGGACAACTCCTTCACAATGTGATCGGTAGTAATCGTTTCCTTCACCACTACCGCCGGATAAAGCACCGGCTTGCCGTCCTTTTCCTTGAAAGGGTTGGCCTTGAAATCATATTTTATATCCATCATTAAAAGATTTGATCTGTATCCGCAAGCCCTTTCTGCTCTATGGTTAAGGGTTCTCTTCCTTTTGTATTCTATCTCCATAAGCTTTGGACTTAACTCCAAAGGCTATGGAGTTAACTCCAAAGCTTATGGAGTCAACTCCGCAACCTATGGAGATAGAACACATCTGGACAAAAGTACTTAATCTTTAGGGGAAAAAGGCTTAATATAACGGAAAAGATGGATTAAGGAGAAAATAATCAGGTAGTTGACCCTTTCTTAAAAAACAGAATGAATAAACAAAAGGATACGAAGTGATTTGATGTACACGGAAAGCAATGAAAACATTGTCTGATATAAACAGAACGGTTATAACCAATCATCTGAAAATATATTTGATATATATGAGTTAGAAAAAGAAGTTCTATGCGCAAAATCGACACTTGCAACAAAACTCTTACTGCCTTTTTGCCACATATCACTTTTTTATCGTATTTTTGTGTTGGCAACAAACTAATACCCATAATACACAGACTGATGAAAACCACCATTTTACTTGGCTTATTATTAACTCTTACAGCTTCATGCAAACACCATTCCAACCCCGTAACTACAGAAGAAAACCTCCACACCCAAGAAGCCAACCGTCTGGTAGCAGAAGCGGGAAGCCTATGGTCTCCTTCTTTGGACAGCACTTTCTTCTTTAATAATGACAGTGAACATATCTCTATAAACGACAAGGAAATATGGGCCAAACTGGACAGCGCGTTAGCCATTGACCCTACCAATATAAAAGTGTATGTGGGAAGAATCAGTTATTTATCAGCGTGCAAAAAGTACCATGAGATTCTGTCTGTACTCCGGCAAGCCGAAAAACAATCCACCCTCAGTGCCGACTTATGGTCAATGAAAGCGATGTTTGAAGATTATTTCGGAGACAGCCTTACCGCCCAAAAAATTATCGGTCTGCCGATTCCGCCTATGCCATCCTCATAAAAGAATATGCTACAGACAGCCTCAAGTATGCCAGTTTCCGCATTAACCGCGCACTGAACATGGCATTGATGACTGATAATATTGCGGTTCTTAAAGAAGAGGTGGAACTCGCTAAAAAGATATTTCCTGAGACATGGAAAGGACTTGACACGAATGTTTACGGGAAAAACAAAAGACTTTTTTCGACAAATGCTTTAACGTCCGCCAAAAGTAATTCTGCCTGCTACATTAAGAAAATTACTAAATCATTGCATTTGAAAGAACAGACCTGTAATACCTATTTTCAATACAAAGATTTTTATAGCACAAAGGTGTAACTTTCTCCCCTTTCTGCCGACTAACCTTTGGAATCTTGCTTTATGTTTTGGCTCTAAACTTTATCGGAATTATTGGAAAAAATAAAGAAAGAAATCTGGAAGAACAAATAAAGAATGTACTCCAATACAAAAAGTTATTTCATTGGGGCTATATTACAGGATACCCAATTGTTACCATATTCCTCGGTGTATTTTTTTATAATTACCATCAATGGTGGATGGTATTGACCATATCTATCTTGATGCTGATGGCTATTCTGACTGACTATTTCCTCTTCCATTATGTATCCGACAGAATTAAAGAGCTGACACGGGTGAACAAAGAGTTGGCAGAACTGAAAGAGGAGCATAAAGAATAATTTTTCACTCCATTATGAGGGTACTTAACCGGATATTTTATTCCTTTGTACCCTCAACTAGAATAAAAAAGCACTTTATGTTTCAGCTGTATCTGCTGCTTCGTTTAAAAAATTTTGGAAGGATAGTCATAGAACTGGGCATCTTCAGAATAGTCTTCCTTACCATCTTAACGGTGGCTGCCATCATGATATTGTTCTTGGCAGAAAACCGTTTCGTTATTCCTGTGGTATGCGTTCTCTTATTGGCCAGCTATCATAATTATAGAAAAGATAAAGAGTTTCTACACACTTTAACGTCCCATCTTCCAGTCTTCCTGATCAAAGAGTATACTTTAATCACATTGCCATTTGCGGGAATGGAAATGATAAAAGGGCGATTTACAGAAGCTATCGGTTTATGGCTGTTCGCCACGTTATTGCCTTTCCTGAAAGAAATTAAGCTGGAACACAAACCTATCCGCTTACCTTTTCTCTACAAAGGAAGTTATGAATATATACGGATGTTCCGCCAATCTTTCTGGATATATGCCCTACTCTTGCTTTTTTCCATAGCAGGAACCGTACACGGAAATATAAAAATAGACAAAGTGTGTGTCGTTCTATGGGGATTGATACAGGCGTCAGGCTATCTGCAACCAATGGACACCGGATATCTTCTTCATTTCAAAAATTTCAAGACTTTATGCCGTTTCCAATCGAAAAGTATCGCATGGAATGTTTTCATCACCTCCATTCCTTTCGGCTTAGCACTTATAGCATCTACCTATGACCAAGATGAAATCCTCTTTTTCTTATCTTATTATATCGCCACCTTGATTTATGCCATTGGCATCAGTATGTTGCGCCATATCATCCCATCCCCCCTATTGCTGTTTATTGTGCAATTAAGTATATTGATGCCTTTTTATTTAGGTTCTCTTTTTGTTCCGTTTCTTTTAATACCCGGCATGGCTCTTACCACATTGTTGACCTGCCAGACACGCAAACATTTAAAAAGATTACTATGATAGAAGTGAATGATTTACATAAAAAATTCGGTAAAGTCAAAGTATTAAACGGTATTCATTTAGAATATCACCCTGGAAAAATATATGGTTTGGTGGGTGAGAATGGTGCCGGAAAGACTACTTTATTCAACTGCATGACGGGAATCTATGATTATACCGGAAGCATAACCAAAAGCAAAACTTTAAAAGCAGGTTATCTGTCTGCATCCAACTTCTTTTTATTCCCAAATCACGGGTCTTGAATACTTGGAATTCTGTATGAAAGACCAAAGGTCTGCCGGTCAGTACACTCACCATTCAACATTTAAATTGAAATTTTCCTAACCTGCCCCTTGACAGGTATGCTGCCGAATATTCTACCGGAATAGAAAAAGAAACTGGGATTTATGGCATTATTATTGCAAGAAAATGACGTATTTATTCTTGACGAGCCGTTCAATGGGGTGGACTTGAAGGGGTGTATCCTGATGAAAAGACTCATCCGGCAACTGAAAGCAAAAGAAAAGACGGTGATAATTTCATCACATCTCATTGCCTCGTTAAGGGAAATATGTGATATTATCCACTATCTGAATGAAGGGGTTATCTACAAAGAATACCATGAAGAAACAACAGAAGAGATAGAAGAGGATATATTATGCAACACTAAAAAGATACAGTCCACCTCATACTTTCAGTAAAACACACAGCACTGTCCTTACATGAAAGCTACAAGTTTAACTCCATCCCAATTCTTTTTCACCACTGATATTGCACAGATACCATAAATTCGCGGGGACGAAGTTTTACCCAAGAAGTATAACTCTGCACAGCAGAATAAAGAGTATAACGATATTGTTCCTTATTAAACAGATTCATAGCAGAAGCGGTAAACCTCCATTTTCCGGATTTATGTATCAATGAAACATCTGCAAGCCAAGTATTCAGATGCTGGTCCTTGCTTAAATCATTATAAAAATGCTCTCCGGATACCCGGAAGTCTGTATCATGAAATCCCAAACTGAGAGTCAGCCGTTGAGCTACATCCCACAAAGGGTCTAAACGGGTATCCTTTCCTATTCCGGAACCCCCACAACTGACCGTCGCTTTGTATTCAACCTCAAAAAGTGCAGAAGGGGCCCACACAATTTTAGGTTCGACGCGCAGATAGTCATACCTGTAATTCTGAACGATATTTTCATTCAACTGTTTACCTTCATTGCGTGCTAAAGTCAGTTCCAGAGAAGTCTTCAAATTCCAGTCATATACCCCTTTCGACCCTATGGTATTCAAGGCGTAACTATAAGAGGAATGATTTCTTTCCACAGACGAAAGATAAAAATTACCGTCCTTATAATTACGTTCTGCCATCAGATTATAACGATTGTGGGAATAGGAAGCTGATAAAGTCCAGAAAAATTCCTTGACAGTATTTTTGTATTCCAGATAGCAGGTATAAAGTTGCCGGACGGTTACAGCTACTTTTCCCGTGTGTTTCACCACAGTACGATAATCTTCACGATAATGGAAAGGATAGATATCCTGTATTCCTCCTTCACTCTCGTCCAGACTGCCTGATAAGGACATTTTCCAACGGGGACTAAACTTATAGCGAAAATAAAGGGAGGGAGCGGCATAAAAACGGGAATAAGATTGCTTTGGAAGACGATTCCACCAGACAGTGGCAGCAGCGGTAAGTAAAAAATCAGTCCTCTCCCATTCTATACGGGGAATAGTATAGAAGGAATAACGAGGAACAGAGTAACTATTCTCCTGTCTCACCGAAGAAAGTTCGCCACGAAAACCACCTGTAAGCTGGTAATTCACTCCATTCTTTTTCCGCATCCCATAAAGGGCATTATCCGTGTAGGCATTGTCGATGTTCATTTCTTCATATTCCGTAGGGATAGATTCATATGTCTGTCCGGTGACAGTTCGATATGTGTTTTCGTTGATGTTATCAGGCAAATTCAATTCGTCCCTACGGTGGATGCAGGTGGCAATCAGTCTGTTATCGGCAGATGACACGGGCAGGTTGCGGTGAATCACTGTCAGTAAAGCAGGAAGATGGGGTGTAACGGATATACGACCGGATTCCCCAGGTGTATTTTTCTTGGTGTAAAGTTGGTTGAAATAATTCTTCAATTCCCATTGTGAATTCTTTATCTTTTGGAAAATAACATTA
>ENA-OQJW01000269-OQJW01000269.1-human-gut-metagenome-genome-assembly--contig:-NODE-269-length-9940-cov-2.308061_pt1 | contig 9940 bp, 10 predicted proteins | sample MGYA00242619_ERZ504786 | MGnify/ENA primary metagenome ERZ504786 (study PRJEB26092, sample SAMD00036357) | human gut metagenome | host: Homo sapiens | study: EMG produced TPA metagenomics assembly of the... | reverse complement strand
AAGTAGTCTAACAAAGGTAGGCATGCTGCTAGGAGGCAGCGGGAGTCTGCAACCCGAAAACGTTTTAGTACTTGTGTTCTAAATAATGATATACTGGAAAGACAAAGACCATATTTGGCTGCAGAACGGACAAAAAAGCGAGGAAAAACAGAAACTATGCAGGAAATAAAAAGAAAAAACGGGCGGTCGCGCTTTTTGTGATCGTTCTGATCTGCCTTTGCGGCTGGTGGGCTGTGCGGAAAGAGGGTTTCTTTCTGGATGAGATCTACTCCTACGGCCTTGCAAACAGCAGCTATGCGCCGTTTTTGAATTGGTATTATAATGGTGAGCATTCGTTTGATGGAAATCTCCCGGAAGCAGTTTTTGAACAACAGGATTTTGTGAATTATATTTCGGTTCAGAAAAATGATCGCTTCAACTATGCGTCGGTCTACTATAATCAGACGCAGGACATTCATCCGCCGCTGTTTATTTTCTGTTGAATACAGTATGCTCGCTGTTCCCGGGCAGCTTTACAAAATGGACGGGTCTGGGGATGAATTTTGTGCTGCTGGGCGGCACGCTGGCAGCGCTGTATGCGCTGGGCATGGAGCTGTTTGCAGACTGGAAAAAAGCATTGTTCGTCTGTGCATTGTATGCGTTCAACCGTGAAATGATCTCAAATGTGACGATGGTGCGCATGTATATGCTCATGACCTTGCTGACGATCCTGCTTGCGCTGCTGGTGGCAAAGTCTCTTCGCAGGCCGTCTGTGCCCAAATATCTTCTGATCGGTGTAACCATCTATCTTGGCATGATGACCCAGTATTTCTTTGTGGTCTATGCCTTCCTGCTGTGCGCAGCATATGACCTTTACCTGATGTTCCGGCGACGAATGGAAAAATGCTGCTGCATTTCGCTTCCGGCACTTGCGGTGTTGGCGGAATGCTGCTCACCTTCCGTGCTGGTATGCACAGCTGCACTCGCAGAATACGAACTCACTGGATGCTACAACGCGCAATCTTTTTGATCTGGCGCAGTACCCCCAAAGGCCCGCTGGAGCTGATCGGCTGGAGCATCGTCGGCTTTGCTGTAGGCGCAGGCATTATGGCCGTGCTGATCCTGACGAAGCTGGGGCAGCGCTGGCTGCCGGGCAAGTTGCGCGGCACTACGCTGATCCCCGAGGATGTCAAGCTGATCACGGTCCCGGCGCTTGCTGCATTTCTGGTTATCGCGGTGATCTCGCCGTATAAGTCGCTGCGGTATGTGTACCATCTGCAACCGCTGGAAGCGCTGTTTTGTGGCTGCGGCCTTTTCTCCATTCTGGATACGCTGCGTGCAGGCACCAGAAAGCGCATTCTGCAGATCGTGTGCCTTGCAATGGTCGTGCTTGCATTTGTGATCGAGCCGGAGCGCATGTACAGCGGTACTTATAAGATAGACAAAGAACTGGAACAATACAGTCAGGCCGCCTGCGTGGATATTACCGGGGACCTTGGCAGTTTCACTTCCGGCGTGCAGGAGCTTCTCAAATTTCAGGAGGTCTGTGTGGTGCCGGACGATTCCAGTGAGCTGCTGGTGCAGTATAACACCGGCGAAAATGATACGCTGGTGCTGTTCATTGGAGGCCGGGGGCTGTGGCAGTTCGTGACGGCAGAACAGGTGGAGCAGATCACGGCCCAGAACATGGAAACTGCGTGGAACATTGCCCGACAGGGCGGCTATGAGGATGTTTCGCTGCTGGCAACGCAGGAGTTTGAACAGATCTTTGTTTTGAAAAAGTGAGCGCTTTGCGGCACAGCAGAAGGAAAAACTGCCTTTTTTGCGCGTGCTATATCGTTTTAAGGTAAAGTGTGCTAGAATAGTACCATCAACGATTCAGGAGGGTATCCCATGCTCAAACGACTGCGCAAAGCGCACCCGATCTTATTCTGCGTTCTGGCAGAAGTGGTCTTTCTGGCAAGCCTGTTCGTAACAGATCTTGTCTTTACCATTGCATTGGTTCTTTTTCGGACGGATTTTGCGTCCATTGATACATACCTCTACAGCACTCTGCAGGAGCTGGTGGGGGCCATGGTGGCGGTGCTGTTTCTGGTACGGACAGACCGTGCTGGGCTGCTGCGCCGCCGCGGCAGCGGCTTTTTCAATGGCCTGCTGGTGGGCATGTACCCGCTGGTGTTCATTGGCTACAATGCCTTTGGGTCGCTGGTGCTGGGCCGGCCGGAGAACGGCGTGCTGCAGCCTGCGGCACGCATCTGCACCTTCCTTGTCAGCATGGCCATGGTGGGTGTGGCCGAGGAATTCATCTTCCGCGGTGTCATTGCCCAGACCCTGCTGGAGCACTTTGGCACCAGCCGCGCCGGTGTGTGGAAGGCCTGCCTTTTGTCCGGTGTGCTGTTTGGTGCGGCGCACCTGACCAATATCCTCAGTTCGGCACCCTTCGGTGTGCTGATGCAGTGCGTGTTTGCAGCATCGCTGGGCACTCTTTTTGTCGGCGATCTACTTCCGCACCGGCAATTTGTGGGTGACGGTATTCCTGCATGGTGCCATGGATATTTCGTCTATGCTCATCGGTGGGCTGTACGGCACCACTACCGTGGCCGATGCGGTGAGCGGCTACGATGCATCCATGCTGCTTTCGGTGCTGCTGTATCTGATCCCCACCGCAGTTCTGCTGCGCAAAAAGAGCTGCCGGAGGTGCAGCTGTACTGGCACCAGTACGTAAAAAATAAGGCAGGATGCAAAAAATATCCTTGCATTTGTCACAGGGTTCGTGGTATACTGTATCTGTTACCGTGGTACGGGGTTGGGAGTATGCCCGCTTTTTGGGAATGCCGTTTCCCGCCGCTGTTCCATTGGCACATAAAATTTTATAAAGAGGTATGTAACTATGAACAAGCAGGAAGTTATGGCCAAAGTCGCTCTGACCGAGAAGGACACTGGCTCTCCCGAAGTGCAGGTCGCTCTGCTGACCGCTCACATCAACGAGCTGAACGAGCACCTGAAGAAGAACCCGAACGATCACCACAGCCGCCGCGGCCTGATGAAGATGGTTGGCCGCCGCCGCAATCTGCTGGCTTATCTCCAGAAGAAGGACATCGAGCGTTACCGTGCTCTGATCGCAACTCTGGGTCTGCGTAAGTAATTTAAACAGAGGGCAGGTACCGCAAAGGTGCCTGCCTTTTGCTTTTGTATACAAATGGCAGCGGCTGCGTATTGCAGCAGTAAATCGAACGCCTGTGCCCCGAATGCTTTTTCATGGCGCGGACGGCTCACATCAACGGCAGAGACATTCCCCCGGTGGGGGAAATATCTCAAACAAAACCGGATGTGAACGGCACGGACGCTGGATTTATTGCTATGATGCGCGTGCCACCGCCTTTTGGATAGAAAAAATCCGAAAAAACAAGGAGGCAAAAACAATGGCAATTGAATTTGGTTCCCGCAGAGAGACCTTTGAAAACTACAAGGTCTACGAGACCATGCTGGCAGGCCGCCCGTTCAAGGTAGAAATGGGCAAAATGTGCGGTCTGTCCAACGCCAGTGCACTGATCCGCTACGGTGAGACCTGCGTTCTGTGCAATGTGGTCATGAGCCCCAAGCCCCGCGAGGGCGTGGATTTCTTCCCCCTGAACGTGGAGTATGAGGAAAAGCTCTACGCCGCAGGCCGCATCCCCGGCAGCTTTATGCGCCGTGAGGGCCGCCCCGGTGAGCGCGCCATCCTGACCAGCCGCGTGGTGGACCGCCCCATGCGCCCGCTGTTCCCCAAGGAAATGCGCAACGACGTGTGCATCACCATGACCGTCATGAGTCTGGACCCCGACTGCAGCCCTGAGATCGCCGGTATGATCGGTGCTTCTCTGGTCACTGCCGTGTCCGACATCCCGTGGAACGGCCCCATCGGCGGCGTGCAGGTGGGTCTGGTGGACGGCGAGATCGTGCTGAACCCCACGCAGGAACAGCGCAAGGTGAGCGACCTTGCCCTGACCGTTGCCGCCACCATGGATAAGATCGTCATGATCGAGGCCGGTGCCAACGAGGTGGACGAGGACACCATGCTGAACGCCATCAAGGCCGCTCACGTGGAGATCAAAAAGACCATTGAGTTCATCAACCGCATCGTGGCCGAGCGCGGTAAGAAGAAGATCGATTTTCAGGTGGTGGGTCTGGATATGGACGTGTTCCACGCCATCCAGAACAAGTATCTGGACGACTTCAAGGCCGCTATGGACACCGACGACAAGAATGTGCGCGATGCCGCTCTGCTGCCCATCATGGACAAGATCGCCGAGGAGTACCCCGACCTGACCGCTGCAGACCTTGATCTGGTCAGCTACAAGATGCAGAAGTTCGTGGTGCGCCGCTGGCTGCTGGACGAGGGCAAGCGCGTGGACGGCCGCGGCATCAACGAGATCCGCCCGCTGGCTGCCGAAGTGGGCATCCTGCCCCGCGTGCACGGTTCCGGCATGTTCACCCGCGGCCAGACGCAGGTGCTGACCACCTGCACTTTGGGCGGCACCAAGGACAACCAGCTCATGGACGACCTGACCGACGAGCAGACCAAGCGCTATATCCATCACTACAACTTCCCGCCGTACTCTGTGGGCGAGGCCCGCGCACCGCGCAGCCCCGGCCGCCGCGAGATCGGCCATGGCGCACTGGCAGAGCGTGCTCTGGTGCCCGTGCTGCCCTCTCTGGAAGAGTTCCCCTACACCATCCGCTGCGTGTCTGAGGTGCTCTCCTCCAACGGTTCCACCTCTCAGGCATCCATCTGCGGCTCTACGCTGGCCCTGATGGATGCAGGCGTGCCCATCAAGGCACCCGTTGCCGGGCAGTTTCCTGTGGTCTGATCACCGAGGGCGACCGCTGGATGACCATGCTGGACATTCAGGGCGTGGAGGACTTCCACGGCGATATGGACTTCAAGGTGGGCGGCACCCGCAAGGGCATCACTGCCATCCAGATGGACATCAAGATCGATGGCCTGACCTACGACATCATTGCTGAGGCTTTCGAGAAGTGCCGCAAGGGCCGCCTGTATATTCTGGACGAGATCATCAAGCCGGTGATCGCAGAACCTCGCCATGAACTGAGCCGCTACGCACCCAAGATGTTCAGCATGATGATCCCCACCGATAAGATCAAGGACGTGATCGGTAAGGGCGGCAAGGTCATTCAGGACATCTGCGCTACCTGCAACTGCAAGATCGACGTGCAGGAGGACGGCCATGTGTTCGTCTCTGCTGTGGATCAGGAGGACGCAAAGCGCGCCATCTTTACCATCAAGACCATTGTGGAGGACCCCGAGATCGGTGCCATCTACAAGGGCAAAGTGACCCGCCTGATGAACTTTGGTGCCTTCGTTGAGATCGCACCGGGCAAGGAAGGTCTGGTTCACATCTCCAAGCTGGACACCAAGCGTGTGGAGCGCGTGGAGGATGTGGTGGCCGTGGGCGATGCCATCGTGGTCAAGGTGACCGACATCGACCAGCAGGGCCGTATCAACCTGAGCCGCCGCGATGCCATTCTGGCGCTGGAAGCCAAGCGCGCCGAGCAGCAGGCACAGCAGCAGTAAACCCTGACTGCATAAAAGAAACCGAAAAAGAGGACCCGATGCATCTACATCGGGTCCTCTTTGTTGTATCAGAAGGAAATTATACTGTGCGGTATTTGCGATCCAGCGCCCAGCCGAATGCAAACAGCACCACACCGCTGACAGCCAGCACCGGCACGGGCCAGTTCAGCTGACCGGTCTGCGGCAGACCGCTCATTACCGGGTTATCCGGGTGGCCCGGCAGAACGGGGCTGTCTGGATTACCGGGTGCTACCGGATGATCCGGATGGCCCGGAGCCACGGGATTGTCCGGATTACCGGGAGAGACCGGGTTATCCGGGTTGTCCGGCGGGGTAGGCGTGTCAGGATGATCGGGCGTATCCGGCGGCGTAGGCGGGGTAGGGGGCGTAGGCGGCGTGTCCGGCTTGGTGGGGGTGTAAGCACCCACCTTGGGGCTGGCATCCACCGCATAATTCCACTTGCCATCCTCCGCCATGGGCAGAGAGACAAGGAACGGATTGATCGGCTCATAGCCCTTGGAAGCCTCGGTCTGCACGATCAGATACAGGCCCAGCTCCAGACCACGGAAGGTCACGTTGCCGTCCGCATCAATGGTCTTTGTGGTGCCCTCGGCGCTTTGGGGCAGATACTCCTGCAGCTGGGCCGCAAGGGTGCTGTCGGTCAAATCACCCAGCGCAATGCCGCAGCCGTAGAAATCGCCGCAGTATTCGTAGCTCAGGTTGCCGTTTTGGCGCTTTACCTCGGCCACACGGTACAAAGTGAGCTTGCCGCCGCTCAGCGCCTTATCGTTGGCGTTGTCGTACAGCGTAACGCGGATGGTGCCGGTAGTGGGATTGCCGCTGCTGTCCACCAGCTTGATGTTTGCGCTGGTGGCAAGGGCAGGCAGCGCACTTGTTACCAGAAGGCACAGCACCAAAAGCAGGGCCGCAGCGTGCTTTTTGAGATCAGTGCGTTTCATGTTTTTCACCTCTTGTAGATTTGCGTTTGCGGTTGGAGAACAGCAGCCAGAGCAGCAGCACCAGCAGCAGGGGCAGTGCCATGATGGGAGCTGTGATGATCGGTTCGATCTTGATGGCATCGGCTGTTACACGGATGTGCTTGAGCTTGTCCGGCGTTTCGATGCGGCGTCCCCGCACCAGAAGGCGGTGGGAGTTGATGCCGTAGGGGGTGCAGGTCATCAGGGTGACGTAATCCTTGCCGTCCACCACCTTGAGGTTGTCCGTCTCGGTGGGCAGTACAATGGAGATCTGGTCCACCTCATAGGTCAGCACCCGGTCCAGCACCGTGATGGTGAAGGTGTCGTCCACTTCCAGCTGGTCCAGATTGGTGAACAGCTTGGCGCTGGGCAGGCCGCGGTGCGCCGAAATGACCGCGTGGGTGCTGCCGCCGCCCACCGGCAGGCTGGTGCCCTCCAAGTGGCCTGCGGCGATCTGCAGCACGCCATCGCTGGTGCCGTGGTAGATGGGCAGCTCCACACCGATCTTTTCAATGGTGATGTAGCCCATGATGCCGGTGCCGGTGACATCCAGCGTGCTTTCGTAGGTGGGAAAGCGCTGCGGGAAATACAAAGCATCCGGGTCTGCGGCGATCTGCGCATTGAACGCATCTGCCGCCTCGAAATAGGCGCTGTAGTCGGCATCGGTCAGATTGTCCACGTCCTCGGCATAGGTGGCCACAGCACGGGACTGATGCAGCTGGTTGACGTAATCGCTGAGGGTGGGGTATAACATCACGGATAGACCCACGAAAAAGACGAGGATCAGGATGATGGTGCTTTTGTTCTTTTTCATGGGCTACTCCCTAATGTTATAAGGATAGGAGCGGGGGCCTTGCGGCCCCTTTGCTCCGGGTTCTTGGGGGAAATGGAGCTTACTTGTTCTCCATGCGCTTCTTGGTGACCAGCAGAACGATGGCCGCAACCATCAGGCCGCCGCCGACCACATAGAACAGGGTAGTGCCGATGCCGCCGGTGGAGGGCAGGGTAATGCCGCCGGCTTTTATGTTGACGATATCATTCGTCAGGTTGGAGCCTTCAAGATTAACCTGATCATTTCTGGAGTGGTCTGCTTTGATGGTCACTGGGATTACTTTGCAGGCACTGTAACCGTCAGGAGGGGTGATCTCCTTCAGGTAGTAAGTACCTGCGTCCAGACCCTTAACGTTGAACGTGCCATTAGCGGCAGATTTCATTTCAACAGCTTCTTTACCGAGTACGTCCTTGATGGGGTAGTAGAAGCCGTCTTTCTGGTAGAGTTGTACTTCACTTTGATCAGTGCAAGCTTCATCGCTGTACAGACGGAAGCATGCACCCTCCAGTGCGGGACCTTTCTCAGTGTCCTGATGCTTGGTGTTGTTCAGCTGGTAGGTGTACACATAGACTGGAGTGCTTTCGGGAGTTTTACCAATGGATGACTCGTCTTTGGGATTGTTGGAATAGGTAAGATAAACTTTATTTATGTTACTAGTAGAACCACCTGCAGTATTGACATAGGCTTTGTCGTTCAGGTGTGCAGTGTAGGTAACCGTAATAGTAGCGCCGTTATTCAAATCAAACCCTGCGTCTTTGGCACAGGCCTTAACATCAATGTTTACCACAAAAGAGTTTTGACTTTCAAGATCGGTAGTATCAATGGTATACTTCGAAGAATCGGTGATATTATAGGTGTTGCCATTGGATTTAATGACTACACTATCGAGTTCGTCATCTTTGTCATAAGTAATGCCCTCGGACAGGGTATCATGAAAGATAACCGAGTACTTATCATAGTAATCGTAAGCACGGTTAGTGCTGTCGGGCAAGGTAGCGGTCAGCTGGAACTGGAACTTTTCGTTGATTGCATGGTCAGCGCTGGAACCAAAACCTCCTGTGCTGGTGCCATCCGGATTGTCATAAACTTTCTTCTCAACAGTGGGCTTTTCGGCCTTAGGCGTAATTGGAACGTTCCAGTTTCCTTTGGTAACCATCAGCAGGAAGGAATTGTAGGAATGATAGGAATCGTCTTTGGAAAAGTCGGTAGTATCAACGAACAGATAATAACCTGCCTTGGCCTCGGGAATGGTGAGGGCATTGCTACCAGCTCGAACGACGTATGTCGGGTTTGCATCATTCGAGTAGAGATAGTGGCATACAAAACGCGCGAAAGCGATGCTGTAATCATCGGAATCATGCCATTGGCTGATAACCGCAAGAACTTCCTGAGCAGATTTGGCATTGGTAAACAGAGGGCCGATATGATCAGCTTCCCTCAATTTGTTCAGAAAATCATCAGAATTATTGATGATGTTGCTGCCCCAATCAACGTTGGAAATCTTAAAGTCTTTAATATTATTACCCTCAACATCACCCTTGAAGATCTGGAAAGCGCTGTAAGTGTGATGTGAGTCGACGTCCCCCTCACTGTTTTCTGCAAACGCCGGGATCGCCATGGCGCACACCATGGCAACTGCCAGCAGTGCGGCCAGCAGCTTTTTGATTACTTTCTTCATCATGATTTGCGAAAGTCTCCTTTCAAGTTTTTCTGATTCCTATTTTCAGGGTCTGCTTCCGGCGCAGAATCAATTTTGCCGCCGTGTCAGGAAGGATGCAGGCTTTTTAACGTGCCCTCCTTTCGCGTCTGCGCTTTCTGCAAACCCCGCACACCAGAGCGGCAAGCATCAGCGCACCGCCGCCTGCTGTATACAGTTTGGTACCGGCCCCGCCGGTAGAGGGAAGTTCGTAGTCGGACGGATCGGCCTGACTGGTGATCACAAGGCTGTCGGTTTTTACCGACTTTTCGGCATCATCGCTGATGGGCGTATCCAGAATCCTGATGTTATTGATTACTCCGTCAACAGCCGTTTCGCCAACGTCCTTCAGCTTGACGGTGTAGCGGATAGAATAGGTGCCTGCGGCAATGGGGAACCGGCAGAACCCAAGGTGATCTTGCGCTCACCATTATCATTTTCCCAAGTGATTCTGAGCGTTGTATTGCCGTTTTCCATGCTGAGCTGGAGCGAGTCTTCGACATATTCGGCGGTTACGCCGGTGGGCAGGGTCATGCTGTCCGCAAGCGTCAGCGGGCCGGCCTGTTCGTTCTTGACCACAAGCGTAACAGTGTAATCCAGGTAGGCATCGCTGCCATCGTAGTGCGGGTCCTTCACGCTCTGGTTAAGGTCATAGTTCTTATCGTCTTTTTGATCCTCATCGGGGGTTTCATCCGGGTTGATGGTGATATCAAGGGCGTAATCTTTGTTGACCTCGATCAGATTAAAGCCGCTGCTGGTGACCTCGCTCTGGTTCCACTGGAAATTGAAGGCAACGTTGCTGGTGACCTTGGAATCGGAAGGATCCGCGCCTGCGTCTTCCGCCTCTTTCTGCTGGATATAGTTTTGGTCGTACCGCAGCAC
>ENA-OQJW01000267-OQJW01000267.1-human-gut-metagenome-genome-assembly--contig:-NODE-267-length-9987-cov-4.327586_pt1 | contig 9987 bp, 8 predicted proteins | sample MGYA00242619_ERZ504786 | MGnify/ENA primary metagenome ERZ504786 (study PRJEB26092, sample SAMD00036357) | human gut metagenome | host: Homo sapiens | study: EMG produced TPA metagenomics assembly of the... | reverse complement strand
GACCGACCAGAATTATGCGGCAGTTGAAGCGGCTCTGACAGAGGGAACCATGCCAACAGATTCCCGTAGTATTGTAATTGACTATAATGTGCTAAAGCAGAATGAGGATATGGGTGTTGGTTCAACAGTTGACTTTTATTTTGGAGAGGGGCAACCGCCTGTTTCCGTCACTGTATCAGGATTGTTTGATTCCAACAAGACGCCTTCCGGGCATGGAAAACTGGCCCTCGATGGAGTACTCTTTTTTCGCACCAGAAGCATTGTTCCATGAACTGCACCCGGAAATCGCTTCTTTCGACTATTCATGGAGCATTGTAAACGATACCGAAAAAAACGGACTATGTGGGAGCTGAATTGAAAAATATTGTTGCCAGCCATAGTAATATTGCCTTAGATGAAATCAATACAGTGATTGAATATGAAGAAATGACAAATTCTTTTGCGTTTGGCAGTATGGAGATACTTTCATGGTTGGTATTTCTCTTTGGCGTTATCAACCTTATCAATACGACACTCTCTAACCAGATAGCCCGAAAGCAGGAAAACAGTATTCTGCGTTCTATCGGCCTAACACAAAAACAGCTATGTGAAATGAACATCTGTGAGGGGCTGTGCTATGCGCTCTTTGCAACATTGGCGACGCTGATCGTTGGGCTTCCGGCTTCCATCTTTGCTTGCAGAAAAATGAGTATAGGAGCTTTTGCCGGAAATGTAGTGCCTTACAAATTCCCGGTTTTGGAAATGGGACTGTTCATTCTGGTATTGTTCGGAATGGAACTGATCTTGTCTGTATGGACAATCCGCAGACAGAAAAAGCAATCCCTGATCGAACAAATGCGGGCGATGGAATAACCGTATGGGATCGGCGGGGCGGCGTGTGCTGCCCCGCTTTTTTCGCCATTTCTCAAAAAATTTTTGAAATGTCCGAGCTTTGTAACAATTCAGCCTGTTTTTTTGTCGAAATCAAAGGCACCTCGGACATTTATAGTTCTTCCAAAAGTTTGATGATAATATTACCATTCATGGAAGAAGCAATCTGTTATTGCAATAATGCGAAATTGACGATAGAAAGTTTTTCATATCTCGGTCAGCTCAACAATTACATTACTCTGCTGATACAGCCAGTCCGTAAATTCTTTCGGGCTGGCTGTTCCTGTTTTTACAGCCTTTTTTCTCTGTAAGGCTTCTTTCTTAAAGTCGGAAAAGGAAGCCTGTATTTTTTCCAGACGGTCAGCCGGAAAGCCTGCGGTATTTTTACCCGGTTTATTTTGTTGCGCCAGTTCTGGCATTCATTTTTATAAAGCAGGTCATAGTTATTTTCTCTTGCCCTTTCGTCAAATTCCCGCTTGTTTTGAAGCGCCTGTGCTTTTCGGCACTTGTCGCTGCACAGCTCATACCGCTGGCTCTTTGCCAGAAAATATTTCCCGCAGACCTTGCACTGCCGGAAGCAAAGCCCCCAGTCATTCAGCCTGTTCAGATAATAGGTAATCAACGGGTAGAGGGACGCATAGGCAGACACACATTCTTCTGTGCGCCGGTTGTCCGGGAACCAGAGGTCAAGCCGGGTATCTTCTGACGGTGCGCCTTTGAAATAAAGGCTGCCAGCTTGAAAATGTTTCGGTTTTCCTGTCTCCCTGTCAAAGCTCATGGTTTCGTTTTGGAATACCCCGGTCAGTCTGCTCATTTTATCCATGAAGCGGTCACAGGCAGCGTTACGGTCACGGGGTTCTCTGGCAAGCAGATAGCTGTTCCAGATACGGAACGCCACATACATTTTCAGAGGGTCGTTGCTAAGATATTTCTCCCAAAGAAATTCGCTTGCCGCCTGCTCCAGCTCCGGCTGTTTCCATCGGTTGGAGTGGAGGGCTTGCCGCAGCGGAGAAAGCCCGTATAAGTTCCAGTCTCTGTCCGTGTCACGCTCAAAGTTTATCAAAAAAGTTCCCAGCGGGCGTGTCATATCACAAAGCACCTCTGCGTTTTGGCTCCCGTTCAGACGGAAGCGGATCTGCTGTTCTTCCCCAATCAAAATCCGCTCTTTCATTTTCTTCCTGTCCAGCGTCAGGACAAACAAAATCCTCTCAAAACATGGCTCATGCCGTATAAACTGATTCTCCATCCCTATCCCCTGCCTTTGTTTATGGTAATTATATAATTCAGTTATATCCGTTACACTCATGGTATCGCAGAATCATTGTTTTGTCAAGGATAGTACGCTATGATGATTGCGGTTGGTAATTTCGTACTACACAGTACCTTGACAAGTGAATGACCGTCCAAAAGGGATATGACCGGCAGGAGAAGTGACGCATTCGGCGCACCAATGCAGGGAAACACCGCAGGAATGGGGCAGGAAAACGGCTTTTGGGGAGAACGGCAGCAGGAAGCATTTTAACCTATTTGATTTATGGGAGGAACAGAATGAACGATAAAAAGAGATTGAACAGCTACGAGGATTTACCGCTGGTTCTGGATGTGGCGGACATTCAGCGGATTATGGGAATTTCAAGAGCGAGCGCCTATGAGCTGGTACACACACCCGGCTTTCCAGCGTTCCGCAGGGGCAGACTTATCAAGGTCAGCAAAATTGCTTTCTTTGAATGGATGGCAAAAGGCTCCGAAACCGTACCGAGAAGCGACAAATAAGCGTGAGGTATCATTCCCTGACTGCAATACTGCCGCACTTTCCAAAGGGGCATACAGAGGGAAAAAACCTTAAAAATGATACCGAGACGCTACATCAAAACAGCCTATCTGCGTACATCAGATAGAAACGGAGAAAGGAGCCGGTTATGGCAAGAATGAGTAACAAGCGGCGGTTGGAATGGTCTTTCTTCTTAAATGACCGCAGTCGTATCACTTACAACGAACTGTGCCGGAAATGCCAGCACGAATGTAAACAGAGCTTCCGGGCGGTTGTGGTTGACTGCCCGAAGTATCTTTCCAAGCGTTCCAAGAAAAAGGACAAGACTGCCGGAAACGGCAAAATCCCTTAGGAACTAAGGGCGCACTTCTATACATAGTCTAAAGACCATGTATCGTGCGTCCTGCGGAGCTTACCTCTGCCGCTGATAAAATCAGCAATCCGAGGTCTGCGTTCGCTTCGCTCCGACAAGGTGGCTACACCCCCTTGCGCCGCTAAAGCGGCTATCCCCTGTGTACTCGCCGCAAAGAGAAATCCGCTCTGCGGTTTTCCCTTTTCATCGGGTTTTATAGAAGCACTGACACACGGACTGTCTGCGGATGGTCTTTCTTTATCTTATCAGCAAAGGATGTGAGAACATGGAAAAATCTTTGGAACAGTTGAAGCAGGAATATGAAAAAACCACTGTCCTGCTGGAACAGGAAAAACGGAAAATGCAGCGTTTGAAAAACCGGCAGGCGTATCTGGAAAGCGGTTCCCGGAAACAGAGGACGCACCGGCTGATTACCCGTGGGGCAGCTATTGAGAGCATTGCACCACAGACAAAGGAGCTATCCGAAGCGGAATTTTATTCCCTCATGGAAAGCATTTTGAATCTGCCGCAGGCGGAGCATTTCATCCGGTCTGCCACAGAGAACCACGCCCGTATTTCCGGGCAGGAGAAAGGCGGTGACTAAGGATAGCACTTTATCATTTTTCAATCGCACAGATCAAGCGCAGCGCCGGTCAGAGCGCCATTGCCAGCGCAGCCTATCGAGCCGGGGAGCGTCTTTACAGCAGCTACTATGGAGAAGTCAGCGACTACACCAAAAAGGGCGGCGTGATCGCTTCGGAAATCATGCTGCCGCCCCATGCGCCGGAAATATATCTTGACCGGGCGACCCTCTGGAATGCTGTGGAGAACTGCGAGAAACATCCAAAAGCACAGCTTGCCTATTCCTTTGATATTGCCATGCAGAATGAATTGACGCTGGAAGAAAACATGGAGCTGGCGAGGAAGTTCGTACAGGAGCAGTTTGTGACAAAAGGCATGATTGCCGACCTTGCTTTTCACAGCCCGGAGAAAGAGGACGGCGGCATCCCTAACCCGCATTTTCATGTGATGACAACCATGCGCCCTTTGAACCCGGATGGCACATGGGGACAAAAACAGCGTCGGGAATATCTTCTTGATGAAGATGGAAACCGAATCCGGGATAAAAACGGCGATTATATGTTTAACGCTGTCCATACAACAGACTGGCATGAGCCGGAAACGCTGGAACACTGGCGGGAGCAGTGGGCGGCTGCCGTTAATACAAAATTTGAGGAAAAAGGGCTGGATGTGCGTATCGACCACCGTTCCTATGTGCGGCAGGGGCTTGACCTGATACCTACTGTCCACGAGGGAGCTAATGTCCGGCAGATGGAAGCAAAGGGCATCCGCACCGAGAAAGGGGAACTGAACCGCTGGATTAAAGCCACCAACCGGCTCATGCAGGATGTGAGGAAGAAGATCAAAGCCCTGTTTGTCTGGATGGCAGAGGTAAAAGAAGAACTTTCCAAACCGCAGACACCGAGCCTTGCCGACCTGTTGATCGCTTATTACAACCAGCGCAACGCAGGGGCATGGAGCAATAAAGCCAGAACCGGAAACTTAAAGCAGTTTGCCGAAGCCGTCAATTATCTGACGGAAAACAAGCTGCTCACATTAGAGGATTTGCAGGAGCGTCTTTCCTCTGTCAACGAAGAATTTGAAGCGTTAAGCGACTCCATGAAAAAGAAATCTGCCCGGATAAAGGAATTGCAGGAATTGATACGGGAGGGCGAGAATTACCAGCGGCTAAAACCTGTTCATACGGAATTGAACAATATCAAGTTTAAGAAACAGAGGGAGAAATTTGAAACATCCCACGATGCGGAGTTACGGCTGTTTTATGCTGCCCGCCGTATTCTGAAAGAAAAACTGGACGGAAAACCCATTGCCCTGAAAGCATGGAAACAGGAATACGCACAGTTAAAAACAGAGTATGCCGAACTGTCTCCGCAGCACAAGCCACTCCGGGAGGAAGTCATACGGCTACGGCAGGTGCAGAACGCCGTAGATACCGCACTGCGCCGGAGGGAGCAGCCACAGGCAGTACAGAGAAAGAAACATGAGATGGAGCTATGATATAACCGGCAGCTTTACCGCTACCAGTATTTTTATGGAGGGAGCATTTGAATGTATTTGAAGCGGTGAAACAGTCTGTTACCACTCGGCAGGCTGCTTCATTCTATGGAATCCGGGTGGGGAGAAACGGCATGGTCTGCTGTCCATTCCACAATGACCGCACGCCCAGCATGAAAGTGGACAGCCGCTTTTACTGCTTCGGCTGCGGGGCTTCCGGGGATGTGATCGACTTTGCCGCTTTGCTGCATGGATTGGGGAAACGGGAAGCTGCGGTCAGGCTTGCGGAGGACTTCGGCGTTTCCTATGAGAAATCCGGCAATGCGCCGCCAGATAGGAAGCGTCACAACAGGTCACAGCCCCGACAAAAATCAGCGGAGCAGAGATTTCAGGAAACGGAACGGTATTGTTTCCGGGTGCTATGCGATTATCTGCGCCTGCTGGAGCATTGGAAAACAGCACACGCCCCACAGCCGCAGGATGCCATCTGGCATCCTCTTTTTGTGGAAGCGTTGCAGAGGATAAGCTACACAGAATACCTTTTGGATATTTTGTTATACGGAGAAATAGAAGAAAAAGCGGCATTGATCGCCGCACAGGGAAAGGAGGTGTTGCGGCTTGAACAGCGAATTTCAGAGCTTGCCGCCGGAAACGCAGGAAGCGGTCAAAAGGACGATGGACACAATGGAACCGGCGCAGACACCGGCAGAAATCCGGGAAACATTAGAGGGGACGCAGAAAGGCGGCGTGAAGAACAGCATCCGAAACTGCCTGACGGTGTTCCAGCGTGACCCTCTGTTTCGCGGGGCGCTGCGCCTGAACCTTTTGACGGAGCAGATTGACATTGTGAAGCCGCTGGGCTGGGAGCGCACCAGTACCACGCTGACCGACATGGACATGAACTACCTGCTTTTGTATCTGGAAGAAAATTACGGGCTTACCAGCGAGAAAAAGGTGCAGAGCGCCATCAAGATTGTTGCCAATGAAAACCGCTACCATCCAGTCAGGGATTACCTGAACAGCCTGCAATGGGACGGCACAGAGCGCATCCGTTACGCCCTGCATCACTTTCTGGGAGCCGATACGGACGAATACACCTATGAAGCCTTGAAACTGTTCCTGATGGGAGCCATCCGGCGGGTATTCAGACCGGGGAGCAAGTTTGAGGTCATGCTCTGTCTGGTTGGTGGTCAGGGAGCCGGGAAATCTACCTTTTTCCGGCTGCTGGCAGGCAGGGACGAATGGTTTTCAGACGATTTGAAAAAGCTGGACGATGAAAATGTGTACCGCAAGCTGCAAGGGCATTGGATTATCGAGATGTCGGAGATGATTGCCACAGCCAACGCCAAGAGTATTGAGGAAATCAAGTCATTCTTAAGCCGCCAGAAAGAAACCTACAAAGTGCCGTATGAGACACATCCGGCAGACCGGCTGCGGCAATGTGTATTTGGAGGGACGACCAACCGGCAGGACTTTTTGCCCCGTGACCGCACCGGCAACCGGCGCTTTCTCCCCGTGACGGTGTACCCGGAACGGGCGGAGGTTCACATACTGGACGATGAAGCGGCGGCGAGGGCGTATATCGAACAGATGTGGGCGGAAGCCATGACGGTTTATCGCAGTGGGAAGTATAAGCTGTCATTCAGCATGGAAATGAACCGATACCTGAACGCCCACCAGCAGGACTTTATGCAGGAAGACACACAGGCCGGCATGATCTACGCCTATTTGGAGGACTACACCGGCGACAGGGTATGTTCCAAGCAGCTTTATGAGGAAGCGCTGGGGAACTTAAATTCCCCGGCAGACTGGGAGACACGGGCAATCTGCGAGATTATGAATACCGGCATTGCGGGCGGCATCATACAGGGCTGGGTAGCCTACAAAAGCCCGAAGCGGTATAAGAAATACGGTTCTCAAAAAGGCTGGGAGCGTGTCAACCAAGCTCCGCCGGAGGGGGACGGTTTTCAGGAAATCACGGAAGAAGAAGCCCGGCAAATGGAACTTCCATTCTGAAAAGCCACCGGTTGACAGTTTGGTTGACGCTTTGGTTGACAGCCGGTTGACGGGGAAAAGCCTGATATTTGGGGCATTTCTCTCCTTTGTCAACCATGTCAACCAAGAAATCAAAGAAAAAGTAAAAAGTAATAATAGAGCGCCTATGGATTGTTTTCAAAGTCTTTTCTGCCGGTTGACACGGTTTGGTTGACACGGAGACAGTCTGCGGCTGTACACCTGTCTGACATTCCCTTGTCGGGCATATTTCATTTATGGAGGTAACTGCCTATGGCAAAAAGCAAAACGAGAGCAATAACAAAAACAGCGGCACCCTGCTTACCGAAAAGACGGCACCAGTATTTTGTCATGGGGAAAGTCCGTATCAAGGTATCGGAGCATTTCGCACAGGATGGGAAGCCGCTTGACAGCCTGCTGGAAGATGTGATCCAGCACGCTGCCGCCGCTTCCTGAAAAAATACGGAATAACGACTGTCAATCAGCCCACGCTTATGATATACTTGTACCAGCGAGTATTGTATAAGCGTGGGTTGTTTCTTTTAGAAGGAGGATTTTTAACCGTGAAACAACCATACAATACAACGATTTATAACACTGCACTATATTTGAGATTGAGCCGTGACGATGAATTACAGGGGGAAAGCGGCAGTATCCAGACCCAGCGCATGATGCTTAGACAGTATGCCGCAGAGCATGGGCTGACCGTTGTAGACGAGTACATTGACGACGGATGGAGTGGGACAAATTTCGAGCGTCCAAGTTTCCAAAGGATGATTGATGACATCGAAGACGGGAAAATCAACTGCGTTGTCACAAAGGACTTATCCCGTCTGGGAAGAAACTATATCCTGACCGGTCAGTACACGGAAATCTATTTCCCCAGCAAGGGAGTACGCTACATTGCCATCAATGACAATGTGGACACCATCAACGGAGAAAGCGAGCTTGCACCGTTCTTAAACATCCTGAATGAAATGCACGCCCGACAGACCAGCAAAAAGGTCAAGGCTGCCATGCACACAAGATTTGCCAATGGCGCACACTATGGAGCCTATGCACCGCTGGGCTATGTAAAAGACCCGGACAAAAAAGGTCATCTTCTGATCGACCCGGAAACACGCTGGATTGTAGAGAAGATTTTTGACCTTGCTGTACACGGGCGTGGAGCCGCCAGCATTACACGGATTCTGGTGGAGGAAAAAGTACCTACCCCCGGCTGGCTGAACTATGAAAGATACGGGACTTTCGCCAATATCTACGCCGGTGCGCCCGCAGAAAAAGCCTATGCGTGGACGATTGCACAGGTCAAGAGCATTTTGAAAGAGGAAACCTACATCGGTCACAGCGTTCACAACAAGCAGAGCAACATTTCATTCAAGAACAAGAAAAAGGTGCGGAAGCCGCAGGAAGAATGGTATCGTGTGGAAAATACCCACGAAGCCATCATTTCCGAAGAAGTGTTCCAAAAAGTTCAAGAGCTGATTGCAAGCAGACGCAGGAAACGCAGAAACGGTACGACACAGATTTTCGCAGGATTGATAAAATGTGCAGACTGCGGATGGTCTTTAGCCTATGGGGAAAACAAGCAGAACAAAAACCCATACGGGTACTACCATTGCAGCAAGAACGGACAGGGATTACGCCAGTGTTCCATGCACTATATCCGCTATGATGTACTGTATGCCTATGTGCTTGCAAGACTGCAATACTGGTCTATGCTGGCACAGAAAGACGAGGACAAGCTGCTGAAACGGCTGCTCAATGCCAGCGACAGGGAAAGAAACTCTGCGAAGAAAAAGCAGGCTGCGGAGCTGAAAAAGGCAGAGAAGCGTAAAGCCGAGGTTGACGGGCTGTTTGCTAAAATGTATGAGGACTGGTCTGCCGGACGCATAACCGAGTATAACTTCAATATGCTGTCCGAGAAGTACCAGAACGAGCAAAAGGAGCTTGAAACAAAAATAAGACAGCTTCACGAAATGATGGAAGCCGCCGTACAGACCGCAGCGGATGCTGAAAAGTGGATTGCCCTAATGAAACAGTATGTCAACCCTGTGGAGCTGACCGCCGAACTTCTGAACACTCTAATTGAAAAAATAACCGTCCACGAAGCTGTCAAGGGCGAGGATGGAAGCCGTGAGCAGGAAGTAGAAATCTACTACCGCTTCATCGGCAAAATCGACTGACCTTTCTTTTTTACCCAACAATATCTTTAAATTAAGGGAAACGGGGCTGGATGCTCCATCTGCTGGATGCTGCGTAGAGCAGCAGACTGCTAATGGGGCAGACTGGTCGGAGATACCCCTCACTCACGCCTATACGCTGCCTCCAGATAAATAATCCCAGACTGCATTGCGGAGACGTTCCGGCCATCCAGATGCTTTACGGTATACATCCTCCAAAGCTGTATACACCAACGGACTCAGTGCCAGGATAACCGCCAGATTTAATGCCATCTGACTGCACTGCAACAACTTTTCGCTATTGCTTTTCCCAGATATCATATGTTTAATTTTCATGGCTACCCCACTTTCCGGTTCTGACGCTTAATCCCTCTAACTGCTCTGTCCGGATGCCTACCAGATACCAATCCGCACCATCATACTCAAGTCTGGTCTGTCTCCAGTGGCTCCCCACCTTAACCTCCAACGGTGTTCCGCAATGCAATCCATCGCTGTACTCCTCGATTCCGTAACGGGATCATCATTCTGTCCGACTCTGCATCACGAACTAATGTTCCTTTTCTTCATGTTGCGTATCCTCCTTATTTGTTATTTTATGTTAACCTTTTCCGTTTTTTCAGAAAGGGATTAACCCAAAAAATGAGTACAAAAAAAAGCCGACTATCAATTTCTTGACAATCAACTTTCCCAAATGTAATGATACACAATTTTGATACCCGGAA
>ENA-OQJW01000264-OQJW01000264.1-human-gut-metagenome-genome-assembly--contig:-NODE-264-length-10025-cov-2.652859_pt1 | contig 10025 bp, 10 predicted proteins | sample MGYA00242619_ERZ504786 | MGnify/ENA primary metagenome ERZ504786 (study PRJEB26092, sample SAMD00036357) | human gut metagenome | host: Homo sapiens | study: EMG produced TPA metagenomics assembly of... | reverse complement strand
GTTTTAGTGTCACTAACCCAATACAGACAAAAATACCTACTGAGCACACTATCAGTGAAAGTATAAAACTTAATGTAAACATACCGTTTGTGATCTGCACTGTGGCTGAGTTTTTATTCTCGTCTATAAGCTGCTGCGCGGATGTTAAATTTTTGTATATATCATCCTACCGTTTTTCCCTTTGACAGGTTCATCCACACACTGTACGGTGTCATGCCGTAACTTTTCCACAACCGTAGCATAATTTGACAACGATCAGGTATTTCTCCTGCTCGGTCACTATTTTTGTCTGCATCTGTCTCATAGGTGTAACGCTCGTAGCCCGGAAAACCTTTTACTATGGCACATACCTTTACATTCTCGGATGCGTAGATCTGATCTTCATCGACAGCCTCCGGTACATACCTTGAGTAATTTAAGCTGTCACCAACTTTAAGTCCCAGATCTTTTGCCAGATTTGACGAAATGATGACTCCGTCCGGCTCTTTTGCCAGCTCATTCAGGTAATTGAACCAGTGAGAGTCATTAATATCATCATTTTGGTCACTCTGCAATTTCGCAGTCTCACCGAATTCTTTTGTGTTTATCGCCATAAGATATGCATCCGAAACCGAACCACTGCCTGCGGAAATGTCTACCCGCTCGTCCTCAAGCACACGCGTGACCCCGTCACAGATGCCCTCATTTTTGAGCGACTCGTATTTACCGAAATCAGGCTCGTCATACATCCAGCTTACAGAGCCATCTTTATTCTTCTGTATCCTGAGTCTGAAATCTTCGTTGTATATCGCATCACAACCCACATTGTAGACGATCCGTTTTTCCATATTGCTGTTCATGGTGCGCGCCATATTCGCGTCAAAAATACCGCCAGCCACTGTCATGATAAGAAATACTGCCAGAAATCCCTGATTGTATCTGGTTCGTTTTAGCTGTAAAAATGATGCATACATTGCCGGAGAAAAATGCTTTTTAAAGAGCCTGTCCACAAGCAGAATAATAAGTCCGGTAAGTCTTACGCACAAAAGTGCCGCTGCAAATATAAAAAGCGAATTGTCCAGTATCATGACAGGATCTATGCTCCTGTTCTCAAGAACAGATATCGCAAGCGTACTCTTCTGCTTGTTGTAATTGTAAAGCAGATATGCTGACAGAGCCAAAAGTATAACATCTATAAAGCATTTCTCCCAAAGAGGCTTTTTCTTTGATATTCGTCCCCTACTGCTGCGCTCTGATATGGCATCCTTTGATTTTTTCCACACCGGAACTGTGATAAACAGCACCATGATAACTGCCGCTGCCACCGCATAGACAAGCATCTGCCATACAAATTTGTAAGTGCTTATATCCTTTGCCGTAAATCTTAAAAATCCGTCTGTAGATGCGGCAGCCCGGCACATTATATATCCGAGTACTATTCCGAGTACACAGCCCGCGATCGCTATTATTCCCGACTGCTGTAAGTACAAAATAAATACCTGTAATTTTGTCGCACCGCGGCTTCTTAAAACAAGTATGTCATTTTCCTCGAGCGAAAGTATCTGTGCAGATATCATTCTTATAAATAAAATCAAAAGCACAAGACACGGCAGCTCCAACGCCCAAAGCATCAGCTTTACCGTCTTCTGCTGTGTAAAAAAGCGCTCCAGCGTATCACGGATGTTGTCATTGTAGAGCTTGTCAGCATCCTTAAACTGCTCCATATAACCGTCATAAAGTGAGGCATTTTCCGTGTTGATCTGCCTGTAATCCAGCATGAGAAAATCACTGTAGCTGATATTGTCCTCGCTGTAATACTGCATCATTTCGTCAAAAACATCCTGCGAAACAAATATCACATCGCCCATATCCGAAAGCGTCTTGGCCCAATATGGATCGTTTATATCTTTTTCACGGCAGATCTGTGATATGACGAAAGAAATTTCCTTTTTCCCACTGCCATCAGGTACATGTAAATAGACTTTTTCACCTGCTGCAAGTCCGTAGTGATCCATTGTCTTTTCGCTTATACTGCATTCGAATGTGGCTGTGTCAGTCTGAGATTTTACAACATCCGCGTACTCCGAAAGCCCCGGCAGATATCCTATTGTAAAATAATGGTTAAGTCCTCCAAACTCTGTATCTGCGCGTCCTCCTGAGAGTTTGATAAGCTGCTGTGAGGAAACCTTGTTTATATCCACATATTCAGTCCACTTCTTTTCGTATCCTGACAGCTTATCAAGCACTGACTGCGAATCAGGATAATCTGCCACCGCATATGTTCCCTCGCGGCTCATCTGTGCAGGAAACTCATTCTGCTGTGTGGCATGATCCGTAAAAAGTCTGTCGAGTATCTGATTGCCCGCGCCCTTTTCAAACATAGGGTTGCACACAAAAAGTGCTATAAACAAAGCCACTCCCATAAGCAGACACAAATTTAACCATTTTCTGTTTTTTAATTTATTAATTACGAAGCCAAACATATTTCATCGCCCTCATCAATACCGTAAAGCACAAGTGTATTGCTGCCTGATGTATAATCGCTCAATATTACCGGCTGCTTTACCACGCTGTCCCCATCAATTTTCCACACATAGTAGGATATATCATCTTTGTCCATCGGATTGACCTGCTTGTGTATGATCGAAGTCGGCACCACTACCACCTTTTTAAAAGAAACATAAGAAAACTTTACAGCAGATGCCCTGGTCAGATCATCCGGTATTCCATTGTCAAGTTTTATATAAAATGCTGCATTTCCATATCCCGAATCTGTGTTTCCGGTAATATGCACACCTTTATCATCCTGATTTATATATCCCTTTTGAGCAACACTACCGTAACCGGCAAAACCGATACAGCTTCCGTAGATCGTTGTACCGTCCAGCTCAAGTGATACGCGCTCTCCCACATCTGCTATATTGTCCTTATATACTTTATAGCTATTGCTATCCTTTACCTGAACCAGCAGTACGTCCGTGGAATTTCCGGTTATCTGCAGGATATCTGAGCCTTCCTCCACATTATCTCCTGCCTTGACACTCACCTTTGAAACTTTTCCATCATTTTTGGCATATACTGAAATATTTCCTTTGCCGTCATTTCCTGCGCTTATGCTGTCATATGCTGACTGTAGCTGGGAAAGCTGATAGGTGTGGTCTGCACAGGCAAGTTTTTTTCTGCAGATTCAATAATTGTAAATTCAGTTTCAACTGCTGCTCATCATATGCTGTATCCGGCTTTTCATCCTGCCGGTTATTTTCTTCTGCGCTACTACCACCTTCAGATAAATCTTTTATCTGTTTATCGTAATCAGCAATCTTCTGCGCATAGGATTCATTCTCCGAGTCGATCGCATTTTTCGCCTCTGTTATGGCAGCTTTGCCCTCTCCGGTATCCACCACGTAAAGCAGCATCCCCTTTTCTACCGTATCGTCCTGCTTCACATTGACCGATACGATCTGCCCTTCATAATCACAGGTTTCGGTTATCGTCCCTGCGTCAGATCTGCTGTAGCGCACACCGTAGTTTGCTATATCAAAATCAGACCTTGTTACCGTATATTTGCTATACTTTGTCGGAACCTGATCTGTAGAATTATAGTAGACCAGCTCCCCCTCTTTTAAGCCCTCTGTGACCTGTGTATAGTTTTCATCAGACTCACCTGTTGTTATGATGCGTTTCTCGCGGCCGCCCTCATCATTTTTCACATAGACATATCTGGTATCGCCTTCCTTATAGATGGAATCTTTTCCCACGACAAGTGCCTGGTCCGCTTTTGTCTTTTCAAAATATACCGGATACATCTGTCCTGCCGTAAGAAACGGCTTTTCCCTGCTTTCCACGCACACATCCGGATAGCGGTTGTTTATCTTCGAAAGTACCAAAACCTCTGATGTATATTGAGACTCGGTGACATCATATTTTTCGCCATCGACTATCACATATTTCTTGTCATAATCACTGTATTTGTACTCATTTATGGCTGTATCTTTTATATCCAGCACAAGGTCATCCGTATCTGAGACAATGACTATATTCTCGTATGCCGCAGCAGACCTTCCATCTGTCAGCTTCTTAGTGTAAGTGACAAGACCGCTGTGGGCTGCCTTAAGCGTTCCATCATCAACAATCTGCTGATATAAAGCCATCTGCTCATTGATCTTTTGCACTCGGTATTCGTGAAGCTGCTTATCGTACCGTTCATTTTCCTGTTCTGTGGCAATCTGCGTATTGTAATCCTCTTCTGTGCTCTCTTTTTTCTCAATCTGTTCTGTTGAAAATTCGTCCGTATCCGCAGCCTGACTCTCCCATAATTTGATCTGCGTATCCGAGATCTGAGCGGATATCTCATATGTCTCATTCTCATGCGCCAGCGCATCCTTACATTCCTGCAACTGTTTTTTTGCCTCATCCACATCACAGACTGCAAGCACATCCCCTACATTTACTGTATCTCCCGGCTCCACATATATCTGTGAAATATTTACATTGGCACTGTAGTAATTGCAGTAATCCCTCGAAACTGCGGTAGCCATCAGCACCTGTATGGAGCCGATCGTACCGTATTCCACAGGTCTATAGGCTTCATTTAACGCTACAGGTTCTTCAAGCTTTGGTATGCTGCTTTCTGTCATTTTTCCACAGCCGCCTGCCACAAACGATACACATATCCCCAGTACTGCCAGTTTTTTTATTGATAAAAGGTTTCTGTTCTTCACTGCAAAACCACCTCATCCCCGCTTTTAAGTCCTTCTGTGATGATCCGGTAGTCTCCCACCTGATCTCCGGCACTTATCCATACCGCCTGTCTGTATCCATTCTCATCCAGTGTGTATACAAAATACCTGCCATCCTTCTCATGTACTGCGTCCTTTTGCACATACACAGCATTTTCTATAGCAGGGCGCGTCACTTCCATGGAAAATATCTGTGCATCCGATACTGCCGACATGTCCGATACCGGTTCAAAAACAACCTTTTTATCGTCCACCTCTTTTACCTTAAGTTCAAACTCTATATCAGATGCTGTTGCCGTGTATATATCACCTACATTAAAGTCATAACCTTCCGGTCTGTCAGCCTCGTAATTGCCGTTTCCGCTGATTTCTGTTATAAGATTGCTGCCCGGTTCAAAAACCCCCGCCAAAAGCGAATTGTTCATTGCTGTGATCGTGCCATCCTCGGATGCCGTGATCTGATATCTCGACAGTTTTTCCTCTGCCTCATCAAGATAAAGCTGCGCAACCTCTGTATCCTTATCAAGCTGGGCAATATCGCTTGAATAATCCTGAGTATCATCGATTTTCATAATAGCCCTGTAGTGCTCTGCCAGAAGCTTATTCTGACTGATCTGCCCGCTGTAGTCCTCAATCTTTTTCTGTATCTCCCCGGATTTAAAAGCCACCAGTATATCACCCTTTTTCACATGATCACCCACTGCCACATTTACCTTTTCGAGCGTAAGCTCCGTGTTTGTCGCACCATAGGAAAACCTGGTATAGCCCTGCGCGCTCAGACTGATGGTAGTCTGCGGTGTGAGTGAACCGCTCTGTACCGTAACTGTCTGGTATGATATTTTCTCGTAGGAAGCTCTGTCCGTCTGTGCAAGCTCCTTTTGTGCCGCCCCACATCCTGAAAAATAAAATAGAGGTAATTGCAGTGGCAAGTGTCAAACGCCCTATATATTTTTTCTTTTTATTAATCATATATTTTCCACTTCTTTTCCAAATAAATATGAACCTGATCTATTATCTAAAAATGTAACTCCATGTATAAACTTTATTGCAGCCAATAACAGTATCTTATATTAGATCATCACTCCTTATGATCGTGCCGTCTATCGCATTCACATACACCGGATATCTGTCGTAGCCCTTATCCTGTTTTGACAGACACCATGCCGGAACATAAGTACATTTATCCTTGTCAGATGCATCCTTCAAACGGATATATCCGAGCTTTAGATTGTTGTAAGTGTGATTTTGTGTAAAATCATACTGATCTGAGTTTTTTGTCATGTCATCCTTGATGATCTCTTTAATAGTGTCCATTGACAAGAGTTCTACGTTTTTTGACTCATTTACAATATCAACCGGGTAAGAAACAGTAAATTCCGTCACTCCCTGATCCGTCACAATAAAGGAACTGCTGCCATATGGCATAAAATCATCATAGTTATCGGGTGTCTCCCATATATCCATATTCCGGGTGAAATCGAGTGACTTGCAAAACGCTATGCCATCCACACCCTCGCCATAATCTATGATATATCCCCAGGCTGTATCCTTTATGACGCTCTCTTTATCATCAGTTTTTACAGTATCATCACCATCCTCTATCACTCCTGCGCTCCACTCGTAGTCTGATGTTCCTATATATACCTGTGAAGCCATGCCTAATTTATTTTGAAATTCTTCTGCCTTTTTTATAGCTTCGTCTTTTGATAATGCACACTCATTATCATATGAAGATGTAGTATCTCCACCTGTAGAGCCTCCGTTAAATCCCTCTACACCTTTCTCCTCTGCAAAGGATGGTGGTCCGTAATAGCCATACTCACTATCATCGTATAATGTCCCCTCACTTCCTGCCTTAAGAGGCTGTGCTGAAATATATTCAAGAGAGCCGTCCTCAGCAATTCCAAATCTAAGCTCACAGAAAACATTACCAATATATCCCAGATACTCATTACAATCCGTATAATCTGTAGCTTTTTCACGCGTATCCAGTGCAGACGGTTCTGCCTTTTCATACTGTTCCAGCAGATCATTTTCACTTTTCATCACCCTGCTGACGCCCTCTTCTGTGATAAGTCCCGCATCAATTTCCTGCTGATACCCGGCAATCTCATTTTTTACAACCTCCATGCTGTGATATATCTCTTCTTTCGTATAATGAGGTATGTCGTGATAATATACGGTACTATAGCCAAAATAAGCCTCTATCACACTCTTTTTGAAATCGGCACCCACCTTTATATTCTTCACCTCAACAACCGACATGCTTTTGCAGTCCGGCAGGGTAATGTCTGCTGAAATATCCACATCCACACTTTTGTCAGATGTCTCAACAGAAAAGCTGTCATTCCATTTCGTACTGTCGTCAAACGCACTTATATCGCTTCCTGCTTTTGTGTTTATATTTTCAGTTTCCATATTGTAATCTACTTTTTTTCCTGAACAGCCGGTTAATGCTATTGCAAGAACCAACGCCGATATAATAACGTTTTTCCTCTTCATAGCCTCTCCTTTACAGTGAATTTTCCAAATTTATGATCGTGCCATCTATAGCGTTTACAAAGATAGCATTTTGCTCATTGGAGTAGTCTACCAGACATGACAGTGCCCACGCCGGAACATAGCTGTATTTTCCCTGCTCACTGTCACTTCTTATCTTAAGATAACTAAGCTGTAGCTTATTGAATGACGATGCAATATCATATTTATCAGGATTTTCCGTAATCTCCGCCTTGATGATCTGCTCTATATTTTTCAGAGAAATAAGCTCCACATCCTTATAGATCTGTGTTACATTTACCGGATATTCCATCTGCACATCAATTATTCCATCATCCGTGACTGTAAGAAGTGTACTGTCAGGCAGTGTAACATCATCTATATCACTATCAATTGCTTCATACCCCGACAAATAGGTATCCATATCAAATCCATCCTTAAATGTGATTCCGTCTATGCCGGTCGCGTATGAATAAATATATCCCCACACTGCTGTCTGATAGTCATTTCCCTCTTCGCTGTTATTAAACCCTATCCAGCTGCACTCACATTCACCTCGTTCCACCAGATCCTGCATTCCCCATTTACTAAGGAAATCCCCGGCTTCTTTTTTGGCTGATGCGGCAGATTTACTGCCCTCATTTGAGGTCTCGTCTGCCTTATCCTTTAGATCATCATCCTGAAAAGTCTGCGTTATGGTATCATAGTCCTCATTCCTTAAAGATGGTGGACCGTAATCTGTCCCGGACTGATGCAAGGCGTAAGCATGTACCTTGTGAGCCTCAAAATCCACCTCACAGAACACATCACCCTTGTAGCCTGCAAATACTTCACAGTTTTCGAGATCCTTTGCCACGGTATAAGTAGTCTTTGCCGTTTCAAGCTTATCCCTATATTCAGCCAGCCGCTGTTCCAACCACTCACTGTGAGTTTCATCCTGTGTTTTCTGCCAGTCCTCTATGACCTCATTCAGTTCGTCAACAGTATAATGATCCGGATCGTGATAATAGTACTCGTTCCCACCAAAATATAAATCCAGAAAACGCTTTTTGTAATCAGCATCTATCTTTACATTTTCCACCTCAACAACCGACATGTTATCAAAGTCTGGAACTACAATATTTGCATTTACATATACTGTTTTCTCGCCATTACCGGTCTGTATTGTAAAGTTTTCATTCCAGCCGGAGTCTGCCCTGATATCAGCTAAGGCAGACATATTTTTTGTTCTTTACTTTCGCTCTCATTCCCATAATCTACTTTTTTGCCTGAGCAGCCTGTGAATGATGTGAGGACAAGTGCCTCGATGAGTGTCATAATTGCTGCAAATAATCTCATATTTCGTGAAGATATGTTACCCCTTTTATCCATATGCGGCTCTCCTCCCTTTTTGTTCTTTCCCGGTGACTATTCAGAATAGTTATCTTCCATGTTGTTATAATGAGTATATATGTCAGTTAGTTAAACTTTTTGTATCATACATTGCTTTTTTTAATAAAAAGTTTTTGTCAGCTCCATAAAAATTCCACCGCCTTCTTGACGTGCAAACATACGTTTGCTACAATGTAAATATTCTTGACTCTTAAGAAAGAAGGCTGATTATGAATACAGATATTACAAAACAACTGGAAATGGTGCTGTACAGAACCGAAGATGATAACGTAACAGTCAGTGCCTTGATAAAAGATGAAACGATATGGCTGACACAAAAAGCCATGGCTGAATTGTTTGGTATTGACAAGTCGGGCATCAGCCGCCATTTAGCAAAGTATTTTTGAAACCGGTGAGCTTGATGAGGAAGTGGTTGTTGACAAAATTGCAACAACCACTCAGCACGGAGCAATGCAGGATAAAACGCAGACTATTCCTACAAATTATTATAATTTGGATGCCATTATTTCTGTAGGTTACAGAGTAAACTCTATTCAGGCAACCAGGTTCCGTATATGGGCAACCGGTATTTTTGAAGGAATATATGATAAAGGGCTTTGCTATGGATGATGAACGCCTGAAACAGGGTAAAACAGCATTTGGAAAAGACTATTTCCGTGAATTGCTGGAAAGAGTACGCTCCATCCGTGCCAGCGAACGTAGAATATGGCAACAGATAACCGATATCTTTGCAGAGTGCAGCATTGATTACAATAGAGATTCTGATACTGCATATCATTTTTATGCAACCATACAGAACAAATTTCATTATGCTATTACCGGTAAAACAGCGGCTGAAATCGTCTATAATCAAGCTGACCACACCAAGGAAAATATGGGCTTGACCACATGGAAAAATGCTCCAGATGGTCGTATTCTCAAATCTGATACCCCGATTGCCAAAAACTATTTGGATGAAAAACAGATTCGTCAGTTGGAACGTGCTGTTACAGGATATTTTGATTACATAGAGGATTTGATTGAACGTGAAAACGTCTTTACTATGGAGGAATTTTCAAAAAGTGTGAACGAATTTCTTGCGTTCCGCAGATACGATATCTTGAAAGATAATGGATGTATTTCTCATAAGCAGGCAGTGGAGAAAGCATATCAGGAATATGATATTTTTAACAAGACACAGCCAATTGAATCTGATTTTGATAAGATAGTAAAAGGATTGGAAAAGAAAATTTAATTTCTTTTCAGGATTATGATACAATTACGGAAAACAGTTTTTTTAGAATCTGACAAATCGTTAAGAAAAGAATCGAAGGTGGTGCAAACGAAAAAGCAGTATTGAGACTTTTCATTAACTGCCCTTTCGTTTGCATCAATTTCGATTTTTTCTGGTTGAACAAAGCGCGTCAACTCTATATG
>ENA-OQJW01000263-OQJW01000263.1-human-gut-metagenome-genome-assembly--contig:-NODE-263-length-10042-cov-2.137771_pt1 | contig 10042 bp, 13 predicted proteins | sample MGYA00242619_ERZ504786 | MGnify/ENA primary metagenome ERZ504786 (study PRJEB26092, sample SAMD00036357) | human gut metagenome | host: Homo sapiens | study: EMG produced TPA metagenomics assembly of... | reverse complement strand
GATGAACATTATACAAGAAGTTCTACACGGATAACCCTAACCACTACTTCTTGACCGGCAAACAAAGCCGACAGAGCCTCGTACTTATCGACAGTTCTTCACCCGTTTCCTGAAACGGAATGGATTGGAGCAGGTGAAGTTCCATGAGATCCGACACACATTCGCGGTCAGGGCGATTGAGATACCGGAGTTTGATATAAAGTCGCTCTCTGAAATTCTCGGTCATAAGAATGTGTCCTTTACACTGAATGTCTACGGAAGTGCAAACCTCCAACAGAAGGTCAAGTGTATGAATTTACTGAACGATCTACTGTAATCTTATTCAGTTCTGACTCGGCTTTTACAGTGCAGCAGAAACGAATAACCGTTTCCAGCGATTCAAATTCATTGACTCGATGCGCTGTTCATAGGAGGCACTATTCGACTTTCCGAAACAGAGTGACTTCTTCTTGAGCCGTGAAAGGCTGCACAAAAAAATGAACGCAGTACACGGATTCCACAATCGCGGAATCGTGTACTGCGTTTGTTATTTTAGAATGTATTTTTGCGATTTAAGCAAGGATTGATTTGTGGAGGCGTTTTTGGGCATTTATAACCGTTCAACCGTGAGTGTTGCCGGATTGACTTTGATGATTACCTTCCCCTTGCTTTGGGCGTACATCACTGTCTTGCCTGTACCGCTGGGCTTGCCGTCCCATACTGCAATGATGTAATCAGCGTGATCTACCATGTACCGATTGCGCCTATCCATGCAGTCAGGAGTATAGTGCGTTTGAAGAAGCGTTTCTTTATCACATTGAGCAGCAATGCCATAGTACCTTTCGCGCATTGCTGCATTCCACTTGGCTGCCTGTGTTTCGCACGGTATGGCACTCTCAAGTGTAATGCCAGGATAAGTCTTCTTCAGTTCCAGCACTATCTCGGCGGCGTACATATCAACGCCGAGAGCCATGCCGGAGATAAAGTGGGTGACACTTTCATCTGTAATCAGAGAAACAATTTGTTTTTTTAGGATTTCTTTGAGCGCAGCGCAGCGTTCGTCATCCTCACGAAAGCCAAAGGGCAGATTTTGAGGTCGGTGTCCGGTGAAGGCACAACTTTTCATATTCTTGATCTCCTTATATGTATTAGCGTGTGTTTCTAAATCGCTTATACATAGATTATAGCATAGAAAATCAAGAAATATGTAGAAATAAGTCGGCAAAAGAAAAAACTGCGTGAAAAATCACGCAGCCTTCAATGATTTTACTTCATGTTATCCTTCTCTTGCTGGATCATCAACTCAACCATTTGCAAAATGCGCTTTTGCGCTTCGGGAGGAAGATCAGCAATTTTCTTTGAGAGTTCTGAGGCTTTTGCCTCTCCGCTATGCTCTAAGACATCGCAGAAAATTGAATCAGCGGATGTCTCCAAGCCATTGAGCAAAATAATCAGCTTCTCGCAGCGCGGAAATGACATCCCTCTCTCGACGGTGGAAATATAATTTGTGGTCAAGCCGGTCTTTTCTGCAAGATCCTCTTGTGTAATACCAAGACGCTCACGGGCTTGCTTAACGCGCTTTCCTATTCGTTTATCAATCATGGGCGTTTACCTGTTCCTTTTCTAAATCGCTCATGAATATTATATGGATTAAAACCATAGTGATACAGAAACGCTAATAGCGTCACTATGGATTAGCGAATGATTTTATGGTAAAATTCAAGGAAAAGACACAAAAAAGAGCCTCTGCTGACACCCAACTGGGCATCGACAGAGGCTCTTGGTTCGTTTTCCGGGCATTCAAACAAGTGCCGAAATCGACACTTATTTCCGCGCTAAAGATGAAACCACGCAGGGAATACAATCACTTAGGCTGGTCAATTTGCACCGCTCTGAGGCTTGCAATCACAGGCTTTTTCGACCCCTAACTGTCTACATTGCGATGCTTTGCGGGAGAAGTGCGGACAGGCGATGAGATCCGCACGAAAGCTCTGCTTGCAGCTATGGATGCAGCGGACGCAGAAGCGGTTATACTTCCGGCGTCCGCTGTCCCCGATGAAGAACGACCACTCCTGCCGCCATTTCTGACTTCTGCTCACAGCTCAATCTCTCCTTTGTGCTTTTGGGGAGGGCAGCATTCCTTCTGCTTTTCAGCCTTTGCAGACTTGAGCCTGTCCATGATGGAGGACTTCTCGCCCCTTTCGGGGGCTTTGACCTCTGCGGTCTTGTCCTCCTTCGGACCGTTGTTGATGATCCCGTCAATCATGCCGTAGTCATCCTCCATCGACATCTCCGCTGCCTTGAGGTAGTTTTCCTTCTCAAGAGCTGCCATCCAGCTTTCCTTGCTGATACCGAGCATTCCGCCCTTTGTCGCATGATCGGCAATCTCCTTGGCATCCACGCACAAGCCTTCGGTGTTATCCGAATAGAGCCGGTAAACCTCACAGCCCTTCTCCAAAGCCTTCTCAGCCGCTTCCTGACCGGCGGGAAGAACGCCAGCCCATGCGTAGCCGTAGTCCTTCATATCCTGAACAGAGAGCGAAGGATCAGGCATTTCCGGCACTTCCTTGACCTCAAGATCGAGAAGGCGGAGCGTGTCATCGTCAAAGCCGTTGTAGACATCATCGAGAACGAGCTTGCCGCGCTCATCGACGATGATGCAAGCCGCTTCATCGCCGTAGGTGTCATGTTCCATCAGGTAAAAGCTGTGACCGCCGACCTCGTGCTGGCCAATGGTGTGCCACGTCCCGATGTGACCGGCAACCGTCAGCCCGGAGGTATCGGCGTTCATTTCAAAGTCCTTCTGCTCGACGCTTTCCTGCTTCTGCTGTTCCTTCGAGATCATGGGGATCGCCACAATCTTATCGCCCAGCTTTGCAAACTGCTCCGGCACCTTGAAGTGGTCAGAGAACTTCTGCATCTGCTCTACGGTCAGAGAGCCGAAGCTGTCATCCGTCAAACCAACTACCATGAATGTTCCGGCAACAACATCGTAGATGTCACCGTCCTCATCACGCAGAGCGCGGTTCAAAGGCAGACCTTCCAGCTTGCCCTCTTCGTTGCAGACTAAGGCAACCGGGTCTTCGTAGGGGTAAATCGCCTCGATGCAGCCGCCGACCTCATGCTGCAAGGACTCCAGACCGGAGTCAATCTCCTTCACATAAGGCTCCTTTCCCGGCTCAACGACGAGAACGGCGATGGTGCTGTCACGCTCGGCGGCTTCCCCTGAGCCGGTAATCCGGTATTCATCGGGAATATCATCAATCTCACCGTTAAACTGCCTGTCCCAGCGTTCACTTGCGACACGGACATAGCCCTCATCGGTGAATCGCCCCTGCTCATCCATCGCAATGTCGCGCCCATAGCGTTCATAGTCGATGTAATTTGCCAGAGGACCGAGATCCTTTTCGGAGTAAATACCAGCTTCGTGTGCGTAATAATAGCCGAGGTCGGATTCGTCGTTGATACCGGGCATGATGTCGTAGCAGTCCAAATTGAACGTCAGGTTGATGAGATCGTCGATGTCGCTAACCTCATCGCAACCGGCTTCCATAATGGCAACGAGCTTTTCCTGATCGCTCAGGGAAAGCTCGTCAATCAAAGCGGCAAGGTAGTTGAGCTTATCAAGGCTCTCGTACTCGCCAAGCATCTTCTGAACACCGTAGATCGGGCATTCGTAGTCGGTAATAAACCACTCTTCATAGGGCTGACCGAACTCATCCTGCTTGCCGATCCCGATACGCTCAAAAACCTTCTGCATCTCTTCTTCGGTGGTGGGCAGCTTCACCCACTCACCGACCAGCATACCCTCGTTGTACTTGCCAAGGTTTGTGACGAAGGCTTCAAAATTACCGTCTAATACGGGCATAGGCATCCTCCTTTCAGTCATCCATCATGCCGTCCGGCATGATATACAGTTCCTCAAACTCTGCGTCAGTCATGGCTTCGAGCTTCCGGACGGTCTTATACATCAGCTCTGCGATCTCGCCGTCCATGTCGTTCAGGGTGACGCTCTTCATATCGTCGATCAGCCGCTTGCGGCTGGACGTATTGAAGCAGCACATCAGGTTGATTTCTTCCACGGTAAAATTCTTCATATCAGAGTTCCATATCCTTTCCTTTGTTTTTCTGCGGCTTCGGTGTGTGGGACGGCTGGGCTTTCTGCGCGGATTTCAGCTTGTCACGGATGGATTCACGGGCAGCGGACTTCTTCGGAACGGTGTCATAGACGGCAATACCGGCATCTTCCACATACGAGCGGACATACTGGATGCTTTCCGAAAAGCGGATGGGGCGGTTCTTGTCCTCGATGTTGGTCAGCCGGACTTCATCAGCGGCAAAATCAACCGCGTCGATTCTGCACTTGATCCCATCCACATTCAGCGTTGCGCCGACAGGAATGTAATCTGCGCCTTTAAGTTCCTTGAAGGTCTCGCCGTCCTTGCTGAGAAAGACATCCATGCCGGACTTCCAGAGCTTGTGAGAACCGGCTACCCACGCACTTTCACGAAAGCCAGTGACCGGAATAGAAGGCTTGCCGCGCACCTTCTTCTCAAGGAGCTTCGTGCCGAGCAAGGGCGCGGCTTTTTCCGCGTCCTTGCCGTACAGCTCAAAATAGCCGTTCTGGGCAAAGCAAACCAGCGCGTCGGGATGCGCCTTTTTGACTGCCTCATATTTGCGGAGTTCTGCGACGGGGAGCGGCGAAAGCACCTCTGTCCTCTCTGCCTCCGGCAGTCTGTCACGGCGGGTTTTCTGCTTGGACAGCACTTCTGCCAGCGCATCCGCGTCCTTCGGAGCGTCCGGTGGGCGTTGTACGCCGCCACTGCTCACTAACCACGAGCCATTGCTGCATCGAAGCTGCTGCGGCAGGGGCGTTCCAGCACAAAGCCATCCGCAAAGGTCAGCCGGTCATGATCCGGCGCAACAGAGTTCTGCGCTACGTTTGCCGCCTGTTCCCGGTAGTTGATCTCAAGACATCCCGAACACCTTGCCGCGCTTGACAGCTTTCGGGACAATGACACGGGCAATGCACTCGTCGTAGGTCTGCTCCGCATAGAAACGGAAGGTATTGTGATCCCGCGTTCCCTGAATGAAGACCTGATTTTCGTTGAGGCAGTGACGTTCCGTGCGGGCGGGCAGAACCACATCAGCGTCTTGTCTTCGGGATTCTGGCTTTCGGCGGCACGGCGGATGATGCGCTTGTCGATGTCGAAGTCTTCCTTGTAGCTGTCTACATGATCGTCCACGAGTCTTCTGAAGCTCCGCAACGATGTCAACGTCTAGTGTATTTCTTCATGCGTCTCCTTTCTTCACAACTCCATGTCGTGCGTTTTGGATTTGACCGGGGACTTCTTCTCCGGCTGCGTTTTCGCGGCAGTCCTGAGCTGATCACGGATGGAGGGCTTTTCCTGCTTCTGCTCCTGCTTGACGTATTCCAGCGTCGGCATCAGCTCACGATAGCAGCCCTGTGTTTTCCTCGCTGCATGACGGCGATGGATTTTGAACAGCGGCTCACCGTTCTGCGTGACCGTGTTGCCCTCGATCCTGACGCCGTTCCGCGCCAGCAGATTGAAGGAGTGGTTAGAGGCGCGGTAGGAAGCCCGCATTCCGTCGTTGTGATAGGCAATCTGCCCCTTGAGCGTGTCCATGACGGCGGCTTTGATTTCCTTCTCTTCGGCGGTCAGACGGTGTGCCTTCGGTGCTTTTCCGCTTCCTCCGGCGAGGGAGCAAAGGGAGACTTAACCTCCACGGTCTTTACCTCAATAGAGGTAATCTCATCATTCTCCCATGCAACGACCTCCGGGTCTCTTTCCTCCGTTTTCTCAGAAACAGCTTCCTTCTGGGGTTCGGTCTGCTGACGGAACGCATCCACGAAAAGTGCCGTCAGTCCGGGATTGGGTTTATCCACAAGGAAGCGGGTGGCGTTTTCGGGGCAGACATCAACGGTCTTTGCCCATTCCTTGAGGGGCTGGGGAATGCGCCCGTCAAAGTCTTTCTGCTGAATGGTGTTTGCAAGGACATATCGGACACGCTCCGGAGAGAACTGCTCAAGGACGCTTTTCACAGCAGCATCCGCATCCAGCCGGTTGTCTCCGTAGTTAGAACTGATTGCCGCCTCAATCGCACGGCGGCATTCCACGTTTGCAGCGAGAGAAGCACGATATGACTCCAGCTCATCGGCTTCATAGGCGTAATTTGCCGTCTCACGGTAAATGGGTGCTTCCGGCATCGGCTCTGCGGGCGCTTCGGTATCTTTCTCTGCGGACTGCGTTTTTTCTGCCAGCAGCACCTTGAGCTTGGCGTCAATGCCCTCGATCATCTCAGCCGCCGTCTTGCGGATGGTGTCCAGAGAGCTTTTCAGTTCCTTGGTTTCCTTGCCGGATGACCAACCGGCGATGTAGCCGAAGGAGTAGTCCGAGGTTTCAATGCCGTATCGCTGGCAGACGGTGTAGGCAACGCTTTCCGCCTCAACCTCTTTGGTGTGCCGATCCTTCCTGTCTTCTGGCGTGGTTTTCTCATCCGGCTTGAAGGCGTGGAGCTTGGCGTGGGCGATCTCGTGAATGGCGGTTTTGACCGTCTGGATTTCGCTCATGCCCTCCTGAATGGCAATGCGGCTTTCAACCGGAGAGAAGAATCCCTTTGCACCGCCCGGAATGTCCTCAAAGGAAATAGGGACGGGAGATTCCTGCCTGAGCGCGTCTAAGAACGCCTCGTAGTTTTCGACGGTGCCTTTCAGCTCATCGACGATGATGTCCGGAAGCTCCTTGCCGTCCGTCTGGGAAACATCAAAGACACTCACCACCTTGAAGGCAGGACGCAGAACCTCAACTGTTTCTGTGACAGCCTTCCCATCTGCGCCGATTACCGGTTTTTGTGTCAAAGGATCAATCTTCTCACCGTACTCCCTTCGTGTGCCTTGTACGGCGCGGGCGCAAGAATTTTGATGCCTTTTTCGCCCTTCATGACCTGACGGTCAAAGTTGCGCTGCCACGAGGTATAACCGGCAACATAGGTTGCCTCCGGCTTCTGCATCGCAATGAGCAGCGTGTTGTTGAAGGAATAGTTGTAGAACTTGGACATCGTGCGGAGATATTCCTTGAACCGCTCGGATTCAAAAGCTCCTTGATGCCCTGTTCCAGCTTGTCCGTAATTTCGCGGACTTGCTGTGCATTTTTGTTTTCAGCCATTTGCTACCTCCTTTACTTATCAAACTCCATCTTGAAGCTGACGTATTTGCCGCCGCTGTCATCCAGCCGGATCACCGCGTCGTAGAGCTGAGGCTTCTTCGGCGTGTAAAGCCCGGTCACTCGGCACCAGCCCTTGTCCAGCAGCTCCTTTGCAATCCTCTTGGTCAGCTTCTTTTTCTTGCTGGAAAAGACTTGTTGTCTTCCCACAGGCAGAAGGAGCAAGCCTTGTTCGAGCAGTAGAAGTTGCCCTTACCGACGTAGACCGGAGAGCCGCAGCGAGGGCATTTGCCGATTTCCTCTTTGCCCGTGCCGAAACGCTGGGCTTCGGCGTCGGAGAGAAACGGGTAGGCTTTTACGAGATCCCCGGTCATCCGGATAATGCCGCTGAGGAAGGCGTCCGCATCCGCATTGCCGCGCTCAATCTCCATGAGCGTGTTTTCCCATTCCGCCGTCATTGCGGGAGAAGTGATCTGTTCCGGCAGGACGCAGACGAGGTTGCAGCCGTCCTTTGTGGGAATGAGGGATTTGCCCTTGCGTTCAGCAAAGCCGGACTTTACCAGCTTTTCAATGATACCGGCGCGGGTTGCGGGAGTTCCGAGACCTTTCTTCTCGGTGTCATCGTCGAACTGATCGTTTCCGGCAGTCTCCATCGCAGATAGGAGAGTGTCTTCCGTGTACTGCTTCGGGGGTGTCGTAAAGTGTTCGGTGACGCTGGCGGACACACCATCCAGAACATCGCCCTCATGGACTTCGGGCAGGGACTTCATGGGATCGTCCTTTTCCTTCGCCTTGAGGGAGGACTTGAACAGCTCTTCGATGGCTTTCCATCCGTTTTGAACGACGGTCTTCCCCTTGGCTTTGAACGCATAGCCCTCGCAGGAGAGCGTGATCTGCGTTTCCGCGTAAGTGTGCTTCTCGCCGGTCGCACACAGAAGGCGCATCCCAACAAGATTGAGGATTTTCTGCTCCGACTGAGGGAGCGCCGAAACATCCTGCTTTTCGAGCTGGACGGTCGGGAGAATGGCATGGTGATCCGTGACCTTGCTGTTGTCGGTTACGCGGACAATGTCCGGAGTGACTGAAACATCGGAGAAAAGCGGAAGCTGGCGGCAGACGATGGAAATGACCTGACGGGCAGTGTCCTCCATATCATCCGTGATGAACTGACTGTCCGTGCGCGGATAGGTCAGGAGCTTCTTTTCGTAGAGTGTCTGAACGAGATCGAGCGTCTGCTGGGCGGTGAAGCCGTAGTATCGGTTCGCCTCGCGCTGCAAGGTGGTCAGATCGTAGAGTTTCGGAGGATTGACGGTTTTCGTCTCCCGCTTGAGAGAAGAAACGACGGCTTGCTTTTTCTCGCAAGCCGCCGCAATTCTTTTTGCTTCCTCTTCGGTTTTGACCTTTTCCAGATCGGCAGTCAGATCGCCCTTGCCGACGTGGACGTTGAAATACTTCTCCTTTTGGAACGTGGAGATTTTCCCGTCACGCTCCACCAGCATTGCAAGGGTCGGCGTCTGGACGCGCCCCACATTCAAGGTGCGGTGATAGAGAACGGAGAAAAGACGAGTGGCGTTGATCCCCACCAGCCAATCCGCTTTCTGGCGGCAGAGGGCAGATTGATACAGGGATTCATAATCGGCGCCGGGGCGCAGATCAGAAAAGCCCTCTCGGATGGCGCTGTCCTCCATCGAGGAAATCCAGAGGCGAAGGACCAGCTTGCGGCATCCAGCCATTTCATACACCAGCCGGAAGATCAGCTCGCCTTCACGCCCAGCGTCACAGGCATTGACGATGGTATCCACGTCGGGGCGGTCCATCAGGGCGCGGAGATTTTCAAAAGCGTCCTCCTTGCCCGGTGCCAGCACATAGCGGAACGGCTCCGGCAGAATGGGAAGATCATCATAGCGCCATTTCTTGAAACGCTCATCATAGCCGCCCGCATCCATCGGGGATACCAGGTGCCCCACGCACCAGGATACGAGAAGGCCGCTGCCCTCATAAAAGCCGTCGGCCCTAGATGAAGCACCCAGGGCCGACGCGATAGATTTTGCCACACTCGGTTTTTCCGCAATAATCAGTTTACTCATTCTTTTCCTCCGTTTTCTCGTCCTCGGTCAGATATTCTTCTTCATCCTCCAGGTCGAAATCATCCAGATCAGCGGGAACTTTCTTGTCCTGCTTCGGTTTCAGCACCAGGAAATAGACCGCCGCGCCGCCTCCGGCTGCAAGGATCAGTAGCACCGCCAGGATCGCCCCGGCATTGCTTTTCTTTTCAGGTTCCGGATTTTCCGGCTCGGTAGGCTCCGTGGGTTTCGGCTCCGCACCGGCGCACTCGCTCATATTCTTCATGCAGACCGGGCAAGCGGTATTGACCACTCCGGCCTGGCACTTCTCCGTACAGGTGCAGACAATAGGTGTTTCCGCCTTTTCTCCATCCTCCGTAAGCGCCATGAGGTCGGCTTCATCCACCTGATTCAGAAAATGCACGGTTTCCTCGCCCTCATCGTCACGGTCGATAATGAGATAGAACACATTGCCGTTCTTCGTTTCTACCGTAATAAACTGCTTGCCACTGGTGGCAGGGCTGCCGATATCGTCAATCAGTGACAGGTTCCCATCCGGCGTTAGGGCGGCACCACCATTCAGACCGCCGCCCAGCATACCCAGCAGATTTTCCAGCGTTTCAGCGTCCAGGGAGAAAGAGCCTTCCCCGGAACCAGCCTCGCCGTCACTTACCGTCATGTAGTCGGAATAGACATAGCCGACCTTTTCCGGCAGGATGACCTTCAGCCAGTCTCCATCCGTGCCGATCACCTTCACGGTCGTTCCGTTGGGAAGCTGAGTGAAGGCGGTGTAGTCCATTCCCGCACCTGTGCGGA
>ENA-OQJW01000262-OQJW01000262.1-human-gut-metagenome-genome-assembly--contig:-NODE-262-length-10064-cov-1.905807_pt1 | contig 10064 bp, 8 predicted proteins | sample MGYA00242619_ERZ504786 | MGnify/ENA primary metagenome ERZ504786 (study PRJEB26092, sample SAMD00036357) | human gut metagenome | host: Homo sapiens | study: EMG produced TPA metagenomics assembly of... | reverse complement strand
AGGTATCGATCTTGCTTGCGCCCGGGAACCGCAGCAGGTGAGAGATTTCCTTGGCCGCTGCCATTTCGGGGTTGATGATGGCCGAGATGCCGATCTGTTTTTTGATAAAGTCCAGCTCATGGCTGTAAGACGGGTTACGCACGCGGGCGATGGCGTGGCAGTGGCCCGCCTTTTTGGCGAACATGCAGCACAGCAGGTTCAGCTCATCCGAACCGGTCACGGCAATGAACACATCCGCGTCTTCAATGCCGGCCTCTGCCAGCGTGGTGATCGAGGAACCGTTGCCCACGATGCCCAGCACATCGTAGCTTTCAGTCAGGTGCTCTACACGCGCTTTGTTGGTATCCACAATGGTCACATTATGGTCTTCCTCACTGAGCTGCCGCGCCAGCGCAGTACCAACCTTGCCGCCGCCCACCAGAATGATCTTCATAACAAGTCCTTTCTCTTTCCGCGTCCCTTCCGCCGGGACAGCACAAATCCATCATAGTATACCATATCTCCTGCCAAAGTTCCACTGTTTTCCACATTATGCAACAAAAACCTGCCAAATGACGCAAAAAAGCCCCGGGAGATACCGTCCCGGAAGCTTTTATTTCATTTAATAGCGCGCCACGCCGTCCTTCGTTACAAGGGCATACACCAGCGGGGCTTCCTCCGGCTTCTCAGGGCCGTATCCAAGGCCGCTGCGGTACTCGGCGGCGGCAGCTTCAAACTTATCGGCTGCGCCGTAGAAGGTAGCCAGACTCTCGCCCTTCTTTACGTAGTCGCCGCGCTTTTTTATGCAGGGTGATGCCGGCGGCAAAATCCAGCGGGTCGCCCTTTTTCTGTCGGCCCGCACCCAGCAGCACGCTGGCAGAGCCGATCTTCTCGGCATCGTTCGCCACAATGTAACCGTCCTGCTCTGCCAGCAGCTCAAAGCTTGCCGCGGGCTGCTCAAACAGGCTGTAATCGTCCAGCACGCGGGTATCACCGCCCTGTGCCGCAAACATCTCCTTGCACTTTGCAAAGGCAGAGCCGTCGGCGATCACCGCCTCGGCCATGGCGCGGCACTCGGCAGGAGTGCCCTTATCGGCCAGCACCAGCATGTTCGCCGCCAGCTGCAGGCAGACCTCGGTCAGGTCGGCGGGGCCATGGCCCTTGAGCACATCCATGCTTTCCATGACTTCCAGACTGTTGCCAATGTTATGGCCCAGCGGGGTGTCCATATCGGTGATCATGGCAGCCACCCGGCGGCCGTGATGGGTGCCAATGGATACCATCAGCTTGGCCAGCTCAATGCTCTGGTCTACCGTTTTCATAAAAGCTCCGGTGCCGGTGGTCACATCCAGCAGGATGGCATCCGAGCCGGAAGCCAGTTTCTTGGACATGATGCTGGATGCGATGAGTGGGATGCAGCTGACGGTTGCGGTCACATCCCGCAGAGCATACATTTTTTTATCTGCAATGGCAATGCCCTCGCTCTGGCCAATGACCGACAGGCCGATCCTGTTCACCTGCGCAAAGAACTCCTCCTGTGAGAGGGCGGTTCTGGTGCCGGGCACGCTCTCCATCTTATCGATGGTGCCGCCGGTATGGCCAAGGCCCCGGCCGCTCATCTTGGCGATCTTCACGCCGCAGGCCGCCACGATGGGGGCAATGACCAGCGTGGTCTTGTCGCCCACGCCGCCGGTGGAGTGCTTGTCCACCTTGATGCCCGGGATGGGCGAAAGGTCCACCATGACGCCGCTGTGAGCCATGACATCGGTCAGCTCGGCAGTCTCCTCGTCGGTCATGCCGCGCAGATAAACTGCCATCATCCAGGCCGCCATCTGGTAATCGGCCACCTCGCCGCTGACGAAGCCGTTGACGATGGCTTCCAGCTCCTCGCGGCTGTGGGTGCCGCCGTCCCGCTTCTTGGCGATCAAATCGTAAATGCGCATAAGGTCACGCTCCTAAATAATATTCTCCGCCGACGGCCCGGGCCGCGCTGCCCCGCCTCCGGCAATCGTATGACATTGTAATTCAATTATAGCAAATTTTCCCGCAAAAGCAAGCGCCGTTTTGTGTAATCTGTTGAAAAAGAAGCAAAAAGGGCGCAGCCGCCCGGAAAAGCAGCTGCGCCCTTGTTTTGGGAACACAAATCGTCGTTTTAGCGGGATCCCTTGTCGTAGGGGATGCCCTCTGCCTTGGGTGCCATGCTGTTCTTGGAGGTAAACGCAAGAATGATCATGGACGCCACGAACGGCATCATGTTGTAGATGTTGCTGGACCAGTGCAGCTGTGCCAGGAAGGTGGAGTCTGCAATGTTTGCCAGACTCTTGAACACAGCAAAGAACATGGCTGCGCCAAAGATGTTGAAGGGCTTCCACTGGCCAAAGATCATAACAGCCATGGCAAGGAAGCCTGCGCCGGCCACGCCCACCTCAAAGTTCCAGGTCTGCACCGGGGGCACAATGTAGGCCATGCCGCCGATCGCGCCCAGTGCACCGGAAATGACAACACCGGCATAGCGCATCTTGTAGACATTGATGCCCACAGAGTCCGCTGCCTGCGGATGCTCGCCGCAGGCACGCAGGCGCAGGCCAAAGCGGGTCTTGTACAGCACTACATAGCTGATGATCAGCAGAATGATGCCCAGCGGCACAAAAATGCTCAGCTCCAGCCCGCCGATGCTGAACAGGAAGGGCTTGTTGGTGTAGTTCAGCTTTGCACTGCCGCTATCGCTGAAATTCTTGGCAATGACCACCGCGATGGCCGTGGCCAGCAGGTTCAGGGCCGTGCCGCCGATGGTCTGATCCGCCTTCAGGTTGATGGAGGCAAAGGCCAGCAGCAGACTGTACACCATACCGGCCAGTGCCGCCACCAGAACAGAGATCAGCACCACGAGGAAGACCGGCATTTCGGCAGGCAGCATGGTCAGGGTGAGAACACCCGCCACACCGCCAATGACCATGATGCCTTCCAGTGCAATGTTGATGATGCCGGAGTGCTCACTGAACATACCGCCCAGTGCCACCAGCATCAGAACGATGCCATACAGCAGCGTATATTTGATCAGAAGCAGCATATCACTTGCCCTCCTTTTCGGTTGCAGATTTTGCAGGAGCAGCAGGCTCTGCGTTCACATTGGTTTTATCGGCATTCTTGAACAGCAGTGCGTGGATCTTGCCGCGGAACAGCATGGAGAATGCACACAGGTAGATGATGATACCGCTGATCAGGTCCGAGATCTCAGTGGGGTAATACTTGGTGGAAAGGAAGGAGCCACCCACCGAGATATGGGAAATGAAGATTGCCGAGAAAATGGTGCCAATGGGGTTGGAGCTTGCCAGCAGTGCAACGGAAATGCCGTTGAATCCCATTGTCGGCAGGCTGGTGGAGTTCAGCGGGTTCCACTGGGACACATTGGACAGATAGTACAGGCCCGCACCAAAACCGGCCAGCGCACCGGCAATGGCCATGGAGAGGATGATGTTCTTCTTCTCGTTGATGCCGGCGTAGCGGGCAGCGCTCTTGTTCAGGCCGACTGCCTTGAGCTCGTAGCCGAAGGTGGTCTTGTTCAGCACCACCCAGATCAGAACTGCCACTGCTGCCGCCAGGAAGATGGCAATGGTGGTGCTGTTGGTCTGGAACAGCTTGTTCAGGCCGAAATCCGGGATGATGGACTGAGCGTAATCGGCGTTCTTGCTGATGTTGATGGTGCGGGTATTGCGCGCATCGTACATGGGGCCGGTGCCGTTCTGGTAAATGAGTTCATTGACCAGATACAGGCCGATCCAGTTGAACATGATGGAGGTAATGACTTCGTTGATGTTGAAGTAGGCCTTGAAGAAGCCGGGGATCGCACCCCAGATGCCGCCCAGAATGGTGGCTGCAATCAGACAGACGAACCACGGCAGCTTGAGCATGATGGCGCAGTACAGAGCGCCGTAAGCGCCCAGCGTGTACTGACCCGCCGCACCGATGTTGAACAGGCCGGTCTTGAAGGCAAAGGCCACGGACAGACCGGTCATAATGAGGGGAGCCGCATTTGCCAGCTCCTTGCCGACACCGTAGGGTGCGTCATGGAAGCCGCCCTTCAGGATGCGCACAAAGCCGTCGCCCCATGCGTGGGCCGGGTTGATGGCCAGCAGCACCAGAAAACCAACCACAAGGCCGATCAGGATGCACAGCAGAGCAGCCAGCACACTGGTGATGGAGCTGTTCAGACTGCTGTGGGAAAGTTTTTTCTTGTTCATGTGTTATTTGCTCTCCTTTCCCTGCTTGCGTGCGCCTGCCATATACAGGCCCAGCTCCTGCACGGTGGTGGTCTTGGGGTCAAATTCGCCCACGACCTCGCCCTCGTACATCACAAGGATGCGGTCGGACAGGTTCATCACCTCGTCCAGCTCCAGACTGACCAGCAGCACGGCCGTACCCTTATCGCGCTCGGCCACGATCTGACGGTGGATGTATTCAATTGCACCAACGTCCAGACCGCGGGTTGGCTGAACTGCCACCAAGAGCTTCGGGTCCTTATCGATCTCACGGGCAATGATGGCCTTCTGCTGGTTGCCGCCGGACATGCTGCGCACGGTGGTCAGGCTGCCCTGACCGCTGCGCACATCGTACTGGGCAATGAGCTTATCGGAGTATTCGCGCACCTTATCGCTGCGGATAAAGCCGCCCTTCTGGAACTCCGGCTGCCAGTAACGCTGCAGCACCATGTTGTTTTCCAGACTGTAGTCCAGCACCAGACCGTGCTTGTGACGGTCCTCCGGGATATGGCTCATGCCGTCCTTGGAGCGCTGACGGATGGACTCGTTGGTGATGTCCTTGCCGTCCAGCGTGATCTTGCCGCTGCTGATCTTTTCCAGACCGGTCAGGCCGTAGACGAACTCGGTCTGACCGTTGCCCTCGATGCCTGCAAGGCAGACGATCTCGCCCGCATGCACCTGAAAAGAGACATCCCGGACTGCATCCTTCTTGTGTTGGGCGCTGTGCATGGTAACGTTTTCCACATCCAGCACCACCCTGCCGGGGTCTGCGGGCTTTTTGTCCACCTGCAGCTGCACATCACGGCCAACCATCATGCGGGAAAGCTCTTCCTTGGTGGTGTCCTTGATGTCCACGGTCGCCACCTATACTTGCCCTTGCGCAGAACGGTGCAGCGGTCTGCCACCGCCATGATCTCGTTGAGCTTGTGGGTGATGAACAGGATGGACTTGCCTTCCTTCTTGAACCCGCGCATGATCTCCATCAGTTCGTCGATCTCCTGCGGGGTCAGCACTGCGGTAGGCTCGTCGAAGATCAGGATCTCGTTGTCGCGGTACAGCATCTTCAGGATCTCAACGCGCTGCTGCATACCAACAGAGATATCGCTGATCAGTGCATCCGGGTCCACGCGCAGGCCGTACTTTTCGCTCAGGGCCATCACCTTTTTGCGTGCCTCGGCCTTCTGCAAAAAGCCCATCTTGTTGGGTTCCACCCCCACGAATGATGTTGTCCAGCACGCTGAAGCATTCCACCAGCTTGAAGTGCTGGTGCACCATGCCGATGCCCAGTGCGTTTGCATCATTGGGGTTGCGGATGACAACCTCCTTGCCGTTTTTGCGGATCTGACCAGCTTCCGGTTGGTACAGGCCAAACAGCACGCTCATCAGTGTACTTTTGCCGGCGCCGTTCTCGCCCAGCAGGGCATGTACCTCGCCTTTGCGCAGCTGCAGGGTGATATCGTCGTTTGCCTTGATTCCAGGGAACTCCTTGGTAATGTGGAGCATTTCGATCACAAAATCCTCTGCCAATCTGCTCACTCTCCTTTCGTGTCGTTTCGACACCGATACTTCTTTAAGTTCCATTATACCTGATTTGCGGCAATTTGCACATGTCTTTTTTACTTTTTGGCAGAAAGCACAGACAATAGTATTACTTTTGTGCTCTTTTCACGAAGAGTACGCTGCATTTTTCCCGCATTACGCCAATAGAAGACAGAAAAAAGCGGGGCACCCCGCTAACAGGATGCCCCGCTTTGAAAAGAACTATCGATCGTCCGCAGGCAGGCCTGCCGGACAACAGCTTACTGGATGTAGTTGACAGTGGTGAACTCGCTGACGGTGGGCTTGGTAGCGTCGTCGGAGCTGTTATCAACAGTGATCTCGCCGCTCTTGATCTTGCCCTTGACTTCCTCGTACTCGTCGGTGGTGAAGGACTCGAAGTTCCAGCTGTCTGCATCGGTGGGCAGGCCGATATAATCGCCGTCCTCCAGACCGAAGTTGCCATTGGAACCTGCGATGTCGCCCCAGCTGCCAGCCTCGATATCAGCCAGAGCAGTGTTGACAGCCTCGGACAGGCCCTTCATAGCGGAGGTGATGAACGGGTTATAAGCGTAGGTGCCATCTGCAACGCCGTTTGCACCGATGTAGTTCTGGTCAACATCAACGCCGATGACGTAGCCATTGTTCTTCAGAGCAGCCTCAACAGCGGAGGTGTAGATGCCGCCGCCGCAGGCAAAGACGACCTGAGTGCCGTTGGAGTACCAGCCCTCCATACGGGAGGTGATGTTTGCATCGCCGTAGAACTGGCCGCCATAGAAGTAGTTGATCTCGATGTTCTGACCCAGCTCAGCAGCAGCAGCGTCAGCGCCCTGCACGAAGCCGTAGCCGTAACGGATAACAGCGGGAACAGCCATGCCGCCCAGGAAGCCCAGCTTGGTCTTGCCGTCCTTTGCGATGGCGTAGCCTGCCAGATAGCCTGCCTGCTCCTCCTTGAAGGTGATGCAGTAGCAGTTAGCAGGGATAGCGTCGGTGCCGATATCGCCCTGCGTCACATCGACGGCGATGAACTTGACATCGGGATACTGGTCAGCAGCCCATGCCAGAGAAGCGCCGTACAGGTAGCCGACGCAGACGATCACATCAGCGCCGTCGTTGACAGCCTGACGGATCATGGTCTCGCGGTCCTCATCGGAAGCGTCAGCCTCGGGAATGTAGTACTGGCAGTCATCGCCCATGTAGCTGGAAACAGCAGTCCAGCATGCCTGGTTGAAGCTCTCATCATCGATCGTGCCGGTATCGCAGGTCAGAGCGACCTTGACGATCTTCTCACCGCCCTCAGCAGCAGAGGAAGCAGTAGAAGCAGCAGCGGAAGAAGCGGTGCTGGTAGAAGAAGCGGAAGAACCGCCGCAAGCGGTCAGAGCAGCGGCAGCGGCAGCGGCACCAGCCACAGCCAGGAAATTACGACGAGAAATCATCATAATCAAACTCTCCTTTTATTTTTAATAAAAATTGCGTCAAACAAATAAAATGCGCAGAACTGCACATTTACTGGCTCAAGTATAACGGCAAGCCGTGTCAGATGCAAGCGAATTCCGATTACAAAATCTTTACAATAATTTTGTAAGTTTTTATCAAAAGTAGTATTTATGCACAAATTTGCCGTAGTTCCGTGCGTTCTCTGTGCTTTGGCACACAATGCACGTATTGCCGTCACTTTATTGTCCTGCAGTGCACCTCTGCGTTTTTATCCCGTCACTTCACGGCACGGTTGCCCGCCACATTGGAGGGGCCAAAACCGAAGGGCAGCAGTTCGTCCATACTGCGCTCGATAAAGTCTTCCGGTGTCTTTGCCATGATAACGTTCAGTTCCGGCCCGCCGAATTCAAACAGAGCCTGGCGGCACACCCCGCAGGGAGAAGTGATCTGCTCGTTCACCTCGCCGCGGCGGCTGCCCACCACAGCAATGTCTGTGAACTCGGTCACACCCTCGGCCACCGCCTTGAACAGAGCCGTGCGCTCTGCACAGCTGGTGGGGGTAAAGGCAGCGTTCTCCACGTTGCAGCCGGTAAAAATGCGGCCATCCTTGGCGCGCAGGGCAGCGCCCACCATAAAATCGCTGTAGGGCACATAGGCTTTTTCTCGTGCAGCCAGTGCCATGCGGATGAGCTCCTTCTTTTCTTCCAGGGTCAGGTTTGTCATATCCGTCACTCCTTTTTTGGTTTTCAGGGGTCGAAAACAGCGCGGCAAGCCCTTTTGCAGGCAAACCGCGCTGAAATGCGTTTTTAACGCTTAGTATTCTGCACCCAGTGCTACCTTCATCATATCGGTAAAGCTCTTCTGGCGCTGTTCTGCCGTGGTGATTTCCGGCGAAACAAAGCTGTCGGAAATGGTCAGCAGGCAGGCAGCGTTCTTGCCCAGCACCTGTGCATTGGCAAACAGGGCAAAGCTCTCCATCTCCACGCACAGGCAGCCGCGCTCGTCGCGCAGCTTTTCCCAGTAGGTGGGCTTTGCATCGGAGGGCTGACGGTAGAACACATCCGAAGAGTGGATGTTTCCCTCGATGAGGGGGATGCCCTGCTTTGCGGCAGAAGCGCGCAGCTTGTCGTTCAGGCTCTGGCTGGGCAGCGTGATGTCCCCTTCAAAGCCGCTCTGCACACGGGCATAGTTGCTTTCACTCACAGCACCGGCGGCCAGCACCACGTCAAACAGCTTGGCCTTGTCGGTATAGCTGCCGGCAGAGCCGATGCGGATGATGTTCTCTACATCGTAGAACTTGAACAGCTCATAGGAATAAATGCCGATGGAAGGCATACCCATGCCGCTGCCCATCACGCTGATGGGCCGGCCCTCGTAGGTGCCGGTAAAGCCAAGCATGCCGCGCACGCCGGTCACCTGACGGACATCCTTAAGGAAGGTGTCCGCAATGAATTTTGCACGCAGAGGATCGCCCGGCATCAGGACGGTCTTTGCAAAATCGCCTTTTTCAGCACTGATGTGAGGGGTAGACATAAGATCATCTCTCCTTTTCTGTTACATAATACAGCAGATGGGCCTTCTCCGGAGAAAAAGCCCTCTGCAAACTTACCTTTACCTATACTTGCTGCGGTTGAACACATTCTGCGGCGCGATGTAGCTGCCGTTGCGGCGGATCTCAAAGTGGCAGTGGTGCCACTGGAGCGTCCGGTGCTGCCCACATAGCCGATCAGCTGGCCCTGCTTGACCGACTGACCAGAGTGCACCGCCAGCGACAGACAGTGCGCATACACCGTGGTGTAGCCGCTGCCGTGGCTGATGATGATGGAGTAGCCATAACCCGTACCGGCACCGGCCTTGTTGTAGCCGGCCTTGGTCACGGTGCCGCCCGCCGATGCGTAGATGGGCGTACCGGCAGCCGCACAGATATCCACACCCTTGTGGCTGCCGCCGTACCAGCGCGAGCAGTTCCGGTAGCCGGGCACCGGCCAGATGAACTGACCGCTGCCGGTGATGTAGCTGGTGCTGCTGGTCACCTTTTTGGTGCCCTTCACGATCTTTTCCGTGACAGGCTCCTGCACCACTTCCGTGCTCAGGATCTTCTGGGAAAGCTGGATGCCATCGGTGTTATAAACACGCTGCGCCGTGATCTGACGCAGGCCGTTCACACCGTTCTGCACCGTTTTCTTGGTACCCACCGTGTACTCGTTGGAGGTGGTGGTCTCGGTGGTATAGGGGATCTCCTCCTGCCAGGTTTCCACCTTGGTGATGCGCACTTCCAGCGTAGCTTCCTGCTTGGTCACGATCAGCTCATCACCGGCCTGAATGTTAGATTTCTCGTTCAGGGGCGCGCCCTTGAAATTGGTATTCAGTTCGCACAGCTCACGGAAGGTGAGGTCGTTTTTCTGGGCGATGCTCCATAGCGTGTCGCCTGTGCCCACTGTGTAGATCTTTTCCTGCTGCTGCACACCGGAAAGTTCCTTTTCCACATCCGCTTCGTCCTGAAAGCTGTCGTTGAAGTAGATGCCGTTTTCCAGCGTGACTTCCTTGTTGAAGCCCACGGTCACGTTGGAGTTCTCAGGGTCCTCATAGGGTTCCAGCAGGCTGCTCAGGTAGCTCTGCAGGCTGACACCATCGCTGCATACTGCGGTCAGCTCACCATCCAGATACAGGGCCGTGCCCTCGCTGATCTCGTCGCTGGCGCTCTTCAGGATCGCGTCCGCCATCTCGTTTTCATCCATGGTCTTGTGGGCCACGGTAACGGTGTAGGTAGGCTCCACGGTCCACTTTGCATGGTCGGTGTCTGCGTAGTTGATACGCTCCTGCACCGCCTCACGGGCCGAGTTGAACACATCC
>ENA-OQJW01000259-OQJW01000259.1-human-gut-metagenome-genome-assembly--contig:-NODE-259-length-10147-cov-2.538024_pt1 | contig 10147 bp, 7 predicted proteins | sample MGYA00242619_ERZ504786 | MGnify/ENA primary metagenome ERZ504786 (study PRJEB26092, sample SAMD00036357) | human gut metagenome | host: Homo sapiens | study: EMG produced TPA metagenomics assembly of... | reverse complement strand
TATTCCAGAGGATTTCCTGCTGCCGCGATCAGCCATCCTTCCGGCACACTGTGGCTTCCGAAGGTCTTGTTCTGAAGGAACTGCAGCATGGTAGGCGCAAGTGTCTCGGAGACACAGTTGATCTCATCGATAAACAGGATTCCCTCCTTCTTTCCGGTACGTTCCATACAATCATACACAGAAGCAATGATCTCGCTCATGGTATATTCAGTCACGGAGACATCTTTGCCGCCATAATTGCGCTGGCGGATGAAGGGCAGGCCCACGGCGCTCTGGCGGGTGTGGTGGGTGATGGTGTAGGCCACCAGCGCCACGCCGCACTCCCGGGCTACCTGCTCCATCACCTGCGTCTTGCCAATGCCCGGAGGCCCCATGAGCAGAATGGGACGCTGCCGGATGGCCGGGATGGCGTATTCGCCCAGAGCATCCTTGGCAAGGTAGGCTTTTACGGTGTGTTCAATTTCTTCTTTGGCTCGTTTGATATTCATAACAAATTCCCTCACGAATTGTTCAGGTCACGGTACAGGTCGTCCTCTTCGGCCAGCGCGTCGGCAAGGGTGCTTTGCGGGCGGGCTGCTGCACCGGTAAATTCCTCTTCATCCAGAACCACCTTCATGGCCCACGGCGGTACATTGGCATCGTCGAACCGCTCCCCCAGAAACAGAAAAGCGGTGTCGTAGGCCGGGCGCTTGGCGGGGTAGGTGCCCATGCCGTCGGTGAAGTACAAAAGGCCCCGCAGGTTCGAGAACTTCTTCTCGGCGCACAGCTGGTTCACGTATTCAAAGGCCGGGCGGAAGTCCGTTCCGCCGCCGCCCCGCAGCTCAAAGTGGTTCATGGCGTGGATCAGCTCGTCCTCATTGTGGATCAGGATATCCTGCCGGATGGCGTTATCGGCCTGGATCAGGTGCAGGTTCATCCGGTGGAAAAAGTTCTCCTGTCCTTTCAGCAGAGTGTAGGTCTCCGCAAGGAATGCCCGCACCAGTTCACCGGAGGTGGAGTAGCTGGTGTCGATGACAAGGGCCAGCTCCTCGATCTTTTTGCTCTCCCGGCTTTCCAGAGGCTCGATGAGGGGCAGGTTTCCGTACACCGAAAGGCCGTAGGTGTAGAAGTTCAGGTCGAACTCGTCCGGGTCCAGCTTTACTTCCTCCCGCAGCACGCAGAACCGGCGCAGAAAATCCCGGTAGCTGCGGCGGCTGCGGTTGGCGGCTTTTACCTGCTGCTTCAGGGCATCGGCACCGTCCCCGGCTTCCTTATCCCGCAGGTCCAGCTCTGTCTGCATCCGCTCCCCGATCTTCTGCCACGTTTTCTGGGGCAGCGGCGTGGGCATCTGCTGGGGCTGGTCAGGCGCATCCTTCGGCCACAGACGGTGGTCGTCGGTCACGAACTCCCGCTCCAGCTGGCGCAGCACACCGGGTGTCTGCCGGGTGAGCCACCGATACACCGGCGCGGCTGCCACCACGGTTTCCTCGGCGGTGATCTGCTGGTAGGCGTTCTGGCGCACATAGGTCAGCGGGCGCTTGACGCTGGTGCGGTTCAGGCTGTCGATAACGTTTTCCACTGCGATATCACAGGCAAGGCTCCACAGCTGCGGCTCCCGGCGGCCTTTCAGCCACAAATGTCGGAATACGCAGTGGAATATGGTGTGCAGATACAACCGGTTGAGATATTTTGGATTGTCCTGATAGAGCCGCAGCAGGTGGCTGGGCTGATAAAACAGGACCTGACCGTCCGTAGCCAGCACCCGGCAGCGCTCGTCCGGGGCGGGGGACAAGGCACTGAGCGCCATATCCAGAAAGCGGAAGTCCAGATACAGCCCGCTGCGCACCACCGCCAGCACCTCGCCGCCCATGCGTGCCTGCCACTCCTCGTGGGTCTCCGGCCGCTGGGACTGGAACGGCTTGCGCGGGTCAAAAAATTTTTCTTTTTGGATCGTTTGGGGCAAAAGTGTCACCTCACTTGGAACCCTCTCAGCCTTGCTGCAAACTCCCCCAGTCATCGCTGCGCGATGCCAGCCCCCTCAGGGATGGGGCCTCTGGCGAAACCGGAAGCTTACCCTTACTGCCAAAGGCTCCCCCTTAGAGGGAGCTGGCGCACGAAGTGCGACGGAAGGAGTGTTCTGCTGTTTAAAAATCAAAATCGTACCGCTGCTTTTTGGGCTGAGGAGCATACTTTTTGTGCTCCGCATCCGCCAGCAGAGCGGCGGCAGCGGCGTTCCCGGCCTTGGCGGCAAGGGCTGAAGCTTCGGCAAAGCCGTCTTTGTCCAGCACATCCAGCGCAATGAGTGCACGCACGGCATCATTGTCCTGCGCCTTCAGCAGGCGGGCCAGCACCCGGTCGGTGTTGGCTGCCAGAAATGCCCGGTAGTGCCCGGCAGCGGCTTCGGTCAGCTGCCACGGATACCGCAGCCGGTCAAAGCAGAGCATTGCCATCACATTGGCATCGTCGGCATCGTGGCCCTGCGGGAAGATCGCGTCGTATTCTGCGGGGAGGAATTTGTTCTCTAAAAAACACTGCCGGTAATGATATCCTTGGCCGGAAAAGGTGTGTAGAAGAATGTGGGCGGGGGTCTCCTCGATATCCTCCCAGTAGGCGGGATACCAAAGCGCTGCCAGCGGGGCTGCTGTACCGGCAGGGCAAAACTCAGCCCGTACCGCTTCGGTGATGTTGTTCACAAGGGCAAACAGGCCGGTGGGTTCTTCAGGGCCTGCCTGCACCCGGATGGTCTCCAGCGCGAAGCAGTTCAAAAACACATCGCTGCCCATGGTCAGGCTGCCCGTGCCCACGGTGAGCAGACGAAGCTTGCGGCAGTTGTAGAATGCGCAGCTGCCGACGACCTGTAAGCTGTCCGGCAGGGTCAGCTCTTCGAGAAAGTTCCCACACACCGGGTGCAGATCGTCTGCATCCGAACCGGCAGCGGGCGCGTCAAAGTCGAAGTCATACCGACGGCAGGTGCCGCCCACCGTCTGCCCAAAGGCCCGAGTCAGCCGCGCCGTGCCGTCCGGGGCCGCCTCGTAGCGGCAGGTCTTGTCTGCCGCAGGCAGGCTGCGCGGCTTTTCGGAAAAGCAGTAGTCGCCCAGTTCGGTAACAGCAAAGCTGCCGCCCTCCGGTGCTGGCAGGGTGCCGGGCAGCGCGATACACGGCTCTGTGCCGTACACCCGCACCAGCCGGGCTGTGTCTGCCGAAAGCGGCAGGATATCCAAGGTGAGTGTGCTCTCCGAAACCACGATGCAAAACTCCTCAATTTGATAGAATCATTCAGCTTTCAGTATAAACCAACGGCAAAGCCTTGTAAAGTATAAAAAATTCTGACGTAACATAGTAGAAAAATGAATCAGAAACCTCTTGACTTTTGCATGAAAGTGCGTATAATAAGGGTAGGCAACGCGATAAGGCCGAACGTGTTTACCACGTAAAAAATCGAAGCACCCCGGTAGAACCAGTACCGGGGTGCTTCTTTTCATTAGTGCTTGCTGCCCTTGAAGAACAGGCTGTCAAGCCACTTGCATAAATAGTAGGCTACTACCTCTGCTGCGACAGTCTGAAAAAACGCGATAAAGCTAGGCATGTTTACCACCTCCTTTCCGCGACAGGGGGATCGGAGAAGGGCCGCAGAGCCAGTATAACACAAAAAGCGGCAGCGCGCAATTTGATGCACGCTGCCGCTTTTTCATTGAGGAGGCAGAAAAAAGCTTAGTCCTCGGCCAGATTGCCGGTGTACAGCTGGTAATACTTGCCCTTCTTGGCGATCAGCTCGTCGTGGCTGCCGCGCTCGATGATGCGGCCCTGCTCCAGCACCACGATGCAGTCTGCATTGCGGACGGTGGACAGGCGGTGCGCAATGACGAAGCTGGTGCGGCCGTACATCAGGCCGTCCATGCCGCGCTGCACCAGCGCTTCGGTGCGGGTATCGATGGAGGAGGTGGCCTCGTCCAGGATCAGCACCGGGGGATCTGCCACGGCGGCGCGGGCGATGGCCAGCAGCTGGCGCTGGCCCTGCGAGAGGTTGGCACCATCGCCGGTGAGCATGGTGTTGTAGCCTTCCGGCAGGCGCTTGATGAAGCCATCCGCGTTGGCAAGGCGGGCGGCGGCGATGCACTCTTCATCGGTGGCATCCAGCCGGCCGTAGCGGATGTTCTCCATCACCGTGCCGGTGAACAGATGGGTGTCCTGCAGCACGATGCCCAGAGAACGGCGCAGATCGGCCTTTTTGATCTTGTGGATGTTGATGCCGTCGTAGCGGATCTTGCCGTCCTGAATGTCGTAGAACCGGTTGATGAGGTTGGTGATGGTGGTCTTACCGGCACCGGTAGAGCCGACAAAGGCGATCTTCTGGCCCGGAAGGCCATACAGGTTGATATCGTGCAGGACGGTTTTTTCCGGCACATAGCCAAAGTCTACATCGGTAAAGGTGATGCTGCCTTCCAGCTTGTGGTAGGTGGTAGTGCCGTCGTGGTGCGGGTGCTTCCATGCCCAGATGCCGGTGCGCTCGGTGGCTTCCACAAGGTTATCGTCGCGGTCATACTTGGCGTTGACCAGCGTGACATAGCCCTCGTCGGTCTCGCTCTCTTCGTCCATCATCTTGAAGATACGCTCGGCACCGGCCAGAGCCATGATGATGCTGTTGGCCTGCATGGACACCTGACTGATGGGCATGTTGAAGCCCTTGTTCAGGCTCAGGAAAGCCACCACCGTGCCAAGGGTCGTGCCGCCCATGCCGCTCACGGCCATGGCTGCGCCTGCCAGCGCGCAGACGGCATAGCTGATGTTGCCCAGCTGGGCGTTGACCGGCATCATGATGTTGGCAAAGCTGTTGGCTTTGTTGGCGCTGTCCTTCAGCTGGTCGTTCAGCTGGCGGAAACCGTCCAGCGCCTTCTGTTCGTGGGTGAACACCTTGACGACCTTCTGGCCCTCCATCATTTCTTCGATGTAGCCGTTCAACTTGCCCAGATCCCGCTGCTGCTGGATGAAGTATTTGCCGGACTGCTGGGTGATCTTTTTGGAGCAGAACATCATCAGCGCCACCATCAGCATGGTAACGATCGTCAGCTGCCAGCTGAGCATGCACATGCTGAAGAACACCGAAACAATGGTAATGGCGCTGGACACCAGCTGCGGGATGCTCTGGCTGAGCATCTGGCGCAGGGTATCCACGTCGTTGGTGTACACGGACATGATGTCGCCGTGGGGATGCTGGTCAAAATACTTGATGGGCAGGCTCTCCATGTGGGTGAACAGCTGGGTGCGCAGGTTGCGCAGGGTGCCCTGCGTCACGTTGACCATAATGCGGGCGTTGCCCCACGCTGCCAGAATGCCAATGACGTAGATGATGCCTACCCGCAGCAGAGCCGCAGCCAGCGGGGCAAAATCCGGATCCTGCTGCTGGGTCATGGGTACGATGTAATCATCCATCAGAGTCTTTAAAAACAGACTGGCCTGTACGTTTGCCAGTGCACTGACCACGATGCAGACAAGCACAAGGATGCAATGGGGCAGATAGTGCCGGAATACCTCATCCATGATGCGCTTCAGCAGCTTGCCCGGGTTTTCCACTTTGGGCCGGGGGCCGCCCATGCGGGGGCCGGGGCCGCGAACTTCTTTTGCCTGAGCCATTACTGTTCACCTCCCTGTTTGTCAAAGTCGCCGCTGCCCTGGGTCTGGCTGTTGTAAACTTCCTGATAGATGGCGTTGGTCTTGAGCAGCTCTTCGTGGGTGCCCAGACCATCGATCTTACCGTTATCCAGCACAAGGATGCGGTCGGCGTCCTGCACCGAGGAAATGCGCTGTGCAATGATGATCTTGGTGGTGCCGGGGATCTCCTCCCGGAATGCCTTGCGGATCTTGGCATCGGTAGCGGTATCCACGGCGCTGGTGGAGTCGTCCAAAATCAGAACCTTGGGCTTGCGCAGCAGAGCGCGGGCGATGGTCAGGCGCTGCTTCTGGCCGCCGGACACGTTGGAGCCGCCCTGCTCAATCCATGTATTGTATTTGTTCGGGAAGCGCTCGATGAACTCATCGGCGCAGGCAAGCTTTGCCACACGGATGCACTCTTCCTCGCTGGCGTTCTCGTCGCCCCAGCGCAGGTTATCGAGAATGGTGCCGCTGAACAGCACGTTCTTCTGCAGCACCATGGACACCTCGCGGCGCAGCACGTCGAGGTTGTAGTCGCGCACATCCACGCCGCCAACCTTCACGGTGCCGGTCTCGGCATCATACAGGCGGGGGATCAGCTGCACAAGGCTGGATTTTGCGCTGCCAGTGCCGCCGATGATACCTAAGGTCTCACCGGGCTTGATGCTGAAGGTGATATCATTCAGCACCGGCTGGCCGCTGCCGTGCTTATACTTGAAGGTGACATGCTCGAACTCGATGCCGCCGTCCTTCACCTGCTGCACCGGCTGCTTTGCGGGGGGCAGGTCGGTGGTCTCGTCCAGCACTTCCACAATACGCTTTGCGGAAGCGGCAGACATGGAGATCATGACAAAGGCCATGCTCAGCATCATCAGGGCCATGAGGATGTTCATGATGTAGCCGAACAGAGCGTTCAGCTGGCCGGTGGTGATGGCGCCATGCAGAACGTACTTGGCACCCAGCCAGCTCAGGGCGATGTTGCAGCCGTAAACGGCGGTGAGCATGGCAGGGTTATTGAAGCTCAGGCGGCTCTCAGCGTTCACAAACTGGTCGTACAGGCTCTGGCAGGCTTTGGTGTACTTCTCGTTTTCAAAGCCCTCGCGCACGAAGCTCTTCACTACGCGGATGGCGGAGACGTTTTCCTGCACGGAAGCGTTCAGGGCATCGTAGTTTTTGAACACCCGGTCAAAGATGTGGAAGGTGGGCACCATGATGCCTGCCAGCACCGCCACCAGAAAGACCACAGCCACCACGAAGATCAGTGACAGCGGGCCGCCGATCATCAAGGCCATGAACAGGGCGAACACCAGATGCACCGGGGCGCGCACGCACATGCGCTCGATCATCTGGAATGCGTTCTGTACGTTGGTCACGTCGGTGGTCATGCGGGTGACAAGGCCTGCGGTGGAGAATTTATCAATGTTGGAAAAAGAATAATGCTGGATGTTCTCATACATAGCATCGCGCAGATTTCCGGCAAAGCCGGTGGATGCCTCGGCGGCGTATTTGCCGGCCAGAACGCCCAGCGCCAGCGCGACCACAGCCACCAGAAAGGTGAGCAGGCCGTACTTGAGGATGGCGTTCATATCGCCCTTTTCAATGCCCTGATCGATGATAAAGGCCATGATGGTGGGCAAAAGCACATCCATCACGGCTTCCAGAGCGGCAAAGAGCGGTGTCAGGACTGCGGCGCGTTTATACTCGCCCAGATGCGACACTTAACTTTTTGATCATCTGAGTTACCTCCTGTTACTTTTTATTTGTTTGGTACAGAACAATTTTATACAAAACATTTTAATTGTCAAGACGTTTCAAAAAATGTTCATAATTACTAATTTAACGAACACTTTTTCGGTAGATTGCACGGGATATATGCATCTTTCCGGGGCGGTGGGCCGGGAGTTTCTCCGAAGACCGTCCGCTGGGGTGGGACCCTGTTGCCCGAAGGGCAATAGGGCGGGCGATGGAATGGCCCGATTCGTGTCTGAGGAGAAAGCTACCGGCACACCGCCCTTTTGCATCACTGCAGTGCATCCCGCAGCTTGTTTAAAAGCCGCAGCAGCTCGGTATTTTCCTCCGCTGTCAGCAGTCCGGCCACATAGTCGTCGGTCTGGTGGAAGCAGAGCATCGTCTTTTCGTGGAAGCAGATGCCCTCTTCGGTGAGTACCAGCTGCTTGAGCCGGGCGTCCTGCGGAACACTGCGCCGCTCGATACTACCCCTTGCCGCTCCATCAACTGCAGGATGTTGGTCACGGTGGAGCGGGTGATAGAGAACTCCCGCTCAATGTCCCGCTGGAACACGGGGGTGTCCCGGTGGCGGTAGAGATACCCAATGATCCACCCGTGCATGGGGGTGGCCTGCTCCACGTCATTTTCGCGGGCAAACTGGTTGATCTTGCGGAAGATCAGGTTGTCCACCCGGCGGATCTGCGCCGGGATGACCTGTGGGCCTTCCCAAGGGGGATCGGCGTGATTGCAGCACTCGTTTTTGGTTTCGTCACACATCATGGTTTTGTCCTTCATGGTTGTTTTGGCATTGAACAGTTTCAAATAAAACTGTTTGATAGCATACATATTATACAGCAGTCAAAGTGAATGTCAAGGGGAAGGAAACGATTTTAAATGCCCTCCGCTTTGCTCTGGGCATAAAATAATGAAATATTATTTTTCATATTGCAAACCAGCCAAGCCTGCGGGCTTGGCTGGTTGTCTTTTTCACGGAAGGGGCCGTAGTTGCAAGCGGCATATTTTCCGGTTGCGCGGTCATTTCCGAAGGAAATAAGCGCAACAGATGGAGTTTACCTTTTGGGCCATTCCTGTGAAAATGCAACAGCAGACAGCCCGCAGGCTGTCTGCTGTTGCCCTATTATAAAAATATTTTTCCGCTGAATATGCCCAGAGCGAAGCGGAGGGCATTCTAAATTATTATTCCAGATTGTGTTTTTTGCAGAACTGTTTGCTCACCCAGTACATCCCGCCCCACAGCAGAACGGCCAGCACCAGATACAACGGGTTCTTCATGGAACTGACCAGCGACTGCCCAAACACTGCCATCATGGCAATCATCACGCCCTTGCCCAGCAGCATGGTAATGAGATAGCGCTTTTCGTCAAAGTCCGAGATGCCAAAGGCCAGATGCATAAAGGAGCTTGGCGCGAAGGGCAGCAGCGCGAGCATGAACAGCGACGAAGTGTCAAAGCGGTTCACCCACTGCTGAGCCTTTTCCAGCTTGGGCGAGCGGGAGGCAAACTTCCAGAAGAAACACTTGACCACCCGCCGCCAGAACAGGAACATGATGCTGCCACCCAGCGCCACACCGGCCCAGCTGTACAGAAAACCCAGAATGCCGCCGTGAGCCGCTACATTCAGCGCCACAATGGCAATGAGCGGAAGCGGCGGAAAAAACGACTCCACCATGGCCAGCATGATGGGGGCAATGGGGCCAAGGTTGCCAAAACTGTCCAGCAGAGTTTCCCAGAACTCCAGCGTTCCCAGCTGGCGCAGACAAAAGTTCATTGTGCACATCCATCCCTTCCGCCTGCGCTTTCCCATCCGCAGGTTCCTCTATCCGTAGTATATCCATATTGTATGACACAAGCATGAACACAAAGCGACATTTTTTTTGCCCTGTGCACAGCCTCCTTGGGATACTACGAAGCTGCCGGTGCTGTTTTACTCCGCAGCCTGCTTTTCTGCGCGGGCCTTCATACGCTCCAGCTGGGCGGTGCGCTGCTTTTCCCACCGGGCAAGAGAAGCGTCGTCCGGGATCTGCAGGCAGCGGGCGTAGCTCCAGTGCAGGCCGTCGCGGCGGGCCAGCTTGTAGCGCTGGAACACACCCTTGCCTGCGGCATTGCTGCTGCCGGCGCAGTGGGGGCACTGGCTCAGGGTGTACCAGCTGTTGCTGCCCTTTTTCAACCATACATCATCGGGCTTGAGCGGTGCGCCGCACTCCGGGCAGCTCATGATGTAAATTTTGGGGTCGGTGCGCCAGGTGTACTGCTCCACATAGCCGTGGAAGACCTCAAAATCCCGGTAGTCGCCGGGGGCAGGGCACAGGCTGGCCCGCAGGGATTCCTCCTCAGTGGGGTAGGCCGCAAGACCGGCCCGCAGGTCGAGCATCCGGCAGACATCGGCGGTGTACAGCGTGTCGGAAAGGGCATCGTGGAACTGCCGCTCCATGGGCAGCCCTAAGCGGGTGACGACGCTTTCCAGCGTCATGCCCTCGCCCTCTTTGCGGGGATGCTCCCGCAGGAACACCTGCTGCAGGTCGTACCAGACGGTGGGCTTTGATTCATCGATGTTGCACAGGTACAGGTTCTGCTTGAGCACCGGTACGTCATCCATGCCCCACTCGGCAAATTCGGCATCCGGGCCGCACCACTGCATAAAGCGGCGCAGGCCCTGCACGATGGGCTCACCCTTGTCCAGATCGGCCTGCGTCAGGCCGGTGACTTTAGCAATGTGATGCTGCAGCTTACGGAAGATGCGGGCCGCAGATGGATGGAAAAGGTGTCCGAGC
>ENA-OQJW01000258-OQJW01000258.1-human-gut-metagenome-genome-assembly--contig:-NODE-258-length-10160-cov-2.696402_pt1 | contig 10160 bp, 7 predicted proteins | sample MGYA00242619_ERZ504786 | MGnify/ENA primary metagenome ERZ504786 (study PRJEB26092, sample SAMD00036357) | human gut metagenome | host: Homo sapiens | study: EMG produced TPA metagenomics assembly of... | reverse complement strand
CAGTAGAAGAAAGTATAATTTTCCTATCATGGACCATAGCCTCTGCCGGATAAAATACACGGTCCGGCCCTGACAATAGTAAAGCCTTTTAAACGTTGTACCTTTAATCTGAAATCCATCTTGCTTTTGTCCGAAATCCAATTCCATCTTGTTCCCCTTAATTATATAATTTTGGAATACAGGAGCCGAACTTGAAACATTTTTTCCATAACTACCGGCCAGGGCAACCAAAGCTAAACGGCGTCCCACCTCTTGCTTATTCTTAGGATGAATATCATCAGCCAAACCAATATCAATGGTCACGGCCATACCAACTTGGTCAAGTTTTAATGCTTTAGTTTGCGCTTCACGCAAAGCCGCCCATTCGGAATCCGGCTGTATTTTCTTGGATTCCATAAAATTAGCCAATTGTACAAAATAAAAGGGGAAATCACTCCGCCATTGTCGGCGCCAATCCGTAATGAGAGCAGGAAACAAATCTCCATATTGTTCTGAACGACCTACATTAGCTTCACCTTGATACCATATTACTCCTTTAATGGGAAAAGCAGTCCATGGTTTGACCATCGCATTGAACAGCACCGTAGGATAACTGGAGCTTTGAACAGGAGAAATCGGTGCAGGTGGAAATCCTGTTAAAGAAAGTCCGATACGATATTTCCAATCTCCAGCCAAACTGATCCGCTTTCCATCAGCTTCTACATAAAGGTCCTCCGCCTTGCCATGAATACCGCCTTCTCCACCAAAATCAGAAACACGAACAGCAAGAACCGCCTTACCAGCCTTCACTAGTTTTGCAGGAATGGTATAAGTACGCGGTGTCATATAGCCTGCCCCTCGGGCAATCTCCACCCCATTAAAATAAGTGATATCTTCATCATCAATCATTCCTAAATTTAGTTTTAACGGTTTACCAATCCATTCTGCTGGAATTTCAAAACTACGACGGAACCATACTACTCCATCAAAATTTTTCAATCCATTCTTTTCCCAGTAATCAGGAAGGCACATATCCCACCATTGTCCTTCTGACAAGTCCGGTGCAATCCAGCAAGGCTTATCTTCCTCCATTCCCTTATCTTCCTTAGAAAAAAGAGATTGCCACTCAGAGCGCTCTTGATTATAGGCCTTTTCCATACGAATAGGGTCAAAGTCCAATTGTTCCATCTTAGCCAACTCTTCACGAAAGCCCAGCACCTGTTTCAATGTTTCATAGCTGGTCCACGCTTCAGCAGGCGTTCCTCCCCACGTACAGTCAATCACACCCACAGGGACATTTAATTCTTTCCATAATGAACGGGCATAAAAATAAGCGAGTGAAGAGAATTCAGGAATTGTGGCGGAAGAACATTCCTGCCAACCTCCCATAGTAGACTCCATATCACTCAACGGAATTACTGAAGTATTCTTCTTCACTTGAAACAAACGGATAGAAGGATAATTCGCCTCCGTTATCTCCTGCTCATAATTCATGACTTTCCCCCAACCCGCAACAGGCATCTCCATATTAGACTGACCAGAACAAAACCATACCTCTCCCACCATTACATTTTTTAATTGCAATTTCTTACCATCCGTAAATGTCAACGTATAAGGCCCTCCTGCAGCAGGAGTAGGCACAGACAAACTCCAATAACCGTCCTTATTCACCTGAGTCACATACACTTCATTATTCCAGCCTGTAGTTACCTTTAAGATTTTTACCCAATACCGCTTTACCATGAAAAGTAACCTCCGTATTTTGCTGAAGAACCATATTGTCCGTAAAGTAAGCGGGTAAGACCACCTTGGCGTAAGAATTTACATACGCCAAGAGAGAAACACATAAAAACAATATTTTATTTCCCATATTTACCAAATTCATTTGTTCCACTATTATATTCTTCTTTAATCATACATCATCGGAAGCTACACCAATCTGAATTTCAAATTCTCCAAGCTCCACCAACTCGCATCTTATTTATTATTATAAGGTGTTACCAACAATTTATAGGAACCACCTTGCAATAAAGCCTCATCAAAAGTAATACATATATCTTTGGTTTCACCCGGCATCAATGTGAAATAATTGTCATTCATAATAGCAGGAAGAATACGCTCTCCATCCGAGGTCCGAACAGCCTGAACATATACTGCAAACGCCACACCTTTTGCAGACTTTAGGTGAGCTATAGCTGCCCGAATCTCTGCCTGACCATTTTTACGCAACAATTTAGAAGAAACTTTCAATTCGGCTGCCGGCAAAGTATTCAAAGCCGTAAAGTCCAAACGGTCGTTGCCACGCCAATAATTGTTTTCAGAAACAACCTTTCCTGATTTATCTTTCAACGTCAGGCGGATAAAATGTACATCGCTCAAACCCTCACTAGGCTGTGTTCCACCCAATACATCAAAACTCCATAATGAATAACCAAACCACCAACCTAGTTCCGTCCCAAACATACGTACATAACGGGCATCAACTTCGGGGAAAGTAATTTCATCTATTCCTCCACGTCCTTCATCAGTTTTATATACTTCTTTCCAAGTCTCGGCGTCATCTGACACTTGAATCTTATATCCTTTACCAAAAGATGCCTCCCAATTCAAGCGAACCCCACCTACGGGTTGCACACTGCCCAGATCCACATAAAGCCATTCATTTTCCGCTTTTGCCGCTGCCCAACGGGTATCTTTTTTCCCATCCGTAGCATCTGAAGGCTGTCCATAAGTGGTACTTGAAGCAAAGGTCGGTTTATTTAATGACAAATTTTTACGCTCTTTATTGAAATCTATCGTAAAACATTGCACAGTAGAATTGCTAGGAGAGTTCACAATAGCTGATTTTGTATAAGCCTCCACAGACTTTCCATCCAGATTGTAAACTTTTACTTCAGCAGTCAAACCTTCCATATCACATGCTGTGGTATTAGCAATCTTCACACCGTCCGTCACAGGATTCCAAAGAATATGCACCGGTTCACAGGCTGATTTTGCTCCCCAAAAGGCTCCTGTCAAATCATAATAATAGTCATAAGTTTGCCAAACCATAGACGGATATGCCGACTGTCCCATCCAAGTCATGATACCTGATGCATCCTCCCACATACGATCCAGCCAACCCTCATACATAGCCTTATTAGATTCAATATTGACAAGCTGAGCCTTACGGCAATAATCTTCAATCCCTTCGGGCTTGCCAAAACCTTTGGTTATAGAAGCATCATAACGATCGGGAGCTGCATTAAAAGCATTTTGGCCAAAATAGTGCTTGTTCCACATTTCATCACGAGGCCACCAGTTCTCCTTGGGCATAAATTTCTTGAAGCTTTCAAAGGTAGGAACTACAGCTGTGCCAATTTCTGTACGAAATCCCCAGCCACGCGCCGGATCTCCTTCCAAGCCATCAGGATATTTAGTAAAATAAAAGCGAGGCTCAAATGCTCCCCACGGACCACTACCGGTCAAGCCCTGAGCATGGGAGTTTGCTTGAAAATAACGATCACCTCCATCAAAGGTCCTAATATTTTCCGCCATCCATCCTTCTAAAGGAGGCTGAGGATTAGATTCATTATCGCCACACCACACGGCTATACTAGGGTGATTACGCACACGTTTTTATTTTCTCCATCATATTATTATTGAACACATTGAGGTCATAAGGCAAATTCGGATTAGAGTTTATCCAAAAATCATCCCATACCATAATGCCATATTTGTCACATGCCTCGTAGAATTCATCATCTGTAACAGAGCCGAGCCAATTACGTATCATATTAAAATTCATTTCCTTATGCAGGCGGACTTTGGTATCATATTCCTCGCCACGGCAACGAAGCATATATTCAGACATCCCCCAATTCGCTCCCTTAACAAATACCGGAATATCATTAATATAAATATGGAATGTATTGCCCTCTTTATCATAAGAATATTTCTTTATACCAAAAGAAACATCTTTCGTTTCCGAAACTCTTCCATCCACCATCACCTCAAACTTACAATGATAAAGATTGGGTTCTCCATACCCATTTGGCCACCACAGACGCGGCTGGTCTATACACAGTTGTGGAAAATAGCGTTTGTCAAACTTCACCTGTTCAGTAGTATGGGCATTCACGTCTAATTCTTTTTGAAAAACAATGTTTCCTGGGGTAATTGTTCCGCGCACCAATACCTTCGTCTTTTCTACCGAATTATTCTTGACATCAAGCGCCACACTCAAATCCGCTCTGGCACGGGTAGGTAAATTAGTACGTATCCAAGGATCAATTAAAGTAGCTGTTCCCGTATTAGTAAGAAATACCTTATCGGTTATACCACTATTCAACCCCGGCACATAAGGCATCCAATCCCATCCGCCACTAGACAAATAGGTTGGACTGCCCTGATTAGCCAATGGAGTATCAGGCATATGAACAAGTACAGCCAATACATTTTCTTTATCACGATTTACTATTGAAGTAACATTAAAATGTCCACGATGCATAAACCCATCCAGTTTACCTAATAATGTTCCATTCAGATAGACTTCCGCACGACGGTTTACCCCATTAAAATTCAACCATATCAATTCTTTTGTAAAATCAGCAGGAACACGGAATGTAGTACGATACCAAAAGCTACAGTCGTATTTGTCGCGATTTACCTGATGAATATTGTCACCAAAGTTAGGATCTTTCTCCAGCCCTGCTATTACATACGAATTAAAAGCTGTTCCAGGCACAACAGCATCTACCCAAGCAGAAACATTGTATCCGTTTCCACAAAGTGACTTCACATCCGTTCCGACTTCAGCCTGAGGCTTTAACTTCCATTTCATTTGTGGGTTATCGCTATGTAAATACACAGTTTGAGCATGCAGTACTTGCATACATCCCAGTAGGGCTAATACAACCCATGTTTTTTTTACGTTTTTCATATTATAGTCTTTTCATATTTATCAATCATCTATTTCTCTTTTTGCACCTGAAAACTAAACAAGGTGCAATGCTCATAAGCTTTCTCCGGTAACACCAGGCAAGAAGGAAAATCCGAATGAGAAGGAGTATCCGGATAAAATTGTGTTTCCAAACAGATGGCTGTATCCGGTCGGTCATAATATCCCGCTGTATACAAAAGAACAGCAGGCAAATCAGTCATCACTGTCATTTTTCTTCCTGTAACAGGTTCATATAAAGAAGCAGCCTCTAACATCTCCTCAGACATTTTATCTTTCAATATATAGCAATGATTATATCCTTTATTCCAAAGTAATTGCTCATGATCAGCATATAAGTCTGCACCTACCGGTTTTTAGGGAAGTAAAGTCAAACGGAGTATTTTTCACCTTCATCTTTCTTCCCGTAGGAATGAACGCCGAGGTAGTATCCAATATCCGGTCAGACGAAATATGCAACCGATGCTCTGTTATCTTTTTTCCATTTCCGCGCAAATTGAAATATGCGTGATTAGTCATATTGATGTAAGTAGCACAGTCTGTTTCCGCATAATGCCGTACAGAAAGTTCATTGTCCTCATTGAAACGATAGTCTGTTATCACATGGATATTTCCCGGGAAACCTCCTTCTCCGTCTGGCGAATACAGACTAAAACGGATGCCATCCGGTAATTCTTCCCATTGCCACACCTTGTTATGAAAGCCGGAAAAACCTCCATGATTGGTATTATTCCCATCATTAACTTCCAAATGGAAGGTTTTCCTATCTATTGTAAAAGAAGCATCAGCAATACGATTGGCAAATCTGCCAACAGTTGCTCCCATATAATAAGAATCTTTCAAATAATCGGACAAGGTATCATAACCGATCAAAATATTGGCTAATGCTCCCTGAACATCGGGTACTGAAGCTGTAATCCAACGTGCCCCCCAATTAGTGAATTCCATATAAGCTCCCGAGGAGTTCATTACGGTAAATCGTAATACAGGTTTTCCGTCAGAGGTATAAGTTTCTATTTTATGTATTATTTTCATATTATTCCAAATTTCAGAAAAAGAAAAAGCATCAGGTAGGAAGCAGATGTTTCCTCCTGATGCTTCTAATTTATATGGATAGAAACAATTTATTTGCTATATCCCGGATTCTGATCTTCAGGGCCGAATGCATCATTTGTTTTAATTTCAGTATCAGGAATAGGATAGCGCTTATGGAAATCTTGAATTGTCCCTGATTCTTTTGCCCAACGGTTACGTTCTTTTATCAATTCTACAAATTTATTAGTACGAAGCAAATCAATACGTCTCCAACCTTCGAAACAAAGTTCACGCAAACGTTCATCCATTACTTTATCACGGAATTCATCTTTGCTCATTCCCGAATTCCATTTCTTATCTTCTGGCAAGTTTCCTCCCCATGCACGAGTACGAATTTGATTATTCACGATCTGTACTGCTTCCGAAGTCTGTCCTAATTCATTCAGACATTCAGCATGCAATAATAATATATCAGCATAACGAATCATTGAAAAGTTCTTACCAGAATTCCACATGTTATTAATGCCAAGCCCTGAAAGAATATCTGTACGATAGTCTTCATATTTCTTTATATGCGGTTCCAATTCATCTGTAGTTCCCGTCCATTGAGTCTTTGACAAATCAGGAGTTACATATTCAAATGTTCCATCTTCTGAATATTTATTAGTATAATACGTAAAATCATAACGCAATGCTTCTTCTTTACGCAAATCTCCATCTTCCCAAATGCCACCTTCTTCTACCGTCTTATAAGCAAAAGGAGTCGGAACTAGAAAGTCGTAACCAGAGAAAGAGCATCCCTGACCAAACCAAGAGTCACATGCACGAGAACCACAATCAAACTCCCAATAATTACAATCAGGATATACATTATTAAATTGCAACTCAAACAATGACTCTTTTGTATTAGGATTATCATAACGATACAAGTCAGCATAATTATTCAGCAATTCATATCGCCCCATATTAATAATAGTCTTAAAACATTCATCAGCCTTGGCAAAATCCCGTAATCCTGTCTCTTCCGGAGCTGCCATATAAGCCTTTCCTAACATGGCCCATGCAGCCCCAACAGTAGCACGCTGCGGTTCACTATTATAAGACTCAGGCAAATTATTGGTAGCAGTAATAAAATCATTAATAATATATTCCCATACAGTCTTTAAAGGTTGACGTCCCAAGCCCAATTCATCAGTACGGTTCATATCTATCACAGGGATTTCACCCCAATACATACTTAATTCAAACATTAATAAACCACGAATAAAGCATGCCTCTCCCATCAACTGTTTAGCACGTTCCGGTTCTTCAGTGGTCATACCCAATGCATATATAGCTTTAGCAGCTGAAACGACAGCCGGCCAACGGTTGTTCCAAATAGAACTAACCTGAGTAGATGTAGGATTCAACTGTCCATTATATTTATCCATACCGGCTTGATCGCCTGAAGAAATCAACTGATAATTACCCTGCTGTGTTTCATCTGTCCCCAAATAAGGCATCAATCCATTACGTCCTTCTTTACAGCCCCTATAACTCTTATACAATCCAAGAACTAAAGGTTCTACATTATCTATTTTTTCAAATACTTGTTCTTCAGTCAAAGATCCCGTAGGTTCTACCTGCAAAAAATCCGAGCAAGAGGAGGTTTTCAGTGCAAAGGTCAAAGCCAAAGCATATATCGCACTATATCTATATATCTTTTTCATTGTTGTGTTTTCTTTTAAAGTTAGACTATTTATTCTATCCTTCCATTAAAAAGCCAAATTAAGACCAAAAGTATACATACGTGTAGGAGGATACCAATCACCAGTTTCCGGATCATAACCATTATAATTAGTTAAGCAAAAAAGATTAGAACCAGTGGCATAAACACGCAGGTTAGCCAGTTTCAGAGCATTTATCACTTTAGTTGGGAAAGTATAGGCCAATGTCAGAGCAGACAAACGCAAGAAAGAAGCTTTCTGTACACTAAAATCCATAGAACTTGCACCATAATGATTATAATCAAAGCCAGCCAACACACGTGGAAATTCAGCATCTGTATTTTCAGGAGTCCAACGATCCAACAAATACCGTTGATGCGACTCCAGATCCAGTACTTCCAATCAAAGTTTCATACCAAGGACTCAATTTTTTAGCCCCATAAGAATAACTGAATACTGCATTTAAAGACAATCCCTTCCAAGAAAAATCTGTAGAAAAACCGCCATAAAACTTAGGATCAGTGGAACCAATTACAACACGGTCATTTTGATCTATCTGTCCATTATTATCATAATCCAACGGATACAAATCACCAGGATTCACATTATATCCATTCCAATTTATTTTATTCAAACGATCCATATCAATTTCTTGGGCGATTCCACCTGTTTTCCAAATATAAATTGTGTTACGAGACTCACCAAGGAATAAATTACCTTCTTTTTGAATATTACGATCACTATCTACATTATATACAACATCATTATCACCATATAATTGAGTTACCTTATTTTTATCCATAGACAATGTAGCTGCAAAATTCCATTCAAAATCTTTAGCTCTTACCAAATTGGCATTCAAAGCAAATTCCAAACCTTTGTTTTCAATCGCACCTATATTTTCAATAGTACTGCTGAAACCAGTAGTCGTAGGCAACGAATGGCTCATTAACAAATCCTTATTTTTTATCAAGAAAGCATCAACAGACAAACGCACTCTATTCTGTAAGAAAGCCATATCTACTCCTAAATTCCATTGTTTTTGTTTCTCCCAACTAATATCTGGAGTACCACGTCGCCCATTGGAAACAAAAGAATTCGTATAACCTGTATCGGAAGTACCCGTATAGCTGACATTATATAAAGATAAATAGGCAAAATCATCAATATTCTGATTACCAACGATACCAAAACCAGCACGTAACTTTAACTGATCAAAAATCGTCTGATTTTTCATGAACTTTTCTTCTGTAATATTCCAAGCTGCAGACACAGACGGAAAAATACCCCACTGATTTCCTTTAGCAAATTTAGAAGAACCGTCGTAACGCGCTGTCGCCGTCAATAAATATTTACCCGCATAGTTATAGTTAACACGAGCGATATAAGATAATAATGTTTGCTCGGACCAAGCTGTACTTAAGCCGCGCTGATCTTTTTTATAACCAGATCCCAAACTATGATATCCAAATAAATTAGTGCCAAACCCTGTTGCCGTAGCATTAATATAATTATACATAGTCCGTGTAGCACTGGTACCAACCATCGCATTCAACTTATGTTTACCGAAAGAGGCTTCATAAGACAATGAATTATCCCATTGCCATACAGTACGTGTATCTCTATCATCTTTGGCTTCACCTTGTGTTCCATAACGTTCCGACTCATAAATATCATTCGGGGTATATTTATTTTGCTGCTTTTGAGCATAATCAATAGAGAAAGTAGAACGCAAGTTTAATCCTTCAATAGGATTGATATTAATATAATTAGAGCTCAACAAGCGATTATACACCAAATCATTATCGACTTTCAAAGAACGTAATGGATTAAAATTATTTTGGTCAAAAATACCTTGCCAATTTAAAGTTTCAATCTCATCAGAAATTTCCAACATCGGATTAGCACAACGTGCACGATTCATTACTCCATCATCAACCAACGTGTTCTCGGTACGTAGTAAAAGTTGTATTAGTACCTACTTTCAGCCAGGATTTAATCTGTTGATCCGCATTAATACGTCCTGTGTTATTTTTCTTGTTCAGACTTCTCAATTACACCTTTATTGTCTGTATAACCAAAACTAATATAATAAGAACCTTTATCATTGCCATTCGAAAGACTTACTACATGATTGTGTTGTACTCCAGTACGGCTCACAGCATCTAGCCAATCATAATTTTTATTATTGTTGTAGGCATCGAATTCATAATCAGCAAAAACAGTATTCGATCCCATTATCACATCATTGATATAAGCATTGACATCTCCATCAGGATTTGTTTGCATATAACCATTCGTATAGGCCTCCTTTCTAAGTTCAAATAATTGACGAGTATTCATAGTTTTTGGAGTATTAGCATAGGTCTGAAAGCCAATCCAGCCATCATAAGAAACTTTACCTTCGCCTTTTTACCCTTCTTAGTTGTAATAACAACAACACCGTTGGTAACACGTGACCATACAGAGCTGTAGCTGATGCATCTTTCTAAGACCTCCAA
>ENA-OQJW01000255-OQJW01000255.1-human-gut-metagenome-genome-assembly--contig:-NODE-255-length-10173-cov-1.848497_pt1 | contig 10173 bp, 13 predicted proteins | sample MGYA00242619_ERZ504786 | MGnify/ENA primary metagenome ERZ504786 (study PRJEB26092, sample SAMD00036357) | human gut metagenome | host: Homo sapiens | study: EMG produced TPA metagenomics assembly of... | reverse complement strand
CCGTGGATAAAGTAGTTCAAGTACAGAATCAATGCACTTGGCAGGTATTTCTTGTTCATGGTTTCTCTCCTTTTTAAATAGATTATGTTGAGGTCAAATTGTCTTTTTCCTCTGTTCGGTTCATCCTTTTGTTTTGTCACAAACAACAGATTACCAGTTTCGTGAATGTTAAAAAAATAACATTTGCCTTTATTTTAACAGTGAAGTGTGTACGGTCTAATGCTTTTAAAGGAAAAACCAATGCATTGAATGCATTGATGTGGTATACTTGAGTTATCATAATAAGAGGAAGCAAAGACTTTCTTACGGAATCATTTTTTCTAGGAGGAAAAACCAACATGACACTGAATCAGATTCTCTATTTCCGAAAGGTCGCCCGGCTGGAAAATTATCACCAGGCGGCAGAGGAGCTTTATATTTCCCAGCCATCCCTGAGCCGTTCGATGGCCGCCCTTGAAAGCGAGCTTGGAATCACGCTGTTGAAAAGAAAGGGCGCGGTGTTGTCCTTACCAATGCCGGCCGCTTTTCCTGGAGCATGCAGACCGGATCGCGGGCGACTGTGACATTGCGGCAGGCAAGATGAAAGAGCTCGCCTCCGGTGGCGGCAAAATCAATATCGGTTATATTTTTCCACTTGCCGGACATTATATTCCGCACAATGTCCGCACCTTTCTGGACAAAGGAGAAAACAAAAACGTTGCATTTAGCTTCTGGCAGAACCATACCCCGGCCATTGCACAGAAGGTGAAATCCGGCGAACTCGATCTTGGGTTTGGCGGCTTTTTAAAGCGCGACGACATGGAGTTTTTTCCGTTGATCCAGCAGCCGCTTGTCATCGTGTCCCCGGAACAGCATCCGATTGCCGATGAACCGGAGGTTCCGCTTGTAAAGCTTACCCGTTATCCGGTGATCGGCTACGACCGCGCATCCTGGATGGGGGCTTACACTGGTCATCTCTACCGAAAATATCAGCTTCATCCGAATATTATCATGGAATGCCCGGATGAATATTCGATTGCGGCATTGGTGCGCGAAAATTTCGGTATCGCGCTTATGCCGCGAACCGATATTCTGGAACAGGCAGACGGCATCCGTATCCATACGCTGAAAGGTCTCGAGATTTATCATCAGACCTTTATGTTCTGGATGAAGAACCGCTACCGGCTTCCGGCTGTCGAACGGTTTACCGAATATATGAAACAGCACGCTGACATTATTGAAGAGGCCGGAAATGATAGCGAAAACGTATCGAAAGTTTATCTGAAAGATATTGTTAATTTTTAGTCGAAAGCGTTATGATGGATTTGTCACAAACAGAGGATTACCGCTCATGTAATGAATAAGGAGAATTTTTCATGAAGAGTGCTTACCCAAAAATTTTTGAACCAATTACCATCAAACGAACAAACGATTAAAAACCGTATTGCAATGACCCCGATGGGAACCAACTACGGTGAGACAAGCGGTGAAATGAGTAACCGTCATATGAACTACTACTCTCTCCGCGCAAAAGGCGGCGTTGGTCTTATTATTCTGGAGAACGCCAACATCGAGTACCCGGTCGGTTCCAACGGAACCAGCCAGATCCGTATCGACCACGACAGCTTTATGCCGCGCTACTATCAGTTAGTCGAAAACCTTCATAAAAACGGTGCTACCGTAGCGATCCAGATCAACCACGCCGGAGCTTCCGCATCTTCCGCAAGAACCGGTATGGAAACCGTTTCTTCTTCCAACATCCCGACAAAAGCCGGCGGAGAAACCCCTCGTCCGATGACAAAAGAAGAAATCATGACAACCGTAAAAAAATACGGCGAGGCCGCAAAACGTAGTGCAGGCCATCGGTTTCGATGCCATCGAGATCCACTGCGGCCATTCCTACCTGATGAGCCAGTTCATCTCCCCGTATTACAATAAGAGAACAGACGAGTTCGGCGGTTCTGTAGAAAACCGTCTGCGTTTCCCGCGTATGGTACTGGAAGAAGTACGGAAAAACGTTGGACCGTGGTTCCCGATCATCGTTCGTATCTCTGCCGAGGAGCGTGTTCCGGGTGGAAATACGCTGGAAGATACGCTCGAGTACCTGGAGTACCTGGATGAGTTCGTAGATATGTATGACGTATCCTGCGGCCTCAACCCATCCCTGCAGTATCAGATCGACTCCAACTTCCTGCCGGATGGATGGCGTTCCTACATGGCAAGAGACCGTAAAAAATAAATTACAAAAAACCGGTTATCAATGCTGGTAACTACCGTGACCCGAAGGTCGTTGAAAAAAGTTCTCGAGAGCGGCGATGTAGATATCGTCGGAATGGGACGCGGCCTGATCGCTGAGCCGAACTGGGTAAAGAAGGTGGAAAACGGCGAGGAAGATATCCTTAGAAAATGCATCTCCTGTAACGTCGGATGTGCCGGAAATCGTATCGGTGTCAACCGCCCGATCCGCTGTACCGTAAACCCGGCTGTTCCGGAAGGCGATGTTACAAAGCACTGAAAGTGAACAAAAACTGTAACGTTGTTGTTGTCGGCGCCGGTACTGCCGGTATGGAAGCAGCCTGCACCGCAGCAGAAGTCGGATGCAACGTTTTCGTACTCGAGAAAAACGACCACATCGGCGGTCTTTCCACTTTCATCTCCGATCTTCCAAGCAAGACCCGTATGAAAGATTTCCCGAAATACCTTGAGGCAAGAGCTGCAAGACTGAAAAACCTGTATGTATTCCTCAACACGGAAGCTACCGTAGATAAAATCAAACAGTTCAAACCAGACATCGTTGTCAATGCTACTGGTTCTGTTCCGCTTGTTCCGCCGATCAAAGGCCTGAAAGAGAACATCGAAGCCGGAAACGTAGATACCATCTTTGGTATGATCAACAACGTAAACGCTGGAAAATATCCGGAAGAAGCCTGTCAGGGCAAGAAAGTCGTTGTAGTCGGCGGCGGTTCCGTAGGACTTGACGTTATCGAGTACTTCGCACCAAGAGGAGCTGAGTGTACCATCATCGATATGCTGCCGCAGATCGGTATGCTTGCAGACCCGATCACCAAATGCTCCATGCGTGAGACCCACGACAAATACGGTGTAAAAGAATATGTCAACACTGCTCTTCAGGAAGTAAAAGAAAACGCATTCACCGTAAAACTTCCAGACGGAACTATTCAAGATCTTGAATTCGATTACGGATTCAACTGCCTTGGAATGCGCTCCAACAACCCGGTTCTGCCGGAGATCCAGGAAGCATTCGCTGATACCAATACTTATGTATACACCATCGGCGATTCCGTACGTGCACGCCGTATCATGGAAGGTACCATGGAAGGCCGCGCTATCCTGAACGTACTGGAATCCCAGGGATACCTGCATCTGGAGCCGCTTGAGTAATCCCCAGCATCGCTTTTCTTACCCAGCGAAATACAAGTGTTTCACTGCATAAGGGGAACGATAACGATTCCACTACTTTAAGCAGCCCGACAAAAACTGTATATCATCTGCTACGCTGTTTCTTTTTCAAACTGACAAGATACCAGGGTCAAAAGGTCAAAAAACCTTTTGACTCCAACATCAATGACAACAGCGCAGCATGAAAAAAGAAAAGAGGAAAATATCATGCCAAACGTAACAGGACATACCGAATTAGTTGGATTAATGGCTTACCCGATCCGTCACACCCAGTCTCCGACAACCCACAACCTTGCATACGACAAAAACGGAGATGACGTCATTCAGCTTGCTTTCGAAGTTGATAACGATTCTTTAAAAGATGCTGTGCAGAGTATCCGCGCGCTGAAAATGCTCGGTTCCAATATTTCCATGCCAAACAAAACTGTTGTCCACAAATATCTGGACGAGGTAGATGAAGCAGCTAAGTTATGCGGCGCTATCAACACCGTAGTCAACCTCCGCGACGAAAACGGTCAGGTAACCGGCAAACTGAAAGGCTACAACACCGATGGTATGGGATACTGGCAGGCACTGACCGAAGAGGGCATCAATTTCAAGGGAATGAAGATGGTCCTGATCGGAACCGGCGGTGCTGCTACTGCAATTGCAGTGCGCGGTGCTCTGGATGGAGTTGCAGAAATTGAAATCTTCAACATCAAAGACAAATTCTACAGCCGTGGAGAGGAAATTGTTGATCTGATCAACAAGAACACCAACTGCAAGGCTACCATGAACGACCTGGCAGACAAAGATCTCCTGAAAGAAAAAATGCACGCAGCTGACCTGTTCTGCGATGCTACCGGCGTAGGAATGCATCCACTGGAAGACCTTTCCAACATTCCTGATCCTTCCTTCTTTAAAAAAAGATCTCATTGTAACGGATACCGTTTACGCTCCGCGTGAAACTGTTATGATGAAACAGGCAAAAGAAGCAGGATGTGAGAAAGTATTCAACGGCATGGGCATGATGCTGTTCCAGGCACTCATCGCAATCAAGCTGTACACCGGAAAAGATACTCCGGTTGACTACATGAAAGAGAAACTTGGAATCTGATTTCCGGGCGAATCTTTTCCATCTTAAACCTTAATCAAAAACCAACACGAAAAGAGGAAATGAACTTTGCGTCATTTCCTCTTTTTTTCTTGCTTTCTTTCGGCATCTGGAGTATAATTCACTTCATATAGTAGCAGTTTAAAGTGCTACAGCACGATTTATCATCATGCTGAAATACGAGGAGAGAGAGGATTCAAATTATGTCAAAACACATCACAGGACACACCGGATTATTATGTTTACTCGGAAGCCCGGTTGCACACAGTGTTTCTCCGGAAATGCACAACGAAGCATGCGACCAGCTCGGCCTTGATTATAGCTACCTTGCCTTTGATGTACCGGAAGACAAAATGCCGCAGGCAGTCGAAGGACTCCGCACCATGGGTGCAAGAGGCTGGAACATCACCATGCCTGGCAAAAATATCATGTGCAAATTGGCAGACAAGGTTTCTCCTGCTTCGGAGATCTCCGGCGCATGTAATACCATCGTCAACGACAACGGCGTTCTCACTGCTTACACCACCGACGGTGTCGGCTTCATGAGAGCAGTTGCAGAAAACGGCGTAGACATCATCAGCAAAAAGATGACTCTGCTCGGTGCCGGCGGCGCTGCTACCGCAATCCTGGTACAGGCAGCCCTCGACGGCGTAGCCGAGATCAACGTATTCAACGTCAGAGACAACTTCTTCGGAAGAGCAGAAGAAATCGTTGCAAAACTCAATGAGCGTACTTCCTGCAAGGTTACCCTGCACGACTTCTCCGATCCGGAAGTCCTTCGCGCATCTATCGCAGACAGCGCAATTCTTGTCAACGGAACTTCTGTCGGAATGGCTCCAAAGACCGAGAATACCATCATCACCGACACAACGATGTTCCACAAAGACCTCTTCGTTTTCGATGTAATCTACAATCCGCAGGAGACCCGCCTGCTGCGTGAGGCAAAAGAGGCTGGATGCAAGACCGGAAACGGTATGTACATGCTGTTATACCAGGGAGCTGCTTCCTTCAAACTGTGGACTGGCGAGGATATGCCGGTTGAGATCATCAAAGAGAAATACTTCTCCGGAAAATAAGAAGAACTCCTGCTTTGCCGAATTTTCCGCCTGCGGCGGGTCGCTTCGGCGACACGCGCAAAAAAGCGACACGAACAAGAAACGGCAAAAGGCTTCTGCCACGGATTTTTATCCGCTGGCAGAAGCCTTTTTTATAATCTTTTTTATGATCTTTTTTTGATCAGCCCGCTTTCTGTACTTCATCAAGCTGTGCTGTATACAGTTTATAATAATGGCCTTTCTTTGTCCATCAGCTCATCATGTGTTCCGCTCTCCATAATACCGCCGTTATCGATATACATAATCTTATCGCAGTTGCGGATCGTAGACAGACGATGCGCAATGATAAATGAGGTTCTGCCCTTCAGCATGGCATTGAGTCCCGTCTGCAGTGCTTTTTCGGTCTGTACGTCAATGCTTGAGGTCGCCTCATCGAGAATCAGAATGGCCGGATCGGAAAGCAGGGTACGCGCAAACGAAATGAGCTGCTTTTGTCCCTGGCTCAGCATGGAACCACGCTCCCTTACCTCCGTCTGATAGCGATCCGGCATTTTGCTGATAAACTCGTCCGCACAGACAGTTCTGCTCGCCTTCACAATCTCCTCATGCGTTGCGTCAAGCTTTCCGTAACGGATATTATCCTCAATATCTCCCGAGAAAATAAAGCTGTCCTGCATCATAATACCCATCTGCTCACGCAGGGAATGAATGGTCACCTGCGAGATATCCTGTCCATCGATCAGGACGCGACCGCCATTGACATTGTAAAACCGTGAAATCAGATTGACAATCGTACTCTTTCCGGCTCCGGTCGGTCCGACAAGCGCCACACTCTCACCCGGTTTTACCGTAAACGAAACATCGTTTAAGATCTGTTTTGACGCATCGTACGAGAAATTTACGTGATCGAAGGTCACCTCACCGCGGATTTTTGGCATTTCAACGGCATCTTTTGCATCCTTTACTGTCACCGGCTCATCCATCGTCTCAAAGATACGTTCCAGATACGCAATGTTGTTGATAAAGTTATTGAAGATGTTTCCAAGGTTCATGATCGGCTGCCAGAAATACGATGCATAGCTCGAAATCGCTACAATCGTACCAACCGACTTATTTCCCTGCCCGAAAAGGATCAGACCGGACAGAAAAATGGCAGCACGCACGCAGACGGAAATTGAATCGATACCCGGCCATACCAGGTTGGAATAGCGAACTGCTGTATTCCATGTTCTGCGGCAATCCTTGGAAAGATCTTTGAAAATCTCCGCATTCTCATCCTCTCGTGCAAAGATCTGCGTAATGCGGGCTCCGACAATATTCTCCTGCAGATAGGCATTCAGGTTTGAGTTCTTGTTCGAAACTGCCTGCCATGCACGTCTCTGTTTATTCTTGATCCAGACCATGAAAACGCACAGCACCGGCACGCCGCAGAGCACGACAAATGCCATCTGCACATCAACCAGAAACATGAAAATCACGATAAACAGAAGGTTGAAGCTCTCCAGAACGATGTTGATCAGACCATTTGACAGCATATCCGATACCGAGTTGACGTAGTTGACAACCCGAATCAGGATCTTGCCGTGCGGGCGGTCATCGTAATACTGGAACGGCAGCTCCTGCAGATGTGCAAACAAATCTTTTCGGATATCATAGATGATACTCTGACTGACATCCACCATAATGCGGCTTCGGATTGTTGTGAAGATCACGCTCACCAGATAGATGCCGACCAGCATTCCCACAAGAGAAAATAAAAGCCTCTCGTTTTTCTCCGGAATTGCAAGGTCCAGCGCCCGCTGGATAATCATCGGCGCCACATAGCCGGACGCACCGCCGATGCCACTCAAAAGGATCGCAAAAACCATCCGTTTTGCATATTTTTTGATATAGGATGAAGCTCTGAGCAGATGCTTGATGTCAAACGGCTCTTCGAGCACTTCATCCTGCTTGTATGTATTTTTTGCCATTGCTTCCCCTCCTACAGTTCATCCACACCGGTCTGCAGCTTCACCAGTTCATAATAGTAACCCTTCTTCTCCATCAGTTCCTCATGTGTTCCCATTTCTTCAATATAGCCATTTTGCAGAACAATAATCTTGTCCGCTGTTTTCGTTGTCGAAATTCGCTGTGCAATCACAATTTTGGTACATGGAAAATCAAGCTCCCGTAAGGACTGCTGAATCTGTTTCTCTGTTTCCATATCAACCGCCGATGTTGTATCGTCAAGAATCAGAACCGATGGACGGATCGCCAGTGCTCTTGCCAGAGAAATTCTCTGCTTCTGGCCTCCGGAAAGACCAACACCGCGCTCTCCGACCAGGGTATCGTAGCCCTCCGGCATCTTTGAAATGAAATCTCGCCGCCCAGCGGAATACCTTGCAAACTTGACAACCTCGTTCATCTTGATCGAATCATCGCCGTAAGCAATGTTGCCCTCGATCGTATCAGAATACAGCAGGACATCCTGCGTCGCAAGTCCGATGTGTTTCCGGAGGTCATACAGCTTCAGATCTTCCACCGGAATTCCGTCAATCCGGATCTGTCCTTCTGTCGGCTCATAAAACCGCGGGATCAGATTGATCAGCGATGTCTTGCCGCAGCCGGTCTCGCCCATGATCGCAACCGTCTCGTTCGGATGGGCCGTGAAGGAAATATTGTGCAGAACCGGCAAATCACCATCCTCGTATTGGAAGGAAACGTTATCAAACTCGATTTTGCCTTCAAACCGCTCCGGATGGGAAACGGCATTTCTTCGTCCCTGATTTCGGTTCGGAGTAATACAGCTCCATGACCTTTTTCGTACGCTGCTGAGAACCGCTGAAATTCGTTCATGATATTTCCCATCTGACGCATCGGATTGGCGATTGCCCAGATGAGGCCTGAAAATGCCACATAGTCTCCCATAGTAAGCTGTCCTCTGATCATAAAAACACCGCCGACTGCGAGCAGGACAACCGGCATCAGGTTCGCAATACTCTCGACAATCGGGAAAAATTTCAGCCATACCATTCCGGTTGCCTTATTCGTCTCCGCATAGTCGGTATTGGCACGGTCGAATTTCTCGATTTCGTAATCTTCTCTTGCAAACGCTTTGACAACGCGGTTTCCGGAAATATTCTCCTGTGCGCATGTATTCATCTGTGCCAGTTTTTCACGCAGCGCCGCATGCATCGGGGCAACGCGGTTCCGGAACAGATAGATAATCCAGAATACAAACGGTGAAATCACAAGAACGCACAGTGCCAGCTTCCAGTTCGTATACAGGAAGAAAACGGCCGCTGCAGCAAACAGAGAAAATGACTCAACCACCATTCGTACAACCCATGCAACCATGTGACGCACCGCATCCAGGTCTCCTGTCTGCCGTGTCATCAGATCTCCTGTCCGATAGGTACTGTAAAACGTCATATCCTGACGCTGAAGCTTGTCGTACAGATAATTCCGCACCCGGTACAGAACACTCTGCGACACCGTCTCATAGATCATACAGCTGCCATAAACAACGATAACACGCAGGAACGTAAAGCCGACCATCGCAAACAGCAAGCGGTAAAGCAGGTCACGGTGTACCTGAAGATTTGTCGCCGCGTTCTCCCCCGTTAAAAACAGATCCACAATTTTTCCCGAAAAATAGGGAATCGTAAGCTGCAGAATATTGTACAAAACGGTTCCGAGAATACCGACAAAGTACAGCGCCCGTTTTCCCTCCATGTTTTCCCACAGCCACGCAATTTTGTTTTTCGGGAATTGTTTCGTGTTACTTTTCATGTTTTCATATCCCCCCTTATCTTAGGAAATTGAGTTACCAAATTCAGCATTAATTTTCTTTCAAATGCTTTCGCCATTGTATCAATTTTCATTTGGATATGATATAATGCGACTGTACAAAAATAGAATGTTTCTATTTTTCCGAAACTGATATTCCCAGAAAAATACTGAATATTTTTTACCTGAAGGGGGACTTTTCCGTTGAAGAATCTTTTTGAATACAGTGACATCCTGCACTCGCCGATTGAAGCCTTTTCCTGCTGCTCCGACAGTTTTTCCATGCCGGTCAAATCCCACTGGCACTATTTTACGGAGGTTCTTTATCTGCAGGAAGGTTCTCTTCTCGTGAGCTGCAACGATTCCGTCTACCACATAAAACCGGGCTCTTTCATCCTGTTTCCTCCACAGACGGTCCACGCACTTGCCGCAGACCAGGATCGGCCATTCCGCTATTTCTGTATCAAATTCAACCTGAACCGCATCCAGCTCACCGGAAGCTACCTTCCGAACCTGAGCTTTGCTTTCCATAAAATCGCCACGATGACCTATCCTTCGCTTTTGTTTACGCAGGAAGATCTCTCAGAGCTGAATCTCCATGATTTTTTTTGTAACCCTTGAGAGGGAGGCTCTTGAAAAGAAATACGGTTATGATGCCTATATCTATTCTCTCTTTTCCACACTGTTTCTCCGGCTTCTGCGTATCTGGCACTGCCAGGGAATCTGTTTCAATCCCGAATCGATTTCCGAGAGTGAGGAACAGAGTATGCAGGATATCCTCGTCTATCTCGACCGCCATTCCCAGGAAAACATCAATATCGAGGCACTGGCACATAAATACAACATGAGCTACTCCTA
>ENA-OQJW01000254-OQJW01000254.1-human-gut-metagenome-genome-assembly--contig:-NODE-254-length-10189-cov-1.599781_pt1 | contig 10189 bp, 13 predicted proteins | sample MGYA00242619_ERZ504786 | MGnify/ENA primary metagenome ERZ504786 (study PRJEB26092, sample SAMD00036357) | human gut metagenome | host: Homo sapiens | study: EMG produced TPA metagenomics assembly of... | reverse complement strand
ATATTCTACATAGACAGCCCGCGTTTTCGCATAGTTTACGATCTGCTTTTGTAGCTCGGCATTGGCGTTCATTCTTGACTCTAAATCTTTAATTTGAACGGATAAGGTATTGAAATTAGTGGTAGCGGCGTTGGCTTTTTCCAGAAGATCCTCATAACCCATATCGCCATGTTCTTTTAAGTAGAGCACTGCCTGGGAAAGCTGTTTTAAGTTGAACACTTTTGCCCAACGCTCATAACCGGGACCTTTGCCGGAACGGATTGCAGCCTCTATATCTACCAGCAATCCAACTTTGGAAACCGGTTTTTTAGAAAAGGCATGGCAGGGTTTTACTGCCCGTGTACCGGCAATCCGTTCTTTGATGGCCTGTTCTGTATAATCGCCTTTGAGTGTGTCACATCGGGTATAGTTTTCCTGTCCCGGAACTCGGAACCGAAGATGTTTTCTTTCACGGTTAACTTCAATCCCGGCAGCCTCCAGCTTCTTTAGAAGTTCCTCAAAATCTTTTGGCTTTTCCTCTAATGCAGCATCAATAACAATACGTATCTGCTCCTGAAAGGAAGGCTGCTTTTTATTTCCCAGCCATGTGCCATAATGCTCCCGGCTGGGTTTCGGATTTTCTATAATCGAAAGACCATGTTCCAAACACAGCTTGTCATTCATTCGCCGGATTGCCCAGGTAGAGCCCCAGAAGTTGCGAAATTTTTTCTGACAGTCCAGTGTAGTAGAGTTGATAATGATGTGATTATGGACATGGTGCTTATCTACATGAGTGCAGACGACAAAGGCATGGTTTCCTTTTGTGAGCTTCAGTGCCAGCTCCCTGCCGATCTGATTGGCTTCTTCCGGCGTAACTTCGCCGGGCTTAAATGCCTGACGGAGATGGTAGGCGATCACATCATCCGCACCCTGATTTCTGCCGGTCAGATTTGCATACTGTCGTTTGGACAGAAGGAACTCTGCATCAGCAAGCCGGGTATCACACTCATAGCCATAAATGAATTTTCCAAAATCGGTTTTCTGAGGATTCTCTACATAATCAATAATATCTGCAATCGCAGTAGAGATATTCCGACCTTTTCCTACATGCAGAGGCATCAGTCTTGTGGTCGCTATTTTCGTCACCTCCTTAACTTAATTTCAATCAGAGAAGTTATAATTGCAGAAAAAGAGCGGGGCTGCCTATGCGCCCCGCCAAATCTGCTTAACCAAATATAAAATCCTTTAAGGCACTGTTTGCCCCGCCAATGATCCCTACCAGCCATGCAGCCGCCAGAGGCAGACCGTATGGACTGATAAGAAAGGCGATCATAAGCCATGCAAGACCCGGCAAAAAAACCTGCGACAAAGAACAGCACCAATGCCGCCAGAAAGATGATCCCGGAAAGAATCCCAAGTACCGCACCGGAAAAAACCACTAAAAATTTACATACCAGATAAAGAATCCCCGTAACCAGCATAAAGGGAAGTGCCAGTAATTTACCTATCAAACGCATACGCTTTGCCTCCTTTCAGAAGGGCATCTGCCCTTATAAAAATTTTACCGTGACGGCAAAAAGAAAGCAACGGCTTTCCGGCTGTTTATGAAATGTTTGCAAATCCCCGGATTAGTTTATCCATGCCATCCCAAAGGCTGTCCAGACGGGTGCGGATGTCCTCTATATCTGCGGCATAAATACTGCCGGTCTCATTGGCCCGTCTGGTATATTGGTTTAAGTTATTGGAACAAATGCGGAGAAGTCGGATCATTTCTTGAATGTCTCCCATATCAAGGTGAATGATGTAACCGTCTACGGCCATCTTTCGCAGATATGCCGACAGGTTGGTAATGCCAAGTTCCGCCATGCGTTCTTTTACCAGTTCGGCCTCCGCTTCGGACATGACAAATTCGACGCGGACGGATTTTTTGTTATGCCTGCCCTTCATCGTTCCAACCCTCTTTTATGAGATGAGACCTCCTGTGTTGAAACCACCGTCTTTGCTCTTTTGAGTTTTTCCCGCAGGGTGGTCTTTTCCAGCTTATCAAGATATTCCTCCAGATTTCCGGCTGTCGCATGATAGCTGCGTTTGAAGCGTTCCCGTTTTAGGATCATCATCAGCTCCGGCTCATTTTCCGGCAGATAAGTCATTGTTTTAGGGACTCCATGCTCTGGCATAAGCCGGTTCATAAGCTGTCTCCGTTCCTGATAGGGAATCGTGATAACATTTCCATCCTCAAATGCAACGGCTACATTTCCGATTGGACAGGTCAGCTTTTTCATCCGTTCCACATGTTCTCTATAATTTAGCGGATAGAGATCGCCAAATATTTTTCCGTCCCTGACTTCTTTCGAAGAGATGGCATAAGCCAAAACTGGATCATTTCGTCTGTTCATGGTAAAACCGCCACACTTTATTTTCATGGCTTCCATCCAGATAAACTTCCCGTTCGCGCAGGGTATAGGTTCCGCAGGAGCGTGACATCCAAAGAAGCTGTTTATCCTCTGAACGTTCTGACACAGCCAGTTTTGAGATTAGTTCTTTATCCAGGTCAAAGTCCTCTTTATAATGTTGGGTATGAAGATCTACGATACGGGAAAGAGCACCCAGAAGATCTACATCCTCAAATCTTACCTCGGCCATCAGCGTTCCTTTCCGGCACAGGAGGGATCATCTGCCTTGCTTCGTGCTCCGGTTTGTCTGCTTTCAGACGGTCCATCAAAGATGGCTTTGCTTCCGGCACCAGCTCCCGGATTTCTTCATCCGTCTGTCCATCTGTCAGATCCGGACGCACAGGTGGTTCGTTATTTAGCCTGCCATCCAGCATATTGTAGTTGCCGGTTTGTCCTTCCTCATAAAGTTCCGCATTGCGCAGATAACTCTCCGGCGCCTGAAATGGCTGTCCGGCAAACAGAATTTCTCTTTGGGTGGTAAACTGTGCAAGGACGCCATTTTGCAGTCTCGCAAATTCTTCATACTGACGCAGGGTAAGCCCTCGTTCCAGCATTTCCGCCTGGGTATGCGCCCAGCCTTCTCCATAAAGAAAATAATACATGTCGGGCTGATCACAGACAAAGCACAGGGAGCCATCCTGATTGTCATAGTAAGATGGCTGCATATCCTGATAATGGCAGCGTTCCTCACGCCCAAAATATACACGGTTGTCCGCACCCAGCATAGCGACCATGCCTGCGTAATTACTATGGACCGCAGAGCGGATTTCTACCAGCGGATCTGTTTGAGAAGGAATCTGTCTGCCCGGAATCTCATTTTGTTTTTCCGCTGCATCATTTCTTGGTGTCACTTCTTCATGGCTGCGTGCATCCAGCTCCGGTTGAGATGTTCCTTTCCGAACAGCACCGGGTTCCGGTTCTTTTTCTTTCACATAGTATCGAACATTTGCTGTCGTATGCTCGTTGGCTTCCTTTGCATAGTTTTCAGCATCGGCTTTGCTATCAAATTCCAACGGTTTTCCATTTTCCTTGCACCAGCTTTGTGCCGGTCCGAAAATAGAAGTGCTGCTTCGTACCGCCCATACACCATAGGTCCGTTTCTTTTCCATTCCGCATCCCTCCTTATCGTTCCTGTTGTTTGGAAGTTTGTTGCTTTTTACCGGGTCTGCCAGTTTTGTTGCTTTTAGCTGCTGACGGAGAGAATTCTTATGCTCCGGTTCGGAATCTGTGATGTTGACATATTCGCCAATGATACAGAGCGCTTCTCCATAACTGCCGGAAGCAAATACCCGATCAGACATTCTTTTGCCTGTTCTTTCAGACCATGCTCCCGCAAAGTACGGGAAGCAATACCCAGCAGATTAAAAATGTTCCCATCTGCTCCAATCAGTGGACAATCCGGTTTATCTGCCAACGCTTCCGGTGTTTCTATAAATCCGCCTAAATAATTCGGCACAAAGTCCGACAGCCATGTGCCGCCATAGACTTCATGGGTCTGTAAACGCCACAGGGCAAGTTTTCCTATATCCAGTTTCACATCATCAAACGGGTAAAGCAGACAGGTCAGTTCGCCGTGCTGAAAAGTAGCCACATTCTCAAACTGACAGCCATCTTTCAATATGCCTGCTTTTGTCAGCATTTCATTGATCCCGTCCACCCACTCTGTCAGATCCCCGCCACAGCCCTGTAAAATCAGTCCTTCCTTATCCGGCATGCGGCGAAGATCCTCCGCAGTAATCGTGTTGATATTCAAAAAATCGCCTCCTATCGTTTTTGTTAAAATATATGTTTTGTCCGCAACTTAACCTTATTTCAAAGCACCGGAGTATTCTTATACAGTTCCCTTAAAAACAGGTGCAAAAAGCCCTTGAAAATCAAGGGCTTTTGGGGCTAAGTTGCGTACATATCATGGTTGGTTTTGGCGCTTCCTGCGTTTGCGTTCCCGCTCGGATTTCCGTCTTGCATAGATCCGGCAGGCATCAGAACAATATGCCTGGCTGGTCGTAGGAAGATATGCTTTTCCGCACACAGGGCATATTTTCTGTCTCATGGAGGTGTCCTCGCCGGTAATGGCTGATTCCAGTGCTGCATCCACCGGCAGCACCGCTTTTTCAAAGTACCTGCAATAAGCACCGGTCCACCATTTATTCAGCATATAGCAAGGACTGTTCAAAGGAAGGCAGATCTTATCCTGAGAGTCATAGTTGGCGCAAAGCTCCGTAACCAGCTTTCGGATCGTAGCCCGCTCCGAGCGGTTCAATTCTCTCTCCGCCATAACGCCTACCTTTCCGGGGCTCTGCTTTGCCGACCGCTGGAAATTTCGGTTGTATCAGTAACATTCCTGGGCTGTGAAAGGGCATCGGCGATAGAGTTCCGCTTTTTCTGTTTCGGTTCATGGTAAATAAAAAGTTCGTTTTTTTCCAGGCACATACAATAAGCCGTTTTCTTCGCAGCGGAAAACATCACATTCTTTGTCGGTTGAGATGGCATAAAACCCCTTGTAATCATAGGGCACCTTTTGCCGCTCCTGATAGGTACACATCCCTAAGTTGGGGTCACTTGCCAGTCGTTTCGATATGGCGAAAAAGTCACCTTCTTTTTTGTGAAATTTTCGTATGGGCGTGAAGTGATAACCGCCATATTCAAAGGTTTTTCGATCGCTCATTTACGCCTGCCTTTCTTTACTGGAAATTCCAGCTTGAAATTCACATATTTACCGCCGGTATCATCCAGAATCACTTCCGCATCATAGGTCCTTCCTGTTTTTTCACTGTAAAGCCCGGACATAGAAATGCGGCCCTCTTTCAAAAGAGCCGCTGCCACAGACTTTGTGATAGATTTTTTCTTGCTGGAAAAGAAACGGTTATCTTTCCAAAGAGCAAAAGAACATTCCCTGTTGCCGCAGAAAAAACCTTTCTTTCCTTCAAATACCGGGGCACCGCAGCGGGGACATACCCCCACGGCTTCGTGTGCAGTTCCTTTGGAAGAAGGAAACAGATCCGCAAAACGTTCTTCCGGGGTAGTATGTTCTTTTACCAGCGTCCGGCTCATATCTGCAATCTGATCCATAAAAGATGTTGCCGACAGTTCGCCATGTTCCACTTGTTTCAGCATGGATTCCCATTCTGCAGTTAAGATGGGAGATTTGATATTGTCCGGCAGGACTGCGATCAGGTTCTTTCCTTTTTCCGTAGGAATGAGCTGCTTTTTCTTTCGCTGTACAAATCCGGCAGAAACCAGCTTTTCCAGTGTTGCCGCACGGGTAGCCGGAGTACCCAATCCTTTACGCTCGGCATCTTCCGGCATATCTTCCGCACCGGCAGTCTCCATAGCGGACAGCAGTGTGTCCTCCGTATAGTGTTTCGGCGGTGAAGTTTTCCCTTCACGGAGACTTGCTGATACAGCTTCAAAAGTCTGTCCTTCCTGCAGCACAGGGAGAGCGACAGCTTCATTTTCTTTGTGTTCCGTTTCACTCTGCCTGATACTCATACGGTGAATCCGTTCCACCTCTTTCCAGCCGGACTGTAAAATAGTCTTTCCTTTTGCCGTAAAAGTATATCCCTGGCAGTCCAATATAGCGGTGACCGCTTCAAATCGGTGTACCTGCGTTGTGGCACAAAGCAGTCTGACGACAAGCAGGGTAAGCACATCCCGCTCCCCGGAAGGAAGCTCTGACAGGTCTGTCCGTGCGATTTCCACAGTTGGGATAATGGCATGGTGGTCAGTCACTTTGCTGTCATCTGTTACCCGGTCAATGTCCGGCTCTCCGGCGTAGCCTTTTCCAAAGGTCATATTGTCACGCAGCCACAGGATCAGGGAAGCGGCGGTTGCCTGCATGTCCTTCGTCAAATACTGGCTGTCCGTTCTCGGATAGGTTGCCAGCTTCTTTTCATAGAGAGATTGCACATAATCAAGGGTCTGTTGAGCCGTATAGCCATAAATACGGTTACATTCCCTTTGCAGAGTTGTAAGGTCATAAAGGCGGGGAGGCTGTATAGTTTTTACCTGCTTTTCCACAGAACGCACAAAAGCGGAGTTGTGGTCACAGTCCATACGGATTTTTTCAGCCTCGGATCGTTCCGTCATTTTTTCGCCGGAAGCAGTAAAACCTCCGCAGGTGATTTCCGGCACATAAAAAGGCTTACTGATGAAGGATTCAATATCCGACTCACGCTGTACCAAAAGTGCCAGTGTCGGTGACATAACACGGCCGACATTTAGGGTGACACCATACAGGACAGAAAAAAGCCGGGTGGCATTGATCCCGATCAGCCAGTCGGCTCCTGCCCGGCAGACCGCCGCATCATAGAGCTTATCGTAATCACTGCCGGGGTGGAGATGGTCAAAGCCCTCACGGATCGCCGCATCCTCCATACTGGAAATCCAAAGGCGCTCCATAGGCTTTTTACATCCGGCATATTCATAGACCAGACGGAAGATCAGTTCTCCTTCTCGTCCGGCATCCGTAGCGCATACCACGGAATCCACCCGTTTGTCCTTCATCAATCGGCACAAAAGGGCAAGCTGCGTTTTCTTATCCTTTGGCACTTCATATTTCCAGTTTTCCGGTAGGATCGGAAGATCCTCATACCGCCATTTGGCGTACTGTTCTTTGTAAGCCTCCGGCTGTGCCAGTTCCAAAAGATGTCCCACGCACCAGCTCACCAGATAGCCGGAACCTTCGAGATAACCGTCTTTTCTTTCCGTTGCGCCTAATACTGCTGCCAGTGACATAGCAACAGAGGGCTTTTCTGCAATCACAAGTTTCAATTTTTATTCCTCCTTCATAGTTTCAAATTCTTTATCCGCAAGTTTTCCGGTTTGCATAAGACACATCAGCATAACGCCGGAAGCCATTCCTCCGGCAAAGGTAAGGAAATGTGAAATCAGGTTCCACATAAGCATTCCTCCTAAAAATGGGTAAAGAAAAACGCCCACTTCAAAGTGAGCGCATCAACAGGTATCTATTTTGTTTTTGGTTTCAAGTGATCCGGCAGGACGATCTCTCCAACCGGGATTTCCCGCAGTTCCTTTTTCATCCGATGGGTGAAGCGGATCGTCTTTGCCGTACCGCCGGTTTCCCGTCCGTCATATACAGCGATCACTCGGTCGGAGTGCTCCACCATATAGCGGTTTCTGTGGGAGTAGACGCTTGGGAGATATTTTTCCTGTATGACAACAACATCCGCACAAGCCTCCAGCAGTTCACGGGTTCTGTTTTCTTATTCAGGCTGTCCAGACGTTTGCGGTAAGGGATCACTGCGATCAGCTCCAGCGCCGGATTAGTCTGCTTTCTTTCCAACACCAGCTCTGCAAAATACTGATCCACGCCATCTGCAAAGCCACTCATAAAACAGGTAAATCCATCTGTAACGGCAGCATCGATCTCATGTTCCAAAGCGGCTTTTATTTTGTTGATCTCATTCTGCGGCAAATCCCTGTGTCCGGTAACACAGCAAGTCTTTCCTTTCATCGGTCATCCCTCCATCTGATAGGTAAAATTCTTCACTTTTCATATAGTAATAGATTTAATTTAGCAAGTCAACGATAATACCCTTTTTCCTTTTGCGGATAATAAAGGGGCGTGAGGTACAATCTATTACAGAATGGGAGGTGAAGGCGATGTATGAAGATTTTGTCCCGGAACGATTAGCGAAGCTGCGGACACAAAAAGGAGTTTCCGCACGCGATATGTCTTTATCGTTAGGTCAGGCAAACAACTACATCAATAATATTGAGAATAAAAAGTCACTTCCCGCTATGCAGTCTTTTTTCTACATCTGCGAATATCTGGGTGTGACACCGCAGGAATTCTTTGATGAAGGAAATACCTACCCGGAAACCTTAAAGGAATTCATTGCAGAGGCAAGACAGCTTGATCCTCAATCCATGCAATATATCCTCGGTATTATGAAAGAACTCAATAGCAGAAAGTAAGCGGTCACGGTAATGGCCGTCTTTTTTCGTGACTTTCTTTATTATATTTTATAATGTTCTCGAAATGTCCGCTCCCTATACCGATAAGTATTCAAAAACTGTTCTCCAAACAGCCTTTTTCTATTCGCCGGTACTGCCAAAGCTTCCGGTTCCTCGCTCTGTTCCCAGATCTGTTACAAAATCCGCAATGACGATCGGCGTGATCACAAGCTGCCCGATACGGGCTCCCTTAAAAAGAGACTGCGGCTGATTGCTTACATTGCTGATGATCGCATGGATCTCTCCACGGTAACCGGAATCCACAGGCGGCAGTTCACAGACCAGACCTTTTACCGCCATGCTGGTACGGGGAAAGATATATCCCGCATATCCATCCGGTATTTCCAGTCCAAAACCCAAAGGAATTTTGGCGATTTCTCCGGGCTGTAAGGTACAGTCATAGGGCAGATAAACATCCGCTCCGGCATCATTGCCATGCGGACGGTAAGGACGCTGGTGCTCCGGTACGCCAAAGTCGATCAGTTTTATTTTCATCGGCAGTCTCCTTCCCAAAGAGCAGGATAATCTTTTTCCAAAATAATCCTCTGGCGTCATATTTGCCTGCAGTTTTCGTCCGCAGGTCATTTTCCCTTCCAGACATCGATCCATCTGACAAAAAGGCCCGGTCAGTGATGGGGCAAACAAAGTAGGGCTTAGTTCATAAAGTTCTTTCCAGACCTTTAGCAGCACGATCCTTGTTTCATCTGTATTTCTCCGGCATACCCGCTGGCTGATGATATGTTTCCACTGATAAGGGGTGGCGCTGATGAGCAGTACATTCCGCAATCCCTGGGGCGTGGCATAGCCGGCCGCATCGTGCCCGCTTCCGGCAGTGCACAGAGCTTCATAACATTTCATGCTTTCATTACAGCTTTTTAAGTACAGTTCCCGTACCACTGCCGGAGCCGTCATAATAGAATACGGGACAGCGAAATCCGCCTGTCCCGTATAGTTGCTGTACTGCAGCGATGCACTCATAAATTTTACTTCGTTCTGGTGGCGGGTGATCTGCGCCAGAAAACGCCTGCTGGCGCCGACAATGGCTACCGTGATCACCGCAAATTTCTGGATGGTAGGATGGGGAAGCGCCCCCATAGCTGCTACTGTCTGAACGCTGAATGATTTTTCGTAGAGCTCCATCAGGTCGTCCATTGAGGCAATCTTATGTCCCTGTTGGGTAAGCCTTGCCGCAAAGACCATGTTTTTTTCTGCTTCCGCTACCGCCTGGCAGTTCAAAATTTTTACTTCGATTCGTTTAATTGGTATGTCCCTCCTTTACAATCGCTTTCAGTAAGAACAGATAGTTCAGACTGTCTGTGATCTTTTCATTCCATGTGTCCATCGGGTAAACCGTTTCCTCGGCAAAGCACATATCGTACAGAGAAACAATATGCTTTGCCAGCATACCGGCAAGGGCACGCTGGGGCGTTGTATGCTGTAAAGCTGCCGCTGCCTTAAATGCACCCAGCCGGTCCGGGTCATCCCCGGTGTATTCTTTGGTTTTTCGTTTCAAGGTATCAGCACAGAGCCGTACCTGTTCGTCAAAAACGGCATTGACTTCATTTTGCGTAATATGGCATCCCTCCTAACTGAAAACAGCCGACTGGATTTCTCCAATCGGCTGTCTGGCTTAATCATTTATTCTGCAATGGTATAATGGGTGTTTCGTGCTTTTCCTTTCTGTTCTAACTAAGTTAGTTTTTACCTATTTTTCGGTATCACTCTGGCGGCAGTAGAAGCGCTTACTTCAAGCAATCCTATCACATCATTTCTTGTAATTG
>ENA-OQJW01000247-OQJW01000247.1-human-gut-metagenome-genome-assembly--contig:-NODE-247-length-10314-cov-2.504957_pt1 | contig 10314 bp, 8 predicted proteins | sample MGYA00242619_ERZ504786 | MGnify/ENA primary metagenome ERZ504786 (study PRJEB26092, sample SAMD00036357) | human gut metagenome | host: Homo sapiens | study: EMG produced TPA metagenomics assembly of... | reverse complement strand
GGGTTACATCAAGATCCGCCAGTTCGACGGCAGCACGCCCAGCGAGCTGGACTATGCCATCCGGTCTCTCACTACCAGCGGTGCCCAGAGCCTTGTGTTCGACCTGCGAGATAACGGCGGCGGCGTGTTGGATGATGCCATCAGCTGCATCGACCTGATCGCCCCGGAAGGCACTGTGGCCTATGCCGAGGATAAGAACGGAAACCGCACCATCATTGGCAGCAGCGACGATGAGAGCAAGGTGGAGCTGCCCATCGTCTGTCTGGTCAACGGCAACACTGCCAGCGCAGCAGAGCTGTTTGCTGCCAGCCTGCGCACCATGAACGGCGCACGTCTGGTGGGCACCACCACCATGGGCAAGGGAACCATCCAGAGCAGCCCGCAGCGCCTTTCGGATGGCAGCGCCGTGAGCATCACGGTGGCAAAGCTCATCTGCGGCGACGGCTCCTGCTTTGATGGCACCGGCCTGAGCGTGGATGTGGAGCGTGCCCTCAGTGCCGAAGAGAACACGAATTTCTACGATTATACCCCCGAGGATGACCCGCAGATCCAGCGTGCGGTCAGCGCAGCACAGCAGCTGAGCGGTACCACGACTCTGGGCGGTGTCAACGAAGCAGCTTCTTCGGCTGCTGCTTCCGAAGAAGCCGACAGCGTTGCCACTGAGCCGGAGAACGCTTCCTCTGAGGAAACGGCTTCCTCCACCGAAGCAGAAGCCGGCGGCGAAGCAGCATCCAGCGCAGAATAAAGGGTAAAACCGGCAGAAATGCTGCATGGGCTTCTTCTTGTAAAAAGGAACCCGGTTTATTGCGGTGCTGTTTGCCGTATTGATCCCTTCTCGTGAAAATGCAACCCAGCCAGACCCGCAGGTCTGGCTGGGTTGCCATATTATAATAATATTTCCGCTGAATATGCCCAAAGCGACGCGGAGGGCATTCAAATCGTACTATGAAAAAGGATGGAATCTATGCCCGAACTGACCGACCTTTCGGTGATCCGCGCCCTGTGTGAAAAATACGATTTTGCACTTTCCAAGGGTTTTGGACAGAACTTTATCATCAACCCGGGTCTGCCGCCCAAGATCGTGGATGCCAGCGGCGTGGATAAGCGCTATGGTGTCATTGAGATCGGCCCCGGCATCGGTGTGCTGACTCGGGAACTGGCAAAGCGCGCCGCCAAGGTGGTGTCCATTGAAGTGGACGAACGCCTGCCGCCGCTGCTGGCCGAAACGATGGCCGGAGTGGACAATTTTAAACTGGTATTACAGGATGTGCTGAAAGTTGACCTGAAGGCTCTTATTGCGGAAGAGTTCCCCGGTATGCCGGTGGCTGTGTGCGCCAACCTGCCCTACTACATCACCAGTCCCATTGTCATGAAGCTGCTGGGCGACCGCCTGCCCATTGAAAGCCTGACCGTCATGGTACAGAAGGAAGCTGCCGACCGTCTGGCTGCTGCGCCCGGCACTCGTGCATCCAGCGCCATCAGCTGCGCGGTGAGCTACTATGCCACCTCCAAAATGATGTTCACCGCTGCGCCCGGCAGTTTTTACCCGGCCCCCAAGGTGACCAGTGCCGTGGTGCGCATGGAGATCCGTCCGCAGCCCGCTGTGCAGGTGGAGGACGAAGAAGGCTATTTTGCGCTGGTGCGTGCCGCCTTCGGACAGCGCCGCAAAACGGCTGCAAACGCCATTGCCAGCGGCCTGGGAATGCCCAAGGACGCGGTGACAGCCGCCATTGAAGCCGCCGGTTTTGATGCCCGCATCCGCCCGGAAGCCCTCACACTGGAGGATTTTGCAAAGATCCAGCAGGCCCTTGCCCGCTGAAGCAGCCCGCTGCTCAAAAAAGAATACAACAGACTTTGAACCCCACAGGAGCCGTCCGCGGTTCCTGTGGGGTTTTTATGATAATAGAATCGAATGGTTCGATTTTATTATCGATGTATTGCGTTGAAAATTACGGGTATCAAAATGTGATACAACAGAAAAGAATGCTAAAAGCAGACGAAAGCATGAACTGATGGCAATGGCACCTCATTTGTTAAACGGTATAGTATACTGTTTGGGGAATGGGTTGTTTTTTGCGCGCCAAGAAGATATTGACAAGCCGCGCGTTTTTTGGTATTCTATCAAAAGACCGCTTGGTCCATGCTGGTGTGGCGCAATGGCAGCGCAACTGATTTGTAATCAGTGGGTTGCAGGTTCAACTCCTGTCACCAGCTCCAAAAAGCCGCTCAGGAACGTTGATTTCTGGGCGGCTTTTGCTTTTGTACTTTTGCTTTCGGCACAAAAATCCAAAAATTCCGCAAAAGATGTTGACAAACTACCATCCGGGTGGTAATATATACAGGCAATCCATGGACTGCAAAAACTGAATATGGGCGTGTTCCCGAGTGGCCAATGGGGACAGACTGTAAATCTGCTGCTTTCAGCTTCGGTGGTTCGAATCCACCCGCGCCCACCAAACAAGAAAAATCCGAACCTGTTTCCGATTGGAGAAGGGCTCGGATTTTTCGTTTTCTTCGGATCAGAGAATGAAGGCTCTCGTGGAAGATACAAAACTCCCTGACATGGGAACATCTCATATTGAAAACTGATAGAAAGAATGGTAGAATGCTATTATAGAGGAGGTGAGTTCAATGGGACGTGGACTGATTACGGACGCTGAAGCTCAGGAGATGCTTGAAATGCTTAAGCATCTTTTGACGGACGAATTGAACTTTCCTCCTTCCGGGAAAAAGGTGGAATTTGAAGCTATTGGTGAAAACAGGCGTGATACGTTTGTTGTATCAATTTTTCGCGGTAAGATTCAAGCTACAAAAATTAATATGAGTGCTCGAATAAAAGTAAACGGAGTTATGCTTTTAGAGCTACACCTAAATCCGGGAGGAATTCATTTAAATCCGGATGGAAAGAAAATTGCTGGAAGCCATTGGCATGTCTACACAGAAAAGTATGGTCGTTCAATGGCATATGAAGCGACTGATATAACATCAGATGATTTTGTCAAGAATACATTGACATTTTTGAAGCGTTTTAATATTGTTGAGACACCTACAATAAATCAGCAGATTGAGTTCTAATGAGGAAAGGAGGAATAATCTTGAATATTCAAAAATTGATTGATGATTATGCACAATGGCTAAAAAATGAAATTTCTTTTTCCAAAATACGGCGAGTATTATGAGATTACAACTCCGTACTTGGATAATGACAATGACTATTTGCAGATTTATGTTCGTCAGGTTGGAAATGATATTCTTTTTTCAGACGATTCTGCAACAATAAATGGACTAAAAGCAACGGGATTTCAGTTCACTCCGCATAGAAAAGAGTACTTTCAGAGGGTTTTGGCTCAGTTTGGCGTTGAATGCAAGGGAGATGAATTAACGGCTAAAGCTCCAATTCAAGAGTTTGCTCGAAAGAAACACTTGTTTATTCAGGCAATTCTCAGGATTGATGATATGTTTGCACTATCAAAATCAAAAACAGCATCGTTATTTACGGAAGATATACAGATGTTTTTCGATACCAGAGATATCTTTTATACTGATAATGTTCAATTTACAGGGACATCGGGATTTACGCATAGCTATGATTTTCTATTCCAACGAACAAAAAAACAACCCGAGCGGTTGTGCCAGGCTGTAAACAATCCTAACAAATCTAGCGTTGGCAACATTTTATTTGCGTGGAATGATACTAAGGCGATTCGAAACAAAAGTAGCCAACTGATTGTAATTCTCAATGACCAAAACAATGTAGCTCGTGGAGTAGAGGAAGCTTTTGCTAATTATGATGTAAAGGTGGTTCCTTGGAGCAAACGTAACGATAGCGATAATCTTGCACTATTTGCTGCTGGCTAATATGTAAGGCAGGGCGTTCCCTTCTCCGGGAGCGTCCTGCTGTTTTTATGCTGCGATGGGTGTGGCGTTCAGAGTCTGCTGTTCTTTCAGCCACTCCTCGTATTCACGCTGGCCTTCCTCACTGTTGAAAAACTCAACCATGGAGGGATAAAAGCAACGTGCAAGGGTTTTTGATTGCTTCATCCGGGTAGCCGGATTTGTTTGACTTCTTCTTTTTATTCAAATAGTATCCTCCGAAAATCAAAGTTCCATATCCTGCCCACGCTTGCGGTTTCGCTGCGGCACATTCATGGTGCGCTCCTGCTTGGGGGCAAGAATCTTTTCCAGAAAGCCGCGCACCAGTTCGGGCGCACGGTGGAGCGCGTCCAGATAGGGCTTCACTTCATACCAGAGTTCATGATACTTTTGACCCCAATGAGCAGCTTCCTTCTTGGCGGTGGAAAGTTCTTCTTTCAAGCGGCGGTTCTCCACGTCCATCATATAGCCGTGGTCGGCCTGTTTTTTCAGCTTGGAAAATTCTTCTTCGGTCAGCGAGTAGTTACCGAGAAAGGTGCGCTTGCCGATATAATCCAGATCGCGCGCATCAATGAGGGCTTCTTTCGTGAGCGTGGCCTTTTTCTGCACAGCGGCAAGCTCCTTCTCTTTTTTGGAGAGAGTCTGACAGGTTTTGGCAAGCGCCTGTGCTTGTTCATCGGCTTGTGCGGTCAGGGCGTCCAGCCGTTCCTGCTCTCGCTGGACTTTGAACTGGGTGACGGTCAGGTGTTCTTCGGTGCTGCCACGCTCACCGCGCTCCACATCCGTGTACCCGGCAGTACGCATATAGTTGAAGAAATCGTCTTGCAGGACACTGTACGACTTCTTCAGGACTGGCTTGCCGCTCTTTTGCAGGACAGGCTTTCCAGCATCGTCCAGCAGGGGCTTGGAAGCCCACTTCTTGCTTCGGCTGACCTGCATGACGGTCTCCTTGACTGTGCCGACCAGTGCCTTGTCCTTGCAGCGTTTCGACCAGAGGATTTGCTTTTCCACCACAGGCACATAGACCACATGAAGATGGTAGTGGTAGACCTCCCGGCCTAATGCTTCGGTCATGGCACGGTTGATCTCATCCGCGTGCATGACTGCCGAGAGGATATATTGCTCACCGCCCACGATTTGCGCAGCAGCTTTGTAGGCATCCTCATAGAACTGCTTGGCGAACTCATAGCCGCCGTGGTTGTCAAAGTAGGCCGAGTTGACATCAAAGACAAGCTCACAGTAGTGGGTGGCATCCGGCTTCAGGCCGCGCGTGGAGATGGTTCCATCGGCTTCCAGTTGGGCGAACAAGTCGGTGTAGCTGGCGGTTGGCTTCTTGAAGTGGACGTTCCATGCAGCGCGCTGGGGGATAATATCGGGGTTCCGATAGCTGTCCTTTTCGCGTTCGTTGTGCTGCTGGGTGTTGCCAACGGCCTTGTCCGAAACGGCGAGATTTCGGACACTGGTGCGGTCAACGCCATCGTTTCTTGCCAAAGGGCATCCCTCCTTTCAAGGTTCATCGAGAGGTGACGGGGAACGAAGATGCACTTCTTCGGAAGTGTAATAACCCACTATGACACTTTCATCCCTGTGGTCTGCAAAGTGTAGTGGGCTCTTCGAGGACTCTCCGAGGGGGAACGTCTCCTGCGGGAGAGTTAATCAAGTTCACGTTTGCGAAGCAATGAAAGCCCCAGTGGGGCTTTTAAGTGACCGAACGGTCTTGCGCCAGCAAGATGGAGGGGCCTCGCCCCGACAAGTTCGCACAATGCGAACTTGATTGCTCCGTACGCATCTGAAAAAATTGCGTACGAACTTCAAATAACCTGTACGGTTCGTACGGCGTACGGAAATCCGAAATATAAACGATAACACGCTTTAATTCATATCGATTTGCCGTACAAGCGCGTACAAGTACAGACCGTACAGGTTGTACGAACTTCTTCCGTGAAAAAATGCACTTTTTACGGGCAGGGGTGGGACAAGCGGCTCAATGCCCACGAAACCACGCACCCTGCGGCCACCGGGCAGATAGATGTTGTTGGTGGCTTCAAGGTTATAGCGGCGGTCGTTTTGTCGCAATTCTGCGCTGAAACGGATTGCCGATACGCTGTGGCAGACGTTGTCCTCGCACCACTGCTTGTAAATGTCGTAGAACTCCTTGGAACTGATGGAGTAGTCCGCCTTGAAGCGGAAATAGCCCTCGGACTCCATGAAATCGATGACATTGTTGCTGCTGCGCTTGATGGTGTCCACGTTGGCAGCGGCTCGTTCGCTGACCGTGAAGCGGAAATCGTTCTGCACCAGCCGATGCAGCCCTTCCAGACACCACAGCAGAATACCCTCCAACTCGGCACACATCTTCTCCACAAGGAAGGGGTCATCCGTGCGGTCGGCAGGCTTGTCCTTGGTGGTCAGGATGAGCTGGCGGCGGAAGAAGCCGTCTGAATGGTCATACAGCGAGGTCAGCGCGCCGTTGCCGAAGCAGAGGAACCGGGCGTAAATGTCCCGCTGGTAGCTCTGGACACCCTTGCGCTCCAAGTCCAGCTTGGCTTCGGCGGTCACGATGGTCTTGATATAATTTGTTTTAGGCAGGGCGTTCATGTCCATGTCATCGTCGATCATGAGCAGGCGGCGTTCCAGATCGGCACGGGCAAAGCGGTTGTTCTCCACCTTCTGGACGCTGCCGTTGCTGGCGGCATCTCCCATGAGCCGCTTGAGCACCAGCCCGATACGGGACTTGCCCTCGCCGCCTTTGCCGACGATGAGCATCATCTTTTGCCCCTTGGTGCTGGGAATGAGGCAGTAGCCCAGATATTCCTGCAAGGTGGGGATGTCGGCATCATCCAGTAGCTCGTGCAGGAAGGTCAGCCAGCGGTCAGGGCTGGCGGCTTTGGGGTCATACCTCACAGGCAGGCGGTTCTGGCAGAACAGGCGGCTCTCCTGAAAGGTGCCGTCCGGCAGATGGCACACGCCGTTCTGGAGGTGGATGCAGTCCTGTTCGATGGGAAAGGGGTCGGAAAAGGCCAGCAGCTTGATGGTCTCCAGAATGTTGGTGACCTTTTTGGACAGGCCGGAGGTGACGTATTCCTCGATGTTCTCCAAGATGCGCTGCTTGATCTCGCTCTCGTCCTCCACCGGGCCGTCCAGCGTGTACAGCGTACCGTTGACGCATTTCAGCGGCCACTGTTCCAGAAAGGCGCGGCCAAACTGGACTTCATCGATCTTCTTGCCGTTGTACCAGTCCGGCCATAAGGGGTTGCGGGAAATGTTTTTCTTCATATGATCACTCTCCTTTGGAAAAGTGAAGTGGTGGGTCTCACGGTGACCCCCCACCACTTCAGGTGAATAAATTATCAGGCGCACTTTGCCAGAGCAAGGCGGTCGGTGCGCTCCTCCAGCATCAGCAGGTATGACCCGGACAGCAGCTGTGCGGCGGAAGCGGCCTTCTGCTGGGGCGTCCCAAATGCAACGCAGTCCGTCAGGTGCTCGATGGTCTCGGTCGTGTGGAGGGCTTCTTCAAACCGTGGGTCATGCGGCTCCTCCGGGGTGGCAGGCTTGTAGCGCTCTTGCCAGTCGTGCAGCAGGTCAAGATAATCGGTCAGCACCCGCAGGCAGTAGGCGATGTCTGCCCACTGCTCGTCCGTCAGGCCGCGCTTGGGCGGCGGCAGAGCGATGGCATTGGCGGGCGGCTTGTCCGGGTCAAACCCGAAGTCGTGTATCAGCTTCTCGGCGGCTTGCCGGGGGTTCAGGTTGAACAGCTTGGCGGTGAGGTCGATGGCATCTCCATTGGCCCCGCAAGCGAAACAGTAATAGTAGGATTCGTTCAGCATCATACTGGGGTGGTTGTCGGAGTGGAACGGACAGCACACCATGCCATGGCGGTCTGGCTCCATGCCGTACATTTCTCCCACCTGCCGAACGGTGATGGCGGACTTGATTTTTTGATATAAACTCAAAATCTCTCCTTTGGTCAAAGGTTTTGGTACGAATCAATTTGATCCCTGCCACGTTCAAAGCCGGTCTCCCTTGCTGCCTCCCGACAGGAAATCTTTTTGGACTCTGTGTCGGCCCCATGCAGGGCGCTCGCTCCCCCGATGGGAGGTCTTGGCGGTCTGGGCAGTTCGGACGGTCATTCTGTTCTCAAGGTTCTGTTATGAAAGATATTTCAGAGGGCTTTCGCGGGAAGCCCTTAATATGTTCGCTGCTGGGGAGTTACTATGTTTTCTTTCTGTCTATAGGATAGCACCGCAATGGCCGCTGTGCCGTATATCCATAATGTCGGAAAATGGGTGCGGAAACTGCAAAATTCCACGCTTATGGACAGGAACAGCCGGAAGTGGTATACTGTGCAAAAAACATCGGAGGTGCGACCATGAACATCAAGCTGACACTGGGAGAACGGCTCAAAGACCTGCGTGTGGAGCGGAATCTGAAGCTGGAAACGCTGGCAGAGCAGACGGGTCTGTCCAAATCGGCACTGTCGAAATATGAGAGCGACGATGTGACCGACCTCAGCATTTATGCGGTGACAACGCTGGCTGAGTTCTATGGCGTGACCACGGACTACCTGCTGGGGGTGACGGAAAACAAAAAACGCCCAGATGCAGTCCTTTCGGACTTGCATCTGAGCGATGGTGCAGTGGACGTATTAAGGAACGGAAGATTTAATCATCGGCTGCTGTGCGAACTGATCGTGCATGAGAATTTCCGGCGGTTCATGACCGATCTGGAAATCTATGTGGATGGATATGTCAGCGCAAACATTCAAAACCTCAATGCTGGTCTGGAAGCGACCCGGCAAATGCTGAAAAAGAAGTATGCAGCAGATGAAAACGATCTATACATGAGCACCTTGAAGCTGGGGCAAATCGATGAAGATGAGTACTTTGGCCGGGTCTTGTATGATGAACTGGTGGCTATCCTGAAGAACATCAAGACGGAACACCGCAAGGACAAGACCACTTCGGATGGTGCGATGGTCGATAACTTGATGAAGGAACTGGAGGATGCACAGAAACTTGAAGGGTCTGCGGATGAAAAGAAGATCCGAACGGCATTGAAGGCAATCGGCATCAACTACGATAAGCTGACAGAGGATGAAAGAAAGCTGATAAAGAAGATCCTTTATAAAACGGCAATGCTGAAACCGGGGACACTAGCGGGAAACCGGGGCAAGCACAGACGTTGATTATTTACCTTGCGGCTTATAGGGGAAAAACGCTGCTGCGGCAGGACGGGAGAACGTACACCATTGGTTCCTCTGCAAGCCTGCGCTGGGTGGGCAGAGACTGTCAACTGCCACGCCCATCCGCGCATCCTTCTGCCGCAGAACAGGTGCTTGCCGGAGCCTCTCGCAGCCCCTTTTCCGCGTCAGCCGGAACCAAGGTGTAACACACTAGACTTTGCAGGCAAAGTCGTGTGCCAACGAGCGTTCCGCCGCTCTTTGGATTCTTCCCGGCAGGGCACTGGAAAATGGGGTGCCCTGCGCAGAACGGGGTGCATTTGTCACCTCGCACTAAAAACAGCTCGCAGGTTTTACTTGACAATTCGCAGAATATGCACTATCATAGCCATGAGATGAATATAATGTTTATAACGATATACCCAATTTGAGAGTGAGGTGTTTCATGGCAATCAATGATAGTGCTGTCGTCCCACTTTACCAGCAGGTAAAGGATGACATTCGTGCCGCGATCGAGAGCGGCAAATACAAAACCAATGAGAAGATCCCCCCGGAGCCGGAGCTGAGTGCGGAGTACTCGGTCAGCCGCATCACGGTGCGCCGTGCCGTGGAAGAACTGTGCGCCGAAGGGTATCTGGTCAAAATGCAGGGGCGGGGCACCTTTGTCAGCAAGCCCCGCATCCATCGCAAGTTTACCAGCGGCAAAGGTGCTGCCAGCTTTACGGAGATCTGCAAAGAAAACGGCATGGTGCCGGGTGCCCGGCTGCTGAACCGTCAGATCGTGCCGGTGCGTAAGGATGAAGAAGCCTTCTTCCATGTGGGTTCGGATGCACTGCTCATCTACATCCAGCGTCTGCGCACCGCCGATGGTCAGCCGATATTTCTGGAGAACCTGTTCCTGCCCTACGAGCCTTATAAGAACCTGATGAACGAGAACCTCAATGATGTTTCCATGTTTGACGCCATTGAGCGCATCTCCGGGCTGCGTCCTGCGACGGCCGGCCGTCAGCGTATAGAGGCAGTTCGCGCCACAGCAGAACAGGCACAGCTGCTCAATCTTTCGCTGGGCGAGCCGCTGCTGTATCTGAACGCCTACTTCCATGACCAATATGACCACCCGCTGTGCATCGGGCGGCAGTATTACATTGGAAGCCGGTATATGTTTGAGTTTTAAGCGCAGATCAATTCTCTCAAAAAGAGCGTCTCTTCCCTGCGGAAGAGGCGCTCTTTTGTCGTTCTACGGAAGGTTATTGGTGAAACTG
>ENA-OQJW01000246-OQJW01000246.1-human-gut-metagenome-genome-assembly--contig:-NODE-246-length-10321-cov-2.629096_pt1 | contig 10321 bp, 6 predicted proteins | sample MGYA00242619_ERZ504786 | MGnify/ENA primary metagenome ERZ504786 (study PRJEB26092, sample SAMD00036357) | human gut metagenome | host: Homo sapiens | study: EMG produced TPA metagenomics assembly of... | reverse complement strand
ACGATATCACCGTCTATGCAAGATTTCTTGTTTTCAGGGATGAAAAGCGGTTTCGGTTCACCTTCCAGGTCGGTAAATTCTTTATTGGCATAAGCATAATAAATCACATCTGCCTCATCACCATATTTCATTGACCAATAGACCAAGTATTTTCCGGCTTCCGCATCGAAGATAGTCTGAGGCGCCCATACCCGTTTCAGTTTTTCCTGTCCGGCATAACGTTTCTGCATATTGATGACAGAATGGTTCCAGTTCACCAAGTCTGTAGATTTCAGCAACACCATGGCACGATTGGAATCCCATCCATTGTCAGAAACCATATCGGTAACCACCATATAGAATGTCTTTCCGTCTTTGCAACGCAGGATATGCGGGTCGCGCACACCACCGGTAGAACTGATGATTTTGGAATCAATGACAGGTTTGTTGTCATTCAATGCCCAATAGGTATATCCGTCCGTACTTACCGCATAGCATACGGCTTCCTCGCTGATGTGGTTACCTGTAAAATAGGTAAAGAGATAAGCTATGTAATCTTTTTCGGCTACATTATTTTGACTATTGGCAGATTGCTGTGCTCCTGCCAGCCAGGGCACAAGACAAGCCAAAAAGAAAGTAAGGATTTTGTGTTTCATAATAATTAGTTCAAAAATTGTTTGATGCAAAGATAGAAAATACAATCCTAACGATAGGTATATAAATCTTTCAAAAGAGGGACTTTATTCGGTCAAATGGGGGAAAATAGAAAAAATACAGCAATCTCTATTTCTAAGAATAGAACATTTTCCATCTTGCAAATAGAAATTAATTAGAAGAACAAAATCATTGATTGAAGACTCAAATATTATTATTCCGAATGCTATCATAGAATACAAACCATTCAGTATTTCATTTTTTCACCTCAAATTGATAACTACCCGATTCCAACTCCAAAATAACCTTTCCATTATTTTCACCGATAAACTTGATTCCAGTACTTTTTTTTTAAAATACCCTTTCCGTTCTCCTTCACATCTTTTACAGATGAAGCAGGTAGATATAATAAAGCGGAAGTATTGCCAGGAATATTGAAAGTATATCGAATGATTTCATTCTCTATTTCCCAACCACTTTCAATGCGTCCATACATAGAATCGTAATATCCTTTTGCATACTTCATTTTACCAGCCAAATCTATCGCCGGCTTTAAGATGAAATGTTTAAATCCGGGAAAGGCCTCATCCCGCTGTATACCCAAAGAATAATTATACATCCAACTTCCTACTGCACCAAATGAATAATGATTAAATGAATTCATACGGTTATTCCCGCCAAACCCATCCAAATGGGTATAAGAATTCAAGCGTTCCCAAATAGTCGTCGCACCCTGTTCTACGGAATATAGCCAAGAAGGATAGCTTGTTTGTTGCAATAATCTATAAGCAATATCAGAATAACCATTATCTGACAGTGCCTTACCAATCCATGCAGTGCCTATAAAACCAGTCATTAACGAATAAGATGGACATAACTTGCCACAATCAGTTGTATTCTCCCGTGTAATGGTTTCCAACAAGTTCTTTATGGCTTTTTCTTTCTGCTCATCATTAATAATATTGAATGCCAACGGAAGCACATAAGAAGTTTGAATATCAATTGATGTACCTCGTTTTTTAGGAAGAAAGGAGGAAAAGATAGTCTTACCATCATTGGGGCGAATATAGGTTTTATTAAAGAAAGTTTTCCGCTCAGCATATAATTTACTGAATCTTTCTGCATCCATTTGCTTGCCCAAAATGGTAGCTATCTTATTCATCAATTCCAAGTCGTAGATGAAATATGCTTCCCATAAGAGTGATTTATCATTTTTCTCATCTTCCAATCCCAACCAGTCACCCAAGTCACCCCATGCTCTGTTCTGAACTAGCAAGCCTGTCTCCTTCTCAATCATTTTATCAAGTATATACTGTATGTACTGACTCATAGCATCATAGTGTTCGTTCAACAATCTTTTATCTCCATATTGCTGATAACACTCCCAAGGCACTGTGATTCCGGCACCTTCCCCATAACACGCCCACCAAACCCTCCTCCCAGTGGAGCTATATCGGGAAAACGTCCGTCAGATCGTTGTACGTCACGCATAGATTGTACATATCTTCTAAGGAATTGAGAGACATCAGCCAGGTAAGTCGCTGTACGAGAGAAGACAGAAATATCTCCCGCCCATCCCAAACGCTCGTTGCGTTGAGGACAATCTGTGGGAATAGACAAGAAGTTACCGGAAGAAGACCACGTAATATTTTTCCACAATTTATTAACCAATGTATTGGATGTTTCGTAGGAAGAGGCAAAGTTATGGATGGAACTAAGCACTATTCCTTTCACCGCTTCTGTCGCCAAAGGAGCATCTATACCGGTTATCTCCACAAAACGATAACCGTGGTAAGTAAAACGCGGATGAATAGTTTCCCGACCGCCTCTCGTTATATAGATATCTTGAGCCATGGCGGCACGGATATTTTCAAGCATAATCATACCAATACTTCCTTCATATTCGGGCAAATCAGGATACTTTACTTCGGCATAACGCAGACAGATTTTTGTTCCTGGTTTCATTCCTGAAAGTTGGATTTGAGGTACACCTACCATATTTTGTCCCATATCATATACAAAGACTTTTGGACGGACTTCTTCTACAGAGATTGCAGTCAGCTCATTGACCGCCTTTACTGTTTGCCCGAACTGCCCTACCAGTTTATAATTAGAATAATCATCCACCCAAGGCATATTTGGATTTCCTGATGTACTTATATGTCCGTTCAAAGCTACTTCAACAGCTGGTTTCCAACTTTCGTTTGGAGTGTATAAAGCTGTATTCCACCCTTCCATTTCCGAGTCTTTCAGAGCATCATAAACTTCTCCTTGAAAGAGACTGCCATACAGAACAGGACCATTATTACAATACTGCCAAGTAGAAGGATCCGTAACAATCACTTTTTCATGCCCATCTTTATAGGTGATAACTAATTTAGCCAATAAAGATTGCCGATCGCCGAAGAAATTCCAATTTTCTCCAGTAAATGTAGCACCTCCACTCCACCAACCTTCTGCAAGGAAAGCTCCGATAGCATTCTGACCTATTTGTACATAGTCTGTAACATCAAAGGTCTGATATAAATGAGTTTTATTATATTGAGTAACTCCAGGATTGAAATAATCCTCTCCAACACGCTGTCCATTTATATAAATTTCATAAATTCCGCGTGCCGTAACATATAGACGCGCTTTTACCACCCCAGCATATGGAGAAGTAAAAACTGTACGGAGCATAGGAGATGATTTTCCTTTCGGAGTGAAAATTTCTAAAGCACCATTCGTTCCACCAAAGATCTGATACGCTTCATCCTTCACTGTCGTTATTACATTTTGAGGACTTCTAAAATTCATGATTTTCACTTTTGAAAAAGAAACAGCCTGTTCAGCCGGGACAATAAAGCCCATATCACCGACTACCGGAAAAGCAATGAAATCACCTCCTCTCCCCAACGGATTTAGATTGACAACGCCAATCTCCTTTTCTACATTATCAATATAGAACTTAGTGAAACCTAAATCAGAACTTAATGTTATCGTATGACAACCATACATATTGTCTTTATGAATCAGATTCTTAGGAATGGAGAAACTAGCAAAAGGCATGTCCGGCTTGTCATTAGGATGGTAGCCCACCCGATAGACATTCAATATCGCTTCTTTTTTCATGGATATTGGAGCAATATCCAATTCCACTTTGATGTAAGATTCATTCTTCCCGTTTTCCAAATGATACAAGTTCTTATTTTTGTCCATCAGACGTGCATCATTAGCTCCATAAACAAGACCTGCACAAGTACTTTTTAATATTTCATTTAATTGAATTGTATATTCCAATCTGAAAACCGGAAGATAATGCGAATACAAAACCATATCCTGATCACTGCCTCCAATCCATTTGGCATCCTTCCAACCTTGATAAGTGGAATCACAACTCATTAATCCTGTTTCAAACCAAGAAGTTTCCGACATTTGTTCGCCTCTTTGATTCCAAACCGTTACAGTCCATGAATAACGAGTAGAGGGTTGCAGAGAAGTGCCATTATACACTACATTTAAAGAGAATCCATTTTGTGTTTTTTCCACTATCCCACACAATGTTTCCTTTTTCATCTGAAACGATAATTTGATAGGCTGTCTGCTGCAGACCGCGTTCAGCACCTAGGGATTCCATCTGCCAACTAAAACGGGGAAGTTCAACATCAAGACCTAGAGGTGTAACAGCATATTCGGTCTTTAAATTCTTGACTATGAAATGAGCATTACCAGATTGCAACGTTGCATGGCAAGCAATACAAACAGAAAGAAGCAAAACAAGAAGTTTACAATTCTTCATATATACTAGTTTATATTGATTAAGTTATTGACATATATTTATGAATAAAGACTTTACGGAACGACATTTTTACCAAGACTAGAATTATTCAATGTCATTCCGCCAAGTTACAATATACCCTAAACCTTAAAAATAAGGGCTAAGCGCAGCCTCTGATGCGGGCAATGGAAACAAAATACGGATATCAGTAAAAGCAGTAGGAGCCACCGAAAATCCCTCGGGAAAATAATAAGCCGAAGGATTAGCTTTTACCCGCTCTCCATAAGATTTCATAACCTGTTCTGCACTTCCGGTACGTACAAGGTCAAGCCAACGTTTGTTCTCAAAAGCTAGTTCCACACGCCGTTCCTTAATAATAGCCTCGCGTACATCTGATTGAGTCGAAGCACTGCTTACAGGCAACAACGCTCTTGATCTTACTCTATTCAAATATACTAATGCCTCCTCCGTCTTGCCTTGCTCATTCAAAGCTTCAGCAATAAAAAGCAAGACCTCAGCATAGCGGTAAACCGGCCAGTTATCACCGGTTTTCCCACTTTGTGTATGAGCATGGCAATATTTCTTGATATAAGGATAAGAGATACCATGGGCGGTAACAAAGCCCACGGAAACATCTTTACGCACATCTCCTGGTTCATAAACTTCCATAATATCAGGCGTAGGTATATTATAACCTTCTATTGTACGTGCTACCTCAGGAATACCCGTAATAGCTGTTGTCTCTTCGGCTGTTATCGGCTGCACCAAGAAGGTATAAAAGAAGGAGCTATGCAATCCTTCATTACCATCCTTAAATTGAATCTCGAAAATGGATTCCGGACCATTCTTATTAGCAAGTTCAAAAACATCCGCATAGCGTGGCATCAACTCATAACCCGTTACTTCTTTTAATACCTGTTCGGCTTCCGCCCATCGTTTCTGCACTATATATACATTACCCAAAAGAGTGTTTGCCGCTCCCTTCGTTGCCCTACCAGGCTCTTGATCCGCTTTGGATGGCAAAAGAAAAACGGCCTGTCCGGCATCTGCAATGATCTGTTTATACACATCTTCCACACTTGCCAATGGCTGTGAAGTATCAGCTTGTGTCTTGGCCGGTTTCAAGTGTATGGGTACACTACCGAAATACTGTACAAGATCGAAATAAGCCAATGCCCGAAGAAAGTAGGCCTGACCTTTAATATTATCTTTTATCTTCTGATCAAAACTGACGGCATCTATCGGTTCCAACAGATGATTAACCCGTGAAATAATACGATAGTCAATCACGTATTTGGAACGTGGCACTCCATTCGTCGCATCGTCCAAAAAGTTTTTCACGAACTCAGCCTCTATCGTTCCCCGGTCATTGGGGTTATATTTATAAGTGGTATTATCACTGCGCATTTCGCCCATCGCCCATGCTCCATACGTCCCGTTATACAAATCGCGTAAAGGAGCATAAGCACCATTGATTGCCTGCTCAAAGTCACTTTGTGATTTGTAATAAACAGCAGTACTCAAAGATGTCTCAGATGGTAAATTCAAGAAATCGCCCTGACATCCTACCAATAGGCTAGATGACAGCAACATCGCCAACATATATTTATGATTCTTCATAATGGTATTCAATTTTAAAAGTTAAAAGTTTATATTCAAGCCAAAAGTGAATGTCCTTGGTACGGGATATGTAGAATAATCTATACCTTGCAATAATGCTCCCGGTGAGTTGCCATTAAAGTCCACACCCACTTCGGGATTTCCATATTTGTACTTGCTGAATACAAATGCCTGCTGGACACTGGCGTACACACGCAGTCTGCTGACAAACTTAATGAGATTAGCTGGCAAGGTATATCCTAATGTAATGTTCTTAATGGTCAGGTTACTTCCATCGTATACAAAACGGGAATGAAAGATATCCCTTTCACGTGAAGTCCCACTAGTAGTCTTACCATAAAGTCCGGCACCGGGATTGTCAGGGGAGCGCCACCGGTCCTTCACCTCTTTCATTACATTAAAAGGGCCGTCAAGGTTGGCCATACCTTGCTCTACAGCAGCGGCAATCTTATTTCCGTAAGTGCCTGTGGCAACTATAGTCAGATCAAAATTTTTGTATTCAAAATTGTTCGTTAAACCAAATGTGAATTTAGGAAGAGGATTACCGATTTCCGCCTTATCACCACTTTCATCATCGCCATAAGTAATTTGTTTATCGTCATTAACATCGTGGAATTTGATAGTACCTACTTGGGAATCCACAGCTTTAGGCGACTGGTCATAATCTGACTGGTTTACATAAATTCCATCCTGAACCATTCCATAGAATTGCCCGATACGCCCTCCTACACGTGAAATCGTACTTACAATGCCCGAATAAGCCACCAACTGATTACTCAAATCACTTAATGCCAGCACACGGTTATCACTGAAAGAAATATTGAAATTCGTGCTCCAATTAAATGTTCCTACAATATTATGGGAATTAATACTAAACTCATGTCCCCAGAATTTAAGTTTACCAACATTCCCTATCAGTGTAGAGAAGCCTGATTCTTCGGGTACAGGTAGTGAATAAAGCATATTGGATGTTATCTTGTTATAGTAGTCATATGTAAAAGTAATACGATTATTGAAGAAACCAAGATCGACTCCAAAGTCCAATTGGCGAGTTTTTTCCCATCCCAGATCATCGTTTCCAAGATTCGTAACAGCACTTCCGCTTGCGACAGTACTACCAAACACAGCATTCGTGTTACCACTTACCGTATTGTAATGAGTATAATTTCCTATATTGTTATTCCCTATCATACCATAACTTCCACGTACTTTCAGCAAAGACACACTCTTAAGTTTGCCCATAAAAGCCTCATCACTCACAATCCATCCTAAAGATACCGATGGAAAGTTACCCCACTTATTATTACTTCCGAAACGGGATGAACCATCCCTACGAATACTTGCTCCAATCAGATATTTACCTTTATAACTGTAATTGACACGACTTAAATATGAAATCATACTCCACTCTTGAATATCCATAGTCGGATTGTTCTTCACCAATGCCGCATCAATAGTCTGTATTCTATCGTCCGAAAAGTTCGAACCACTTATGGCACTATAGTCACTACGAAATCTTTGTGTAGTATATCCAAGCAACAGTTCAAACGTATGATTACCTATTTCTTTTGAATAATTAGCAGTGGTTTCGGACAACCAAGACCAATATCGGTTATTCGCTTCGTAAAGATTAGCTGCAATGGCACTTGGTGCAGCTGCAAATGCCCGTCCGGCAGTAGAAGGTTGGAAATTGTGCTGATAATTAGAACCTATATCTCCATTCAGACTCGTCTTCAAGACAAGACCTTTAAGTGGTTCATATTGCAGACTCGCATTTGCAAGCAATCTTTTCGCTTCCCGCTTGTTGACGATATCTTGTATGGAACGCACCCAATTCGGGGTCTCAAAGGCAGTGACACCGGGTGTTGTCACTACTACGGGATAGGTTCCATCTTCGTTTCGATAGTCAAGAATAGGAGGAGTCAATGTAGCGTTAGCAAGTAAACCTCCCCCACTAAAGAATGCTCCATCTGATGACGGTCGGTTTTCAAAACTATAAGTCGGAGCCAGATTGAAAGCTAGCTTCAAATTGTCGGAAATCCGGTAAGTAGAGTTAGCCCTTGCTGAAATACGTTGGTAATCGGAGTTCAACAAAACACCATCCTGATTGAAATACCCCAGTACAAAAGAGCTTGTAAATTTATCTTTCCCTGTACTAACAGATACATTATAATCTTGTATCATGGCACTACGCAGCATAGCATCATACCAGTCATGTCCTTTACCATATTGTGAAGGATTCTGAAAAGCGGTAGGAACACTTTGCCCCAAGTCTTCATAGCTCTCTTTCTTGAATTGCGCCCACTCTGTTCCATTCATCATTTCAGGTCTGCCTTTTTGAGGCACATTCTGAACTCCCATATATGCATTGAAGCTAATATTCGTCTTTCCAGCTTTCGCACCTTTAGTTTGAATAAGTACTACACCAAAAGCTGCACGGGAACCATACAAAGAAGTTGCAGCTGCATCTTTAAGTATAGTCATTGACTCTATCTCATTCGGATTAATATCATTGATATCACCCACAATAGGAAATCCATCCACTACATAAAGAGGATTTGATCCTGTAGAAAGTGATGCAGCTCCACGAATACGGACGTTCATTCCTTGTCCTGGTACTCCCGTTCCCTGATTCACTTGTACACCTGCAATTTGTCCTTGCATCTTTTGGGTAAACTGCGCTACAGGAACATCAGAAAGTTTATCAAAATCCAATGTTTCCATAGCACCAGTAACAGCTCGTTTGGTCTGGGTGCCATAAGCTACCACTACTACTTCATCCAGCGACTTCACATCTTCTTTCAAGACAATGCTCAATGAATGATTGTCTTTCAGTTTGATTTCTTGCGGAATATATCCTGTATAGCTGAATTGAAGTATATCACCCATATTCGCTGCCAAAGAGAAATTACCATCAAGATCTGTTACGGTACCTTGACCCGATCCTTTTATCAATACCGAAACACCTATTAAAACTTCTCCGGATGCATCAGTTACAGTACCAGCTATTCCCAATTTTTGCTGCTGTGCCGCCAATGCAGCATTCCGGGTAAGAATAATATGATTTCCCGCCATCTTGTATGCAACAGATGACTCTGCAAGTAAAATCGATAAGACTTCCGCTACCGGCTTGCTGCTTACATGAATGCTTTTACGCATCTTTACGTTCACATCTTCCTTGTATATAAAAAGATAGTCCGTTTGAGACTCTATCTCATTCAATATAGATTCCAACGGGGCATCGCTTCTATTGATAGTTACCCTCGCATTCTGTGAGTGACTATTTTCGGCCATCAGGCTGAACAGGCAGAAGAACAATAAGAATATTGATATTCGCATAATTCTAAATAATTGTTTTAAATCCGGATTTTCAAGATAATAAAGATCCGGCAAAGGAATGTTTTTCATATCTTTGCAAATGGTTATTAATACGATTTATTAAAAATAATTGTGTTAGTCGGGTCGGTGGGTGGTGCAAACACCCATCGGCTCTTTAGTTGTTTTTCATAAGGATTGCTTCATAGGCTGATTTTCCATTTTAGAAGGTTAATACATTTCTTACTTTATATGAATGACGTCATTATCCCGATTTCTTTGATAAATAAAGGCTACATCGTTTTGCAGGACACGCAGCGCATAGTCCAATCCATCAGAAATCCTAAATTTCCCAGTTAATGCAACCTTTGCTATTTCCTTTTTATCCATCTGTATTTTCAAATCATAATATTTCTCCAAGTCTTTTATAATATCAGCAAAAGGTTTATTTCTGAAACAATATAACCCCTCTTTCCAACGATATACATTATAATCATCAATTTTACTCACCACCAATCGGCCGTCTATCAAAGTCGTTTTCTGATTGGGTGCCAAGATGACGGAATTCTTTTCATCGTGAGGTAATTTTACCTTTACTCTGCCTTCCATCAAAGACGTTTCGAATATTTTTCGTGCTGAATAAGCTTCCACATTGAATTTTGTTCCCAATACTTCTACATCCAATGTACTTGTATGTACCACAAACGGACTCTTTTCATTATGAGCCACCTCAAAGTAAGCCTCTCCATCTAATATCACCTCCCGTTTGTCTGTCATAAAAGAAACAGGATATTGCATTGTAGTTCCGGCATTCAGCCAAACGTTTGACCCATCGGGCAAAATCGAGGTTAACACGCTGGCCGGCCGGTACGGTAATGGTCTGCATCGCTAAATACATACCTCCATTATCTTTACCTATTGAAAATAAATACAACCGTCACACTCACCGTTATTCACTATTACAGAAGACTATTTTCTAGGAAGTTACCCTTCGAT
>ENA-OQJW01000244-OQJW01000244.1-human-gut-metagenome-genome-assembly--contig:-NODE-244-length-10389-cov-2.822354_pt1 | contig 10389 bp, 14 predicted proteins | sample MGYA00242619_ERZ504786 | MGnify/ENA primary metagenome ERZ504786 (study PRJEB26092, sample SAMD00036357) | human gut metagenome | host: Homo sapiens | study: EMG produced TPA metagenomics assembly of... | reverse complement strand
CGCGCAATTACTTTTCTTACTTTATTATAGTCTTCTCCGTAGTCCACCGCCAAAATTCCATTCTATACGGCGGGTGTCCAGTTTACTGTAATTTGTAATGACCCCCACTACTCATGGCTCCATTAGGTACATATATCATCTTGTTGTCTGCAGTGATAAGAATAGTATAGAAAAATCTGTATTTCTTTTACTGTTCCCGAGGCACCGGTAGAAGCTTCGATAAACGTCCCCCACTTTATAAGGCCTGAACAATAAGATAATCAGTCCTCCGGCAAAATTTTGTAAGTTACCAGACAGTGCCATACCGATGGCAACACCGGCAGAAGCGAGAAGTGCGGCGAATCCTGTCAGTTCGATACCTAATTTCCCTATCACAGCAAGAATCAGCATGATGAGCAGTAAGATATTCACCATACTCTTTAGGAATGACTGGATACTCGGGTCCACTTTTCTTTTTTCCAAAATACGTGCAAAAAGTCTGTTCAGCCAATTTATGAGGAACTTTCCGATTATAAAAATAATAAGTGCTCCTAATACTCTTTCTCCTAATTGAATGCCGGAGTCGATCAGTTTCTCTAATGCATTGGTTAATTGAATACTTGTTTCAGATGCTAATAACATGATAAATTTACTTTAATTTGACATTTCTAATATATAAAACAATTCAGATTAAAAAATCGTTCAGAATACCTTTGCCTTGGCGTACAATTTCTGCTTCTCCGCTTGTACAGTTCACAATGGTAGAAGGTTCTATGTTTCCGATACCTCCGTCAATAATTAGTTCTACCTCTTTCCCGAATTTTTCTTCTATTAGTTCTGGAGTGGTAATATATTCTATGTCTTCACCATCTTTCAGAGGCAACGTGGTGGTCATGATCGGTGCTTTTAGTATATGGCATATTTCTCTGATGATGTTGTTGTCAGGTACGCGTATACCTACTTCTTTACGGTTCTTGAATATTTTGGGCAGACGGTTTCCCGTATTCAGGATAAAAGTAAACGGTCCGGGAAGATTTCGTTTCATTAGCTTGAATGTGCTGTTATCTACTTTGGCATATTCGCTGATATTGCTTAAGTCGTAACAGATAATGGATAAATTGTTTTTACGTGGATCAATGTTTTTCAGTTTGCAGATACGTTCTATTGCACGTTCTTTCAGGCCATGACATCCTATGGCATACATCGTATCGGTAGGGTAAATAATTAACCCGCCCTCTTCCAATATCCGGATTACTTCTTCCAGATCTTTGGGATTATTATTCTTATTATAAAGTCTTAAAAGCATGTTATTTTAATTTTTAGAATTTTTTTTCACGCAAGCGTTCCGCAATAGCCCATTGTAGGGTGGCTTCCTCTTCTTTTCCTACTTTCATCAATACGTCTCCGAAATATTCATGGGCCTTTGGATGTTCCGGTTTTAAAGAAACAGCCCGGTCAAAATCTCCCAAAGCTCCTTCTATATTATCTAGTGCTAGTCTGTTTTTTCCTCGATTATAAATAGCTTTGAATAAAGCGGGACTAAGGCGTACTGCTTCATTCAGACAAACTTCGGCTTCGTAATATTCCTTGTCATTATGTAATGTGATACCTTTACGCACCCAAGCGTCCGTATAAGAAGGATTCAATTCAATCGCTTTGTCATAATTGGCAATAGCAGCACGTGAATCATGTGCTTGGATAATACATTCATTTCCCATTAAATAATATTCGCGGGCATATTTTTCAAGATTTTTACGTTGTACATGGAATTGGTCTTTTAGCCGTTTGTTTTCGACCTTCAAATTGTTGATGATTCCCAGTTTCTTACGTATAAATCTTTTAATCAAAGGTTTTTCGATGTCATAACGTGAATGGATGGCAAGAAAGAATTGTTCTAGAAATCTTTCAAAATCACCTTTGTCGAAGTGTTGTACTGCTTCTACATATTGTACATCAGCTTGTGCCTGCTTCAATGCTTTTTCAATGGACTGGCGGTTGTTGAATCGTTGAGAGAACTTTACTATTTCCGGACGGACAAAGATATCTCCACGTGTTAATTTGTCTTTTTTAGTTGGATGCCGTTTAGTGAAGTACAGCGGCTCAATGCTACGTAGGCTTGTCCACCGGCAAACACCCCTCCTGTAAAATCAATAACGACCCTGCTGAAAGTCAATCCTTGGCTTTTGTGTATAGTGATGGCCCATGCCAAACGGATAGGATATTGTATAAATACTCCTAACTCTTCTTCTTCTATTTTTTTTTCTAGTTCATTGTACCTATATCGTATATTGCGCCAACTGTCTTTTTTAACGTCAAATTCCTGCCCGTCTTCTGTGATAACATATAATGTATCCTCTTCGTCTATACCTGAAATGGTGCCAATCGTACCGTTCACCCAACGGCGGTCGTAATCGTTTTTTATAAAAATAATTTGTGCTCCTGGTTTTACTTCCAGTTCCATTTGGGTGGGAAGGCTGCTTTCTGGAAACTCTCCATGTATCTCACCGGTCAGAATCGTTGATTCTCCAGGCAGTTCAGATAATTTCTTTTCATTGATAAAGTCTACGGTATCTCTCCGGGTAGCAAGTGTGATATACATATCACTTTCATTTTCTTCTATTTGAGTGTTGTAACGGGTGTTTAGTAGTTGTAAGTCAGCTGCTCCGGCAGTATTGGTCCGGATATGATCCAATACATTAACAAAAACTTTGTCCGACTGGCGGTATACTTTTGTCAGTTCTATGGATACCAACTCCATTTCCTGAAAGACTCGTGCCGAAAAGAAATAAGGGGTGGGATAGAAGCGGTTGATTATCTCACGTTCGTCATTTTTTAATGACTGGTTCAAGCTGAAAAATATCTCCTACCAGCAAAATTTGTTTGCCTCCGAATGGTTCACGCATATTTTGTGAATATACCCGCAATATTTTGTCTATAAAGTCAATAATGTCTGCCCGAACCATGGAAATTTCATCGATGATCACTAATTCTATTTCTTTTATCAGTTTGCGATGGGCGGAAGTATATCTTAGAAAGCTATGTAACTTTCCATCTTTCAAACTGAATTTAGGATCATCCGGCAAAAGTGGATAGAATGGTAATTTAAAAAAACTATGCAGTGTGCTTCCACCGGCATTGATAGCTGCGATACCTGTGGGAGCCAGTACTATATGTTTCTTTTTGGTTACTTCGCAGACATATTTTAGAAAAGTAGATTTACCTGTACCCGCCTTTCCAGTGAGGAATACTGACTGACGTGTATATTGGATAAGATTCAAGGCATCTTGAAACTCTTTATTATGGGTATCTACTTGCATTTGTCCATACGTTTAAAAATGAATGAACAAAGATAGTGGAAATCCCGTAAAAGGGCATAAAAAAGACGGTTAAATAACCGTCCTTTTTTATAGTCCTACAGGGTGTTGCTCTGTATTGGTTCTAATTTACTTTGTTTCGTTCAACATAACGTAACCCCAAATCATAGGATCAGCGTTAGCGATTTTGTGAAAAATGTTTTTTACCTTTTTCATAATGTTATCCTTTCTTTTTTAATTAATACCTAAAAACACTCATAAATAGCAGGCATACCTCCCGGTTAGCCTTCTTTAAACAATCTTTCTTTTTACCTTAGTAGCTACTAAAAAATATCTTTTTATGTTTTACAACACAAAGATAAAGCTTTTGTTCGTTATAATATGTATTTTGCAGCATATTTTTAATCAATATCCCAATTTTATTGATTTAGGTCAACAAAGTAGGAGCTTCTTGTTGCATTTTGGTGAATATTTTGTTCGTTTCTGCCGTATAACATATAAATCAGTTTGCTTACCTCAAGAAATATTGTTTGATTTGTGATATCATAATAATATCAAAATAAATCATTATGGAAACAAAAGAAATGTCTTACAATGAGCTGGTAATCAATGGATTTATGGCTTTGTTCTTTAACTTGGTTATGTTGCCTGCACTAGTATTCCTGAACTTTTTGATTTTTGGACAACGACCTTGGTTATCTATTCCTGTTTTATTTGTGCTGGTATTGTTGTTTGTGCTGATGCTTCCGGGATATTTTTCTCAAGAACCTAATGAGGCACGTGTAATGGTGTTTTTCGGTGAATATAAAGGCACTTTTAAAAACACAGGCTTCTTTTGGGTAAACCCTTTCATGAACAAGAAAAAGTTGTCTCTTCGCGCCCGTAATCTGGATGTGGAGCCGATAAAGGTGAATGATAAGATTGGTAATCCTATTCTGATAGGGCTGGTTTTGGTTTGGAAATTGAAAGATACCTATAAGGCGATGTTTGAGATTGATGCGCAGACGATGGCGGACAGTAAAGGGACTGGGACGGCAAGTGTTAGCGTGGCAGGGCGTATGAATGCTTTTGAAGATTTTGTACGTGTGCAGAGTGATGCGGCTCTTCGCCAGGTGGCCGGACAGTATGCTTACGATGACAATGAGCATGATACTAATGAACTGACCTTGCGTGGCGGAGGTGAAGAAATTAATGACCAGCTGGAACGTCAGCTTAATGAGCGTCTGGCTATGGCCGGTATGGAAATAGTAGAGGCCAGAATCAATTATTTGGCTTATGCCCCAGAGATTGCAGCGGTGATGCTTCGTCGTCAGCAGGCAAGTGCTATTATTACCGCGCGCGAAAAAATAGTGGAAGGGGCTGTTTCTATGGTTAAGATGGCTTTGGATAAATTAGCCGAGGATGGAATTGTAGAACTGGATGAAGAAAAGAAAGCCGCTATGGTCAGTAATTTGTTGGTAGTGCTTTGTGCGGACGAGCCAGCACAGCCGGTAATTAATTCCGGAACGTTGAATCATTAATGTAGGAAATGGCAAAGAAAGAGATGATAAAAAGCTTTGTGCTCAGAGTGGACGCAGAAACTATGGAAGCTATCGAGAAATGGGCGGCAGATGAATTCCGTTCTACGAATGGACAGCTTCAATAGATTATAGCGGAAGCTTTGCGCAAGAGTGGCAGAATGAAAGAAAAAGAAGACAATAATACAAAAAAGAAGAAACAGAATGATACAGTTATTTTGATTGTTTATACTGTTTTGGGTCTGTAAAAGGGTATCAATATCGATAAAACAAATTATTTTTCTTATTTTCATAGGGTATTTTAATCCTGGGTGATCTTATAAGTAGAAACAGGATTAGTATTTACTTTTTTAATACCTTAATGAATATGAGAGCGCATAAAAAACAATTTATTGAATGGACACTGCTCATTGTTCTTTGGCTGAGTGCCATTCCGGGATGGAGCCAAGAGGAGGTACCGTTTGCTGAAGAGAATACTTATATTACAGTCAGCGGTGTAGTAAAGGACAAACAAAATAGAAGGACTTTAGAGTATGTCAATGTATCTGTTCCGGGCAGCAGTGTGGGGACGGTGACAAATGCGGATGGTGAATTTTCTTTGAAGATAGAAGATGCGGAGATGGTTTTTGCTTTAGAAATTTCACATATCGGTTATCATAACAATAGAGTACGTTTAGATAAAGAACATTTATCGGATTTAAAGATTTACCTTACCCCTCATGCCAATATGTTGAATGAGATTGTGGTTTATGCCCACAACCCTCGTTTTATAGTGGAAGAGGCCATTCGCAAGATTCCTGTCAATTACAGTAATAAAAACAATATGCTTACCGGTTTTTACAGGGAAACTGTTCAGAAAGGGCGTCGTTATATCAATATTTCGGAAGCTATTATTGATGTTTACAAGACTTCTTATGAGGATATGACAACTACTCGAGACCGGGTACAGGTTTTGAAGGGACGTCGGCTGCTTAGTCAGAGAGCCAGTGATACGTTGGGGGTGAAACTGGCTGGCGGTCCTACTTTATCTATCTATGTGGACATTGTGAAAAATCAGGATGCGTTGTTGGATGTGGAAACGTTGAACTATTATGATTTCTTTATGGAAGAACCGGTACAGATAGACAATCGTCAGCAATATGTGATCAGTTTCCGTCCCCGTGTCGTTTTGCCTTATGCCTTGTATTATGGCAAATTGTATATTGATCGTGACAAGTTGTCGTTTACTCGTGCGGAATTTAGCTTGTCTATGGATAATAAAGTCAAGGCGGTACAGGCTATTCTTGCCAAGAAACCTTATGGCTTACGTTTTAAACCACAGGAACTTTCTTTCCTTGTTACCTATAAAGATGTGGATGGGAAAACCTTTCTGAACTATATCCGTAACCGTATTCGGTTTAAGTGTGATTGGAAGCGCAAGCTTTTCTCTACCGGTTATACTGTGCTTTCAGAGATGGTGGCAACGGATAGGGAGGAAAATAATGTGGCGATAATTCCCGGAAAGATGGCTTTTCATCAGAAAGATGCTTTTTATGATAAAGTGGATGAATATTGGAGCGAGGATTTCTGGGGCTCCTATAATATTATTGAACCTACGGAATCATTGGAAAATGCAGTCCATAAGTTAAAGAAACAATCGCGTTAAGGCCTCGGATGAAGTTTGCATGGTTGAAAAGAATTACCAAAAAAGAAGTGGATGCTGAATGATTTGTTAACACTGACCAAAATAAGGGAGGGAGATATAAAGGCGTTTGAAGATGTGTTTCGCCGTTATTATTCCCCTCTCTGTTGGTATGCCATGAGTATCACCGGCAGTATGGAGGCTGCGGAGGAAATCGTAGAGGAGTTGTTTTATGGGTTTTGGAGAGATCGGGAGAGGCTGCCGTTGTTCCGTTCTATGAAAAGCTATCTTTATGTTGCGGTGCGCAATCAGTCTTTTCAATATTGCGAGCATCTGGAGGTGAGAAACAAATATCGGGAGTTTGTTCTCTCGCGGAAGGGGCGGACACAGGATAGCAGTCCTCAAGAAGAGATAGAATACCAGGAATTAAGACATTTGATAGATACTACGCTTGCTCGGATGCCGGAACGAAGGTTGCGCATATTCCGGATGCATCGTATGGAAGGTAAAAAGTATGCGGAAATAGCTTCGCAGCTTTCTTTGTCGGTGAAGACTGTAGAGGCTGAGATGACAAAAGCTCTTAAAGCATTAAAAAAAGAAATTGAGAATTATATTATAAGGACATGAGTGAAACAAAAAGAAATAAGGAAAGAGTGGATCGGGCATGGAATAAATTGTATGACCGTTTGGATGCTGACGGACTTTTGTTATCAGGCCGGCAGGATAGGAAACGTTTGTCTGCATCCATGTTGTGGAAGTGGGGGGGCTGTGGCTGCTATATGGGTCGGAATATGTGTCTTTTTGACTGTTACTTATCGAAAAGTGGGCGAATCGGTAGAAGCCCAGGCTTTAATTATGCAGGAGAACACGGAGCAATCTACTTTGGTGACCACACTCGAGGATGGATCTATTGTCTATATGGGTGGGGAAACCTCTTTGCAATATCCTGAACATTTCTCTATGGACAAGCGTGAGGTTAGTTTGCAGGGAAACGCTCTGTTTGATGTGACCGGTAACCGGGAACGTCCTTTTCTGATTGAAACAGAGGAGGTCAGAATTGAGGTCTTGGGAACGATGTTTCATGTGAAGAGTGATGTAGGGAGGTACTTTCGTAACTGTCCGTACAGCGTGGCAAGGTCAAAGTGGCATTGAAAAATAAAAATCAAGAGATGTATGTCAATGCAGGTGAAGCGGTGACGCTTAAAACACATCAATTGCGTTTCACTGATTATAGGGACGATACCCGGATAGCTCATTATTGGAAAAGTATGCGTTTCAAAGACGAATCTTTGATGAATATCCTTAGAGTTATTAATATGCATTCTTCCGGTTTGCAGCTTAAGACTTCTCCCTCCTTAGGGGAGCGTCGGCTTACGGTTGCATTTTCCGGGGAAGCTCCGGAGTCTATGGCAGAGCTTATCTGTTTGGCTATGAATTTAAAATATACTCGTGAAGGTGATATAGGTGTTTTATCCGAATAAAGTGGGAAGATGAATCATATTCGTACATATCATTATTATTGGCATATCTTCTTTTTCAGTTTGCTGGTTTGCATGGCAGAATTTACGAAAGCGGCGGATAGAGATGTGTTGGAGCGAGTCATTTATCTTGCTAAGAGTAAGGGTACTGTCTATACTTTACTGGGCAAGGTGTCCGAACAGTCTGGTTTTCTTTTTGTTTATGACAGCAAGGTGGTGGACAATGATCGTATGGTGAAGTTGGAGGCAGGACAGCGCACTATTCGTCAGGCTGTTTACGAAATTATCGGTCGGCAGGATATCAGTCTGCGCATTGTGGAGAATCATATTTTGATCAATCAGTTGCAGGTGCAATGTCCGGTTGTTACCACTTCTAAAGATACTTTGGCCTATTTTACTTTAGAGGGCAAATTGCAGGATAATCAGTCAGGGGCTCCCATTGCTTACGGCACGGTAGGGGTAGTCGGTACTTCTATAGGCAGTATTACCAATCAGGATGGCGAATTCCGTTTACGATTGCCCGATTCGTTGAGACAGGGTCGCATCAGGGTTTCTCATGTGGGGTATGTGGGACAGGAGATGGATATGTCTTTATTAGAGGCTCAACACGCGGTGTGGTCTCTGGAACCTCGGGTGATTCCTATTCAAGAAGTGGTGATTCGTGCTGTCAATCCTATACGGTTGTTGCGTGAGATGTTGAAAGCTAAAAAAACAAATTATGCGTCGGTTCCTGTTTATCTCACTACATTTTATAGGGAAGGGGTTCGGTATAAACAAAAATTTCGTAATCTGACAGAGGCTGTTTTTAAAATCTACAAACCTTCTTCTTTGTTGAATCATTCTCAGGATCATGTAAAACTATTAAAGATGAGTCGCATAGTCGATAGTCAGGAACGGGATACACTGATAGCCAAGATGAGTGCGGGAATTGATGCTTGTTTGCAACTGGATATTGTCAAGAACTTGCCGGATTTTCTGTTGCCTGACGGTAAGGTAATGTGTAGTCTTATGCCTCCTGTGATATGACGGTGATAGACAATCGTTTGGTTAATGTGATTTCCTTTCGGCAAAATAAAGGAATAAAAGAACCTCTTTATTGTGGCGAATTATATATTGATGCTGAAAACAAATGCGTTGGTTCAGGCACGTCTTGAAATTAAATCCTGCTTATGTGAGGCAAGCTACGGATATGTTTATAGAACGAAAGACACGGAAGTGGAAAATAACCGCGCAAGAGGTGGTTTATACCATTTCTTACAGGCAGTGGAATGGCATTTATTACATGAATCATATTCGTGGCGATCTCTATTTTAAAGTGAAACTTAAACGGCAATGGTTCAGTGCTTCTTCCTTGCATACATGGTTTGAAATGGTTACCTGTAAGGTGGATGTAGATAATGTGACCCGTTTCCAGCGTAAAGAACGGATGCCTACACGCACTATATTTTCGGATACACATTTTAAATATGATGCTGACTTTTGGGGAGAGTTTAATGTTATTCCGTGGGAGGAAGTACTGGGTACTGTCATTGAAAAGTTGTCTCCTAAAATAGAACAGATAGAATATTAAAATAAAAGTTGGATACGGAGCATTGTACTTAGCATCTTTTGTCATGATATGTGACATAGAATGTGTTAGCCTGATGTTTGTAAGTTTGTATATTCATCAGTCTTTAGTTTAAAATCGATTCGGCTGTCCGGTCAATATTTTACCCGTGTCAGAAAGCATGCTTTTACACGTATGTCTGCATAGGGCTACACATATTGTATGTGCGGACTTATGCGGATGTATGTGGAATCTCCCATATAACAACTACATTAGGCCTAAAAACAACTATGCAAATCTGATATAGTAATAACAATAGAAGTTGTTAACTAAATCCTAGTACACATCTGTGAAATCATTCACTTCCAAAAGATAACGAGCTTTCTTAAAAGTGTCTTGGTCTTTTTACTGCTGCCGGGGGGGCTATCATATTCCGTGGAGGTATGCACACTTTTTGCGGGAAAAAGGCCCGAGAACGCTCTATTTTACATTAAATTGGAATAGTCTATAAAAAGAAGTATATATAATTGGAAGCAAGCATGTTATACAGAAATATGCTTCAAAACACAGTGAGGGCATGGGTTGTAAGTGAGGGCGATAATTTTTGCTCTAACTACATAAGTTGTTTATAATGAGTTTGTTGTACACAAAGTGAGGGCATGAGGGCATAAAGGTCCGAACTTCCTAATGGGAAAGAATGATGCGTCAAGAAGACTTTCGGAAATTGTCCGAAGAATAAAATGATCCTTTAAGAGCTAAAATCCTTCCCTATGATTTTGCAGGTGAGCCGATGTTTATCCAATATTCATTTTAGTCTATCGCGCGCGATATATAATATGGTGTGTACTTTTTGATATTGCAAAATGGATTATCGAAATAAACATTATAGATAATCTGTAAATCAGTTATTTATAAGTATAATCATAAAAAAAAT
>ENA-OQJW01000243-OQJW01000243.1-human-gut-metagenome-genome-assembly--contig:-NODE-243-length-10389-cov-3.471838_pt1 | contig 10389 bp, 10 predicted proteins | sample MGYA00242619_ERZ504786 | MGnify/ENA primary metagenome ERZ504786 (study PRJEB26092, sample SAMD00036357) | human gut metagenome | host: Homo sapiens | study: EMG produced TPA metagenomics assembly of... | reverse complement strand
AAAAGTAGTAAATTAAATTAGTTATTTTAATTGTAGTTATTTAGAATAGCTGTTTAGAACAGACAATAAGAGATAGTATTTTTGGAGCTTTAAGTAATGACGGGATTTTTAAAGGCAAACTACCATACGCACACCTATAGGTGCCAGCATGCATATGGCAGTGAGCGAGAATATATAGAGGCGGCTATCAGAATGGGTATCGCAGAGCTTGGCTTTTCAGACCATGTGCCGTGTCCCTTTAAGGATGGCTATGTGTCGGGCATCCGGATGACGATGGAACAGGCACCGGAGTATGTGTATGCCATCAGGAAGCTTGGGAAGGAGTATGCATCCGACATAAAGCTCTACGTTGGTTTTGAGGCGGAGTACATACCGGAGTTTTTCAAGGAGCAGAAGGCTATGTTTGACAGGCTTGGCTGTGATTACATGATAATGGGCCAGCATTTTATGAAATCAGAGCAGACAGGCCCGTATACAGGCACACCGACAGATGATGAGAGTCGTATACGCGAGTATGTGGATACTGTTATAGAGGGCATGAAAACAGGCATGTACAGCTATTTAGCACATCCTGATTTAATAAATTATCAGGGACTTGATTCTGTCTACGAATGGGAGATGACGAGGATGTGCAAGGCACTTAAGGAGCTTAACATACCGCTGGAGATAAACATGCTTGGTATCAGTGCAGGAAAGCACTATCCGACAGAGCGCTTCTGGTGTATACCGCATGACATCGGCAACAAAGTGATACTTGGGCTTGATGCACATACAGTGGACAATATATGTGATGTGGAAAGCTATGAAAAGGCACTTGATATAGTCAGAAAATATGACCTGAATCTTATTGACCGGATTGAGATATAGTTACTTACAAAATATCAAATACCAAAAGTGAGGAATGCTATGATTATTACAGAAGAAAAATATAATGAGGAATTAACAAGATATGTTTTGCCTTTTATCAGGCTTAATTTTGAAGATGGCTATATGAAGAGTGCAGATGGCACACGCATACATTACGGCTATGTGACGACACCTGTAGCAAAGGCTGCCATAGTCATATCACATGGATTTACAGAGTGTATGCCTAAATATTATGAGATGATTTACTATTTCGCAAAGGCCGGATACTCTGTATATATGGTGGAGCATCGCGGACACGGCTTTTCGGAAAGAAGTGTATCAGATATGAGCATGGTCACTGTAAACAGTTTTGACGATTATGTGAGTGACCTTGATATGTTTATCCGCGAGATTGTGATGAAGCGTGAGGGGCGCAGACCGCTTTACCTGTACGGTCACTCTATGGGAGGCGCGATAGCTGCCCTGTATCTTGAGAAGCATCCTGAGGTATTTACAAAGGCAGTACTTTCAAGCCCTATGATAGAGATGCTTTATGGCAATTTTTCACATTTTGCCGTGGAGGCGATACTGTTTGTCGCAAGTGTGCTTAACTGGAACGATAAATATCTGCCGAGCCAGACACAGTATACGGATGAGTATGATTTTGAATCGAGCTGTTGTCTGTCAAAGGCGCGCTATGACTACATATACAAGTGCAAGGTGGAGGAGGAACGCTATCGTACAAATGGCGCCACATACAGATGGTGCAGGGCCGGGCGCAAGGCATCCAAATATATAAAGAAGCATGCACAGGAAATTAAAATACCGGTGCTGTTATGCCAGGCGGGAAAGGATTATCTGGTTTCAAATACCGCTGAGGATGAATTTATTGCGAAGCTGCCTCAGGGCATTAAGAAGGTCTATCCTGATTCAAAGCACGAGATATTTAATGCGGATGATGATACCTTGGAAAAGTTTTACTCAGATATCCTTGATTTTTGGGCTTGAACATGAAAATGAAATTCGTCAAGTGAAAAATGTGACATAAAAAATCATTTGTTTTGTTAGAAATGACATATGGATTTAAAATACAATATATAGTATAATCACAACTGTTGCGGACAAGATGTTAGTATTTAAGCCAATGGTAAGAGTACGTAAAGCATAGCCCGTACAGAGAAAAATAATAAAATATATCAATATTGTAACAGGTAAATATACTATCAAACAAATGTGAGGAGAAAGAGAATGTCAGACGAAGTTTTAGACGATGTAATGATTAAGGGTTCATGTAAGGGAAAAGCAGATGCTATTGTAAATTGCCAGTGCAATATCGAGAGTGCACCGGTCAGATGCGAGCAGGCAGAAAGATGTATGTTCTATTCTTATTATAAGTGCAGCAAGCAGTGGAAGAGGCTTGCATAGTTAAAATTAAAGATTAAAGCTCCGGGCTGACAATGAAGTCGGCATGGAGCTTTTTTGCGTATATAAAGAAAAAAATATTTTACACGCGGAAAACTTATGATAATATATAAAAAAGGTAACTATTCAGAACCATTGAGAACAAAAAGGCTGATGCGTAGCAGCTAGAAAGCACGAGTATCGTGCGTTTTTGCGAATGTGTGTGGGGTGGTTCTGGATGGATACGTAAAACAAGATATAGGAGAGACGCGCATGAAGAGAGTTTTGGTACTGAGTGATTCACATGGTAATGTGGGAAATATGATTCGGGCAGTCAAAAGAGAGGAGCCTGATATGATACTTCATCTGGGAGACTGCGTTGTGGATGCGGATGCCCTTAGGAGAGAGTTTCCTCATATAACCATGGTCAATGTGCCGGGAAACTGTGATTTTTCACGGGGAGATACAGAGAGACTTATTGATATCGACGGCTATAAGGTACTCATGTGCCATGGACATACATACGGAGTAAAGCTGTCATATATGCATCTGGAGCTTCATGCGAAGGAAATCGGGGCAGACCTGGCGCTCTTTGGCCATACACACAAGCTCTTTTATGATAAGCATAATGGTCTTGCGATGATGAATCCGGGAAGCATCGGTGCACCGCTGTGGGGCTGCATGCCATCATACGGTATCATCACATTTGACAAAGAACACGATGTTATGAAGCTTGATGTTGACTACATTGAGTATTGACGAATGATTTATCAAAGCGGTATAATATTGGCTAATACAGTTATTTATATAGGAAGCAGAGGAAAAATAGACAAATGGTAAAGGTAGTAAAGTTTGGCGGCAGCTCGCTCGCCAGTGCAGAGCAGTTCACAAAGGTTGGCGACATCATAAGAAGCGATGAGTCAAGAAAATATGTTGTGCCGAGTGCACCGGGAAAGAGAAATTCCAAAGACACAAAGGTAACAGATATGCTTTATGCATGCTATGATCTGGCTGAGAATGATCAGGATTTCAAAGTTATGCTCAGAAAAATCAAGGACAGATATGATTCAATCATAAATGGCCTTCATTTAAAGCTGGCGCTTGATGAGGAGTTCAAGATTATCGCTGAGAATTTCAAGGCAAAGGCAGGTGCAGATTATGCAGCCTCTCGTGGTGAGTACTTAAACGGAATCATCATGGCAAACTATCTCGGATATGAGTTTATAGATTCAGCAACAGTCATCTTTTTTGATGAGAATGGCAATTTTGACGCGGAAAAGACAGACAAGGTGCTCTCGAAGAAGCTTGAGCAGACAGAAAAGGCTGTTATTCCGGGCTTTTACGGAGCAGGACCTGATGGAAAGGTAGTTACCTTCTCAAGAGGTGGTTCGGATATCACTGGTTCCATCGTGTCAAAGGCATGTCATGCCAGCATGTACGAGAACTGGACAGATGTTTCAGGCTGTCTCGTAGCTGATCCTAGAATTATTGACAATCCACAGCCAATCAAGGTTGTTACTTATAGAGAGCTCAGAGAGCTTTCATACATGGGAGCATCAGTGCTCCACGAGGATGCTGTTTTCCCTGTAAGAAAGGCAGGCATCCCAATCAATATCAGAAATACAAACGACCCGGAAGCACCTGGTACTCTCATCGTTGAGAGCACATGCCAAAAAGCCTGATTATACCATCACAGGTATCGCCGGAAAGAAGGGCTTTGTTGCTGTAAATATCGACAAGGACAAGATGAACTCAGAGGTGGGCTTCTGTAGAAAGGCTCTCCAGGCGTTTGAGGAGAACGGTATCTCTATAGAGCATATGCCATCAGGTATCGATACTATGACAGTATTCGTACATCAGGCAGAGTTTGAGGGCAAGGAGCAGCAGGTTATCAGCTCAATCAGAAGACTTGCTCATCCTGATATCATTGACCTCGAGTCAGACCTCGCGCTTATCGCTGTTGTTGGCCGTGGCATGAAGTCAAACCGTGGTACAGCCGGCAGGATTTTCTCTGCACTTGCACATGCCAATATCAATGTGCGCATGATTGATCAGGGTTCATCAGAGCTCAATATCATCATTGGTGTAAGCAATGATGACTTTGACAAGGCAATAAAAGCCATCTACGATATTTTTGTTGTCACACAGCTGTAATAAGCTACGGAGAGATTATCCGTTGGAACCAGAATTGAATAGGATAATTTAAAAATTAAATGTAGAATTTATAAAAAATACAGGGTTTGGCGGAATATATGCCAGGCTCTGTATTTTTTTGAATAGGTAAAGCTTTGAAAAAGCTTTATGAGGAAGCTTTAAGCGAGAAAACAAAATACCATCACATAAGCTGGAAATGCGCATATATTATAGCGAAAGGAAGAAGTTATTATGCAAAAAGACACTATAATATATGTTACGGATCAGAGGCAAAAGTACCTCGCTGATATGCTGGGAGGAGAACAGACAGATTGCAGAAATAGCGGCGGGATTGATTATGAGCGTGTTGGAAATATTGTGTTTCCTACACCTTTTTCAAAGCTAAAGCTTATAAATAGTGATATAGAAAAATTAAAACATAATATAATAATTAACAATATTGCAGTGTGGGGCGGCATGATGCCGGAGTGCTTTCCCGGCATTGACAGGGGCTGTGACTTTATGAGAGATGAAACTGTCATAGAGCAGAATGCCATTGTTACGGCCGAGGCCACTGCGTCCATAGCAATACAAAAAAGCATACATGGTATATACGGCTCAAAGGTACTTGTGAGCGGGTTTGGAAAATGCGGAAAGGCAATTGCCCGCGTTTTTTTCTGCTATGGGAGCCCATGTCATGGTGATGGCAAGGAGAAAACAGGCAAGGCATGAGGCCACTGAACTGGGATATGAAACGGTGGATTTTAATGATCCTGCCAAGGCCTGTTTCGAAACACTGTTTCTCATAAACACAGTACCGGATAGGGTTATAGATGAAAGTTTAATCATGATTTTGCAAAAAGATGCGATAATTATAGACATTGCATCTAAGCCCGGAGGCTGTGATTTTGAGGCCTGTAAGAGGTATCAGATAAACTGTACGCATGCGCTCGGCCTTCCGGGCATATACTGTCCGAAAACCGGTGCAAAAATACTTTATGACTGTATGAAAAGAAAAGGTATGACGGAGGGCTTATGGTTATTTCGGATTGCACCGTAGGAATGGGAATTACAGGCTCCTTCTGTAGTTTTGAAAAGACTAAGGATGTTGCAAAGAGGCTTGTGGATAGCTTCACACATGTGACACCTGTATATTCCTATAATGCACAGATGATGAACACACGCTTTGGAAAGGCGGGAGACTTTATGCATACTATCTCCGAAATCACAGGGGATGAGGGCATCAGGACACTGCAGGAGGCAGAGCGTGTCGGCCCGGGAAAGCTGTTTGACGTGATGGTGATTTATCCATGCACCGGCAACACAGCGGCAAAGCTTGCAAACGGCATAGTGGATACACCGGTCCTTCTCGCGGCAAAGGCTCATCTGAGAAACGGCAGGCCGCTTGTTATCGGGATTTCCACAAATGATGCGCTCGGCATCAACTTTAAGAATATCGGAAAGCTGATGAATATGAAAAATATTTATTTTGTGCCGTTTGGGCAGGATGACTGTGTGAAGAAACCGAATTCACTAGTGTGTGATGGAAAACAGGTTGTCGACACAATAAATGAAGTGATGTCCGGACGACAGATTCAGCCGGTAATCCTCTAGAGAGGGAATATTACTTTATTGAGATTATAGTACGGGACGATTCACGCGGGCACCGCGGCGGGCTGCATACACTCCGGTGTCCGCTACGCTGCGCAGCCAAGATACTGTGCAAATTATGCTTTGTAGGTTTTCATAGGATGACGAAAACGTCGAAACTCGCCATCCATGCCTCGGCATTTCTGCGTAGCATGTGCATAATTCGACAGTATCTAAGCAGCTTCGCTATTCGCGGACTCCGGAGTGTATGCGGCCCGCCGCGGTGCTCGCGCGAATCGTCCCTTACGTTATGGCGTAAATAGTAAATAATAGGAAAAGATTTATGAATCTGAATTGTTGCTGTTCACACTGTTGGTATTAACAGTAACTTCTGAATTGAAAAACTGAGTTGTAAAATGTGAAAAAACATAGTAAAGATGCAAAAATATATGTTATAATCATGTATACACAAAAAACTGAAAACACAGGAGGATAAAATATGTCATATATTTACAAAACAAAAGGAACATGTTCAACACAGATTGAGCTTGACCTCGATGGAGATGTAGTACATAACGTAAAGTTTACAGGAGGCTGCAACGGAAATCTTAAGGCTATCCCAAAGCTCGTTGAAGGACTCACAGTTGCCCAGGTAGAGGAAAAAAATCGGTGGAATTAAATGTGGATTTAAGAATACATCCTGCGGCGATCAGCTCGCAAAAGCATGCCGCGAAGCATATGAAGCCCAGAAGTAATGAAATAACCAGTAAAATAGCTTCCGTATATAAACATGTAGCTCCAAATAAACATGTAGCTCCAAAAGCTCTCCCATAAGGAGAGCTTTTTGAATTAAAAAAATAATTCTGCCATGCTTCGCGCACAACAAAGTGGATCCGGGAAGTACACAGTGTGTTCAGAATAAAAAATATGAACTGCCACGGTGTTCCATAAACTCAAATAGCATGAAGCACTATCACCAAAACACAGCCTGTCCGGGCAAAAAGCCGTGGCTGACTTCATATTTTTTATGAGGAATATACTGTGTGCTACCCCGGACCGCACAGCCTTCCGCGCGAAGCCCCCAAAAAATTAAAGGCGCAAACATCAATATTTTTATAAAATGTTTACAAAACATTCATCCCTTTAGGTTGTGCAATCATCCTCAAAGTGTTACAATAACACTATTGTGAGCCTGTACAAGGGCAATTTGAAGTTATAGGAGAAAAATATGAGCGCATTTTCAAAAAATCTTTGGTTCTCACAGCGAGAGAGAGCTTAAGAGAATTTACCCGATTGCTGACAAGGTTGAGTCATATAAGGAAGCAATGGGAAAGCTTCCGATGAAGAATTAAAGGATAAGACAAGGGAGTTTAAAAAGCGTCTGGAGGACGGGGCAACACTTGATGATATTCTTCCGGAGGCATTTGCTACAGTAAGAGAGGCTGCTAAGCGTGTGCTTGGCATGGAACATTATAGAGTACAGATAATCGGTGGTATTATTTTGCATCAGGGACGTATTGCAGAGATGCGAACCGGTGAAGGTAAGACACTTGTTTCTACACTTCCTGCATACCTTAATGCACTTGAGGGCAAGGGTGTGTGTATTGTCACAGTCAATGATTACCTTGCAAAGCGTGATGCTGAGTGGATGGGACAGGTTCATGAGTTCTTAGGACTTAAGGTCGGCGTGGTACTTGGCGGCATGGACAATGACGAGCGCAGGGAGGCTTATGGCTGTGATATTACATATATCACAAACAATGAGCTTGGATTCGATTACCTGCGTGACAATATGGTTATCTACAAGGAACAGCTTGTTCAGAGAGGACTCCACTATGCTATCATCGATGAGGTCGATTCAGTGCTTATCGATGAGGCACGTACACCTCTTATCATTTCAGGACAGAGTGGCAAGTCGACAAGACTTTACGAGGCATGCGATATCCTGGCTACACAGATGAAGCGTGGTGAGGATGTTCCTGAGTATTCAAAGATGGATGCCATCATGGGCATTGTCCAGGATGAGACCGGTGATTTCATCGTAAATGAGAAGGACAAGGTCGTAAACCTTACACAGGATGGTGTGAAAAAGGTAGAACAGTTCTTCCATATCGAGAACCTTGCAGATCCGGAGAATCTTGAAATCCAGCACAATATCATACTTGCGCTTCGTGCGCACAACCTCATGTTCAAAGATCAGGACTATGTGGTAAAGGATGATGAGGTACTTATTGTAGATGAGTTTACCGGACGTATCATGCCGGGTCGTCGTTATTCTGACGGATTGCATCAGGCTATCGAGGCAAAGGAGCATGTAAAGGTCAAGAGAGAGAGTAAGACACTTGCCACAATCACATTCCAGAACTTCTTCAATAAGTTTGACAAGAAGGCCGGTATGACAGGTACAGCTCTCACAGAAGAAAAAGAGTTCCGTGATATCTACGGCATGGATGTTGTCGAGATACCTACAAATAAGCCGGTAGCGCGTATTGATTTGCAGGATGCTGTATACGCTACCAAAAAGGAAAAGTTCAAGGCAGTTGTGGATGCGGTTAAAGAGGCACATGAAAAGGGACAGCCTGTTCTTGTAGGTACAATCACCATCGAGACATCAGAGCTTTTGAGCGGCATGCTCAAGAGAGAGGGAATCCCTCACACAGTATTAAATGCCAAGTTCCATGAGAAAGAGGCAGAGATTGTTGCACTTGCAGGACAGCACGGTGCAGTTACAATAGCAACCAACATGGCAGGCCGTGGTACCGATATCAAGCTTGACGATGAGGCAAAGGCTGCCGGAGGTCTTAAGATTATCGGTACAGAACGCCATGAGTCAAGACGTATAGACAATCAGCTCCGTGGACGTGCAGGACGTCAGGGAGATCCGGGTGAGTCACAGTTCTTCATCTCACTCGAGGATGACCTCATGAGACTTTTCGGTTCAGAGCGTCTGATGGGCGTTTTCAATGCTCTCGGAGTACCTGAGGGCGAGCAGATCCAGCATAAGATGCTCACATCTGCTATCGAGAAGGCTCAGGAGAAAATCGAGGCCAACAACTTTGGTATTCGTAAAAATCTTCTCGAGTATGACCAGGTGGACAATGACCAGAGAGAGATTATCTACAGCGAGCGTATGAAGGTGCTTAACGGTGACAACATGCGTGATGCTATCCTTAAGATGGTTCAGGAGCAGGTTGAGAAGTCTGTCGACAGATGCATCTCTGAGGAAATTGACAGAGCTGACTGGGATCTTGTAGAGCTCAACGAACTTGTGCTTCCGGTCATTCCTCTTGACCCGATTACAAAAGAGGATATTGAGTCAATCAGGAATGCAAAGCAGCTTAAGCAGTACTTAAAGGAAAAGGCTGTTATGCTTTATGAGCAGAAGGAGACAGAATTCCCTGAGCCTGAGCAGTTCAGAGAGATTGAGCGTGTCGTGCTTCTTCGTGTAATCGACAGAAAGTGGATGGATCACATCGATGATATGGCACAGCTTCGCCAGGGAATCGGCTTACAGGCTTATGGACAGAAAGATCCAATCGTAGAGTACAAGATGGCAGGCTTTGATATGTTTGACGACATGATTTCAGCTATCCAGGAGGATACTGTCAGACTGCTGTATCATGTACAGGTTGAGCAGAAGGTTGAGCGAGAGCAGGTTGCAAAGATTTCGGGCACAAACAAGGATGAGTCAGCACAGAATGCACCAAAGCGCCGTGCAGCAGCCAAGGTATATCCGAATGACCCATGTCCATGTGGCAGTGGCAAGAAATATAAGCAGTGCTGTGGACGTGTGAAGTAAATTTTAAATGGCTGTAATCGTTGCTGGTCACACTGTTAGGTGTGAACAGTAACATAAAATAAATAAACAAGAACGAATGTTCTGAAAATTGTGGACAAAGTCGATTTTTTGTAGTAAAATAAAGCACATAAGTGCATACTATAAATGATTGACTTTGTCTTTTTATAATTTTACAAAAGCAGTATTTAAGATTTTTTGGAGGAAGCGTGCGTTATGGAATTTAAACTGCATTCAAAATACAAGCCGACCGGCGACCAGCCGCAGGCAATAGAGCAGCTTGTGAAGGGATTTAAGGAGGGCAACCAGTTTGAGACCTTACTTGGAGTTACCGGCTCCGGCAAGACCTTTACCATGGCCAATGTCATTGCAGCACTCAATAAGCCTACACTTATCATATCGCACAATAAGACACTGGCGGGGCAGCTCTATGGTGAGATGAAGGAGTTTTTCCCCGAAAATGCAGTAGAGTACTTTGTATCCTACTACGACTATTCCAGCAGAAGCCGGGTGATGACGGCGTTGTGGATGCCGACTTCAAGGAAGTCTGATAAAAAACACAGCAGTGTGTGCCCGGCCAAACCGGCGGACGCACGCGTGGAATAGCAAAAGCCGCTCCGGTT
>ENA-OQJW01000242-OQJW01000242.1-human-gut-metagenome-genome-assembly--contig:-NODE-242-length-10395-cov-2.846319_pt1 | contig 10395 bp, 9 predicted proteins | sample MGYA00242619_ERZ504786 | MGnify/ENA primary metagenome ERZ504786 (study PRJEB26092, sample SAMD00036357) | human gut metagenome | host: Homo sapiens | study: EMG produced TPA metagenomics assembly of... | reverse complement strand
CAGTTAGCTCTCTTAAAAACAAACGGTTATATTTTAATAGATAATATATATAATGGGTTAAAATGGAATAATAATATTTTATTAAACGATTTTAAATTATACAATGAATTATCCTATTATAATAATTATGTCATATTAGAATCTTTAGCTAAAAACTTGTTTCTCAATGGTATAAAACATTGTGCTATTTTTTCCAATTCTAAATTAATAAATAAAATCGAAAAAAATAGCGTAGTTTTTTGTGGATCAATAACGTCGCAACAATATAATTATATAAAGAGACTTTATAGTAGAGCAGAAAATTCATTTGTAAAAAAACAACTATCACAAAATATTAATTATGTTAAAACAACCTCAATTTAATATTAAGTATGTTTGACCGAAAAAATGTGTATGTAAGCAAATGTAACAAGTGGCGTGTTTTGTCTTTTAGGATACCTAAAAATAATTTTTTCCTTGTAAAGATGATTTTATCAATTGCAAAGGAAATTTTTATACAAATGTAATGTTTTAACCTTACCATATGATAGATATTTATATAGCGATGATGTATATTATTATTTTAGAGTTAATCTTATGATTAACAGAGAAAAACTCTATAAGGCAATTGAATCCTTACAAAATAGCTTTAATATCTGATATTTGTTTTGGAATATCAATTTCTGTTTGTTCAAATATTTGCAATCTCTCGATAATATCAACTAATTGATCCATTTCGTTTGTTGATAATCGAGAGTTGTCTATTTTTTTTATAATTTTCTTTTTAATTTTATGTTTTATTTGTATTTCGGAAATAAGATTATAATAATTTTTTATAACTTTTGGTAACATTACTATAAGCATTGCAGGAATTACAAAAGTTAAAATCCAAGATCCTTTTCTACTTTCAATCAATTCCCATTTTCCTTCTAACTTACATTTTCGATATAGCATTTCTAAGAAATCATTAGATATACTCAAAGCTTCGTCATAATCATCCGTTTCAATATGCAATATAATTAATGCGTTTTTATCGTACGAGGATAAAATAAAATTTTTACCATATAACCCATCTGTAATGATATGATTTAATTTTTCTTTATATCCGATAAATTGTAATTCGCCTTCTAAATTTAATTTTGGTAATACAATAGAATTAATACGACTTACACAGTCAATGAAACAATCATACGGAACCATATCATGTGTGGTATAAAATATTAACGCCTCAAAAATATTATTAATATCGTTTTTGCAAATTGAATTATAATTATTATATAAATATAGTAGAATATCTTCTAATAATTCAGGAATTTTATCAAATCCTTGATAAATAAAAAATACATTAATTAATTCGTAGGTTCTAGAATTTTCTAAAAATTTCATTGCTTGTTCTTTACAATCAAGATTAACTTCTTTTCCTCTATATAATATTTTAAAATCTTTTATGCTAGTATTACATAAAAGATAACCAAAAACATAACTAATGTCTAATTTAACATTAATCAATTTACAATCTATAAACTTATGACATTCAGCATGCATTGTAGCAAAATCTATGTTTTCTAATAAACAGGATTCATACTTATTTTTTTCTGTCGTTGAGCGTTCAAATGTACAATTTATGATTTTAGAATCTTTTAACTCGCAATCTTTCATATTTACTAAAATATGTTGTTCTTTTAACTCGCATTTTTGAAATAAACTTTCTTGTATTGACACATTATCAAAAATACATTGTTTGATGATGGAATCAACAAATATACATGCTTTTATTTCACAAGAGCCAAAATTAACATTAATAAATTGACAATTAATAAAAGTACATGCTATAAAGTCAGCTCTGTCTAGAATAGTATTTTTAAATATAATATTTTCAAATCGGCTGCCTCTAAAATCACTTCTAAAAAAAGATATAGGGTTATACAATGAAAAATCAATATCTTTAAAATTCATATAGGAAAGGTCTTTACAAGTATAATCTTCGTTCTCATTTATTTTTATATCTTTAGTTTCAGAAATAAGATTCATATTACTCCTTTTCTTTTTATTAAATAATATAATTTTGTAATTGTTTTATAACAGACGGATAACTAAAAATTATCCCTCAAAAATAAAACAATCCATCAAAAACGATGGATTGTAAAGAAGTCTATATATGAAAATCCTTCCTAGGATGTTTTGATATTAGAATATCCCTCTGTTTAGCAGTGGTTACATGTGTGTATATCTCAGTGACATTGATGGAGCTATGTCCTAGCTATTTCCTGAATATAACCGGATATCGACATCGGCCTCTAATAAGCTGGTAGCGAATGTATGCCTGAACATGTGAGGGGTGATATGTAAATCTATATCGGCGAGAGAGCAATACTTATTTATCATCCTGCGAACAGCTTGGTCAGATAGAGGTTTGCCATTTTGGTTAGCAAAAAAATGATTGCAGCTTCTAATTTCAGTTTGGAATTCAGCCTTATATTCTTCAATTATTTTAGAAACAGAATCATTGCCAATATGAATACGTCGCTCTTTATCGCCTTTACCATATATGAGGATGCTCCCATCATGTAAATTTATATCTTCGTTTTTTAATGAGCAAAGCTCAGAAATTCTCATACCGGTAGCAAATAACAGTTCGGATACGGCTGCATCGCGCAATGCATTCCTTCTCTGATAATTGGTTTTAGCGTTGTCACGCTGTGTATAAATCATAGTAAGAAATTTTTCTACTGTATGTAGTGGGATAATTTTGGGCAATATGGTAGGTTCACGAAAGTGCACCTGTATTTTTGTAAAGGGATTTATTGCGAGTAGTTCTTTGTATTCCAGATAATGGAAGAATGCTTTTATTGAGGCTATTTTTCTTTTTACAGTTTTGGGTTTATATTGTTGGTGGAGCCTGGCAATATAATCCTCTAGATCGTTTGTTGTGATTTCAATTATTTTTTCAAGAGATGGTTCCTCAGAGAATTGTCGCAAGTCAATTCGATATGCTTTTAAAGTCTTTTCATCCAGACATTTTTGTGTCCTGCAGTATTCCAAATAGTTTTCAGTAAGTGTTTGTAAGTTTTCCATGATGTTCTCCTTTGTTTGGCATTTTTAAAATAAATTGATAAAATTATATCGGAAAAAGTGGTAAAATATAAATTGTTTTTTTAATACAAATCCGCTATACTATAAGCATGGTATAGCGGTTTTTTACTGTAATCTGAAGAGTTATTGTGAGGTAGGGATATGAAGCTTAATTCGATAATATTACAAAATTTTAAGGGAATAGACAATCTGGAAATAAAGCTTGATAATAAGACAACGGTTATTTTTGGCGTGAATGGCGTTGGCAAGTCAACAATCCTTCAGGCTATAGATTTATTATATGCTGATATCATTGCAAAGCTGATGGGAACGGTAAGAAGTAAGACAGCCAGATTCAATGAAGATTTTATTAGCTATGGAAAGTCTGCGGCCGGCATAAAGGCAGATTTCGATTTTGGGGATGGCGAAAGCATATATTATGAACGCACAATTGACAGGGCTAAAGGTGAAAAAAGAAATACAAGTGCTCTTAAAAAACTTACAGATAAGTTTCAATCGTTATATATACAAATGGGTTATGATGATGGCAATGGCAATTGGATAGAGGAATCGGATAATAAGAGTATGCCCATTTTTGTTAATTATGGAGTAAATAGAATTGTGCTTGATGTGCCGGTCAGGGCACCTAAAGAGCAGTTTGTAAAATTGGATGCATTCGACAAAGCTATAGAAAGTACGATAGATTTTAGAAATTTATTTAAATGGTTCAGAAATCAGGAGGATATAGAGAATCAGATAAAGGTTAGAAATGATTCGGATTATGAAGATAAAAGTCTTGCAGCTGTTAAAAAAGCAATGTTAGCTATGCTTGATGGATTTGAGGATATTCGGATAGAGAGAAGACCTTTGGCAATGAAGGTCAATAAAAACGGCAAGTCTTTAAAGATAGATCAGTTATCGGATGGAGAAAAATGCACGATAGCTCTATTTGGAGATTTGGCAAGAAGAATGGCATTGGCAAATCCGGGTAAAGATGTGAATCCTTTGGAAGGCTCAGGTGTTGTGCTCATTGATGAATTGGATTTGCATATGCATACATCGTGGCAACGAAAGGTATTGAATGTTTTAAGAGACACATTCCCCAATATCCAGTTTATTATTACTACACATTCTCCGCAGATTTTGGGTGAGATGGATGATTCTGTCAATTTATTGTATCTGTATAATGAAGATAATGAGATTCTATTTAAGACCTATGAATCCTTTGTGGGATGGGATGCAAATGTTATTTTAGAGGAAGTAATGAATACGTCTTCAGTTAATCAGGATATCAAGAAAATGATTGATGAGATGTATAAGTGTATTGAAGATAAGAAGTATGATGAAGCAGAGAAAATAGTGGATATATTGGATAAGAAAACAAATGGTTATGCTGATGGTATTTCTAAGGCAAGGATACTGATATCAAGGGGTAAAAGACGTGAAGCAAATTAATAAAAGCAGTGCGCCTCAATGGTTTGAACAATGGAAATCGGATTTTGTAGAAGTTAATAATAGGCAACCTCATTATAAAGTTGATTTTGCAGGCAATGATAACGAAGGAATTGAAAGAAGAAGAATGCTGCGCGAGGCTCTTATCAAGGAGCAGGGCAAAATATGCTGCTATTGTATGAGAAGAATTTACAACAATTCAGCTCATATTGAGCATTTCTTTCCGCAGGAGTCCTTTAGAGATATGGATTTAACATATGAAAACATGTTTGCATCATGCAATGGAGAGGCGACAATTATCTTAGATGATGAACATTGTGGGCACAGGAAGAATAACTGGTTTAGAGATGATATGCTCTCACCAACGGACGCTGAAGTAGAAAAGGTATTTAAATATTCAGCAAACGGCAAAATTAGTGCTGTTAGGAATCGTCCATCTTCTAATGTTGCTCAGGATATGATACATAATCTGGGACTTGACAGTTTTCATCTCGAAAGGGATCGTAAGCAGGCTATTCAGGCATCAGAGGTGTTTGATGATGAGGACTATACGGATGATGAGATTCGTAGTTTTATAGAATATTATTCAAATAAGAATAATGGTGAATATGAGCCTTATTGCAAAGCAATTGTTGATTGTCTGGAGGAGATGCTTTGATGATTTTAAAGTGGTAGTGATAAAAACCAATATTGTGCTAATTTATACAAATATTGTCGATTACATTTTTAGATACGTCTGTTTAAAATATTATCGTATTTTAAACAGACGTATTTTTATCTATTTTAAGGAGATTTCAAATGAAAAAAGTACTTATAACAGGAATTACAGGACAGGATGGTTCTTATTTAGCTGAGTTCTTATTAGAGAATAACCGTTGACAGGTGCAATTTATCATAATAAAAATAGGGCTGATAAAACAGCATATGCGAAAGTGGTTTTATAGGATAACGAAGTTCTACAGAGAAATGTTGTTACTTTAAAGGAGGGCAGGAATGATTGGAAGACAGTAAATTGCGGTAAGGGTGTGGAAAAATGGCGCGAGATTTGTAAATCATCTGATGAGGCAAATGAGGAACGTAATCAGTGGATATGGTAAAAATCCTAAGCGTAGCTCGCTATGCCTACGCTTTTTTCCGTGCACTCCCCCGCCTAATATGGTGGTGGTGGCAATGCCATTAAGCTAGGTGTTCGAGGTTTTGTTCGAATGAAAAAGTAAATACATTGAATTAGGACGAATGGATATTTCGCCATATGAGTTATTGTCAGGAGCAGAACATATTGGAACCAGAAGCAGGGATAATCAGACATATGTTTTTGCAAAAGATACTGAACTTGGAATGGTAGTTGAGACATACCAGCAGTTGGATTATGAGCAGCAAAAGAGACTTTTGGGCTATATGGATGCTTTGAAGATGAACAACTAAGAAAAAATGTAATTTTATACCATGTGATAACGTAAAAACGAAAAAATTCGTACAAGAGGGGGTGAAGATTATATATTCAAATGAAGAGTACTGGGTATGGTTGTCCAGATGCAAAAAGAATAATTCATTCTTTATGATTATTTTATTTGATTGAAATACCGATACGTGGTAATATGAATTTGAAAGAGAGGATATAATGGCTAAGGAAAATGTTAATGAACTGGTGGATAAACTTACTCTATTTGATGATGATTTAATGAGTAGAGTTTTCGACAATAATATCGAAGCAACAGAGCTTATGCTTAGAATCATATTGGGAAGGAACATTAATGTAATTAGTGTTATTGGACAAGATGAGATAAAAAGTCATGAAGTAGGTGGAAGAAATATAACATTGGATGTTCATGCGATTGATGTGAACGGTGATGAAATTGATATTGAAGTACAAGGGAATTCGGCAGGGGCACATATCAGACGAGCAAGATATCATAGCAGTATGGTAGATTCTAAAATGTTAGACGAAGGACAGGAGTTCAGGCAACTTAAGGATTCGTATATCATATTTATATATAAACATGATAAATTTAGAAAGGGTTTACCAGTATATCACATAGACCGATATATAAGGGAAACAGAAGAATTATTTGATGATGGTTCCCATATTATATATGTAAATGGTAACTATAAAGGTAATGATGAAATTGGACAGCTAATGAATGATTTTCGTCAGACAGATTCAGATAAGATTCATTATGCTGCATTAGCAAAAGGTGTAAAGCATTTTAAGGATACTGAAAAGGGGCGTGAGCAAATGTGTGAAGCAGTTGAAAAATATGCAAAGGAATATGCAAAGGAATATGCAAAAGAATATGCGGTAAAGGAAAAGATGATTTCTGTGAAAAATCTTATGGAGAATATGAAACTTACAGTGGATCAGGCACTAAATGCTTTGGGAATTCAAGGGGATGAAAGAAAAACCATAATAAATCAATTACAAAACCGAAATTAGGATATTTAAGTAGAGATATATTAAAAAAATTTTTAGAACATAAATATAAGATGTTCTAGATTGAAATGCTAAAGAGTGTCATGGCACACCCAAATAGAAGCCCCAGTAGCTGGAACTACTGGGGCTTCTATTTAATTGAGCTGCTACAATTAACAGTGGGGTTAGGCATCATTATATTTCTTACAAAAATACAGAGTTTTATATATAACCTATCTGCCTAAATACATTGAATTAGGATGAAAGACGATATTAAAAAAGAGTGCAAACTGCTTGCAATTAGCAATCAAACGAAATATAATGAAGAAAAAAGAGGAGGCGATATCTATGGCAAGAACAGCAAATGTATTTGCACGTGTTGAGCCTGAAGTAAAAGAGCAGGCAGAGCAGGTGCTTGATCGACTTGGCATTCCAATGTCCAATGCGGTAGGAATGTTTCTGAGACAGATTGTACTCCAGAGAGGAATTCCTTTTGAAATGAAACTTCCGGCTTATGAGGAACCTGTTGCGTATGGTTCTCTTACAAAGGAACAGTTCGATGCAGAAATAGAAAAAGGCATGGAAGATATTAAAGCAGGCAGAGTATATTCAGCAGATGAAGTTGAAGCAGAAATGAAACGGGAATTTGGTATATGAAATATAAAGTGATGTATACAGCAGGAGCCAAAAGAGATCTGAGAAATATTTTCAGATATATTTCAGAGGAACTGTTAGCTCCAGAGAACGCTGCCAGACAGACAGACCGAATTATGGCTGCTATTCGAAAGCTGGACACCATGCCGAATAGAAACCGGCTTTATGATGAAGAACCATGGCATAGCAGAGACTTCGGTCTTTCCGGTGGACAATTATTTGGTATTTTATAAGACAAATGATGAAAATGAAATAGTGTATATAGTTCGAATTATGTATCGTGGACGTGATGTTCGCAAGCATTTAAGCCGGACAGAGGACATTTCAGAAAATTAAATTTAATATGGAACCAGAGGTTTGAGCAGTTAGTCTATGAAAAATAGGGGAGCTGCTTTTTTCATACAAAGTCCATCTGAAGATGTGTGATTTAATGAGTGGTGGGGGCAGGCACCAATGTGGTCAAAAAGCATCAACTTAAGGAAAATGTCTTAAGTTGATGCAAGATAAAATTATCGAGCTGTTATCTGGGCGGAACATATTGGTGTTTATGATTCCTTATCTTGTCCAAAATCGGTTCTCATTTTTGTCAGGCATCAGCTCATTTCATTGCCGCAACTTTGCAATTTATAATAGTTATCAATTGAATATTAACCTAAAATTCGCTATACTGAATAATATAATTTGTCGAAAATATGTTTGCCGAAAGGACGGATTGCAACAAGTTAATTATTTACTCATAATAAGTATCAGAAAATGCTAGTGTTTTACTATACTTATATTTCAGTCGACTTTTTAAGACGGTGGAGGGCATGAGTCCGAGTTGGCATAGGAAAAAGTGGTAAAGTATAAATTGTTTTTACTGCAATCTGAAGAGTTATTGTGAAGGAGAGGTAAAGAATGGATGAGCATGATGTAGTGGAAGCTGGAACTGATTTACTTTTTGGGGATCCTAAGTCAGTCTTAAAAAAAAATAGGTTTATCTATTTTGGATAAGAAACAGTTTGAGGCTATATTCGTATCAGCTGGGAAAACGGTTGCTGAATATGAAAAAGATAACACAGAGCAGAATGACATTAGGAGGATTTTGTTCTGTGAGGAAACTATGAGACTTTTAGCTAATGAAATAAGAAAGAGTAATAGTTTTGATTGGCTAAAGGATTTGGATAGATGTGTTAATGATTTACTTTCTTTAAGTGAACTTGATAGCATCAATAAAGCTAGATGCAAGAAACATTTTGAGGATATAGTAATTTATCAAATTAAAAAGTTATTTCCGCAAAGGTATGGTTCTTATTGCCTGGGAGATATCCATGACAATGTTAATAGTTTGATGGCATCGGCAAAATATAGTAACGAAATGCTATATAAGATTGCTGAGTTAATGAAGCAGTGCAATGATGCAGATAAACAGCAAAATAAAACTATGCATGAAGACTGGCAGGATAAGAGTTCATATACCTTACATAAATGGCATTTGGAGAGGGTGGAAGTTGATGGAATATTTGCGCACAAAGATAGTTATACTGATGATATTATTAAACTAACAGAAACGTGGCAAAAGGAACGTGATGAATATCCGGGTTGGTATATTATTCCATATAATACGGCTGTAGAGTTAAGTATGTATACTGACGAGAATGGATTGTTACAAAAGCATGAAACGGAAGATATTGACGTAATGTTGGATTTTGCTTATGAATTGTGCTGGAGACGTATAAAAACAATGCTACCATATAGCGAGTATGAAGTATTTCATTTAAGGCAGATATGGGACAAGTATTATATAAAAATTAAGGAAAATGCTGGTGGTTCAGACAAAATACGAAAGTGGTTCTATATAGGGCAGATACTGCTTTCTGATTATAGGGAGTCTATGAATTGGAACGAATGGCAGCGGCTTATGGACATTTTGATTGTCTATCAGGAGAGTGGAAATAATGGTAAAGTCGACTTAATGATAGAAAGAGCTAAGGCATGTTATTTTAAATTAGATATACCGAGTTTGAGAAGGGAGTTGGATCAGTGCGATATTCCGGAGGAGTGTTATGAACAGAGACTGTTGGTAATAGGGCTCGATTTGGAATGTGGAAAATTGGAAGAATCACTTGAAAAGTTAAAGCAGCTCAGACAAGATTTAATTTGTAAAGTAGATGAGAATAATGAAAATTATTATCTAAAGAGTTTAGAGGCATCGGTATTACAATTACTTTCTATTTGTCAGCAGGCATATTCTTTACATAAAGGAAAATACGAATTTGAACAAATGGGAATCGATGAGATATTAGAAGAGATTGACCGGAAAAAAGAATTTTTTAACTGGGAATCATGGAAAAATAATGTTGCTAAAGAACTTTTTAACCATTGTGTTGATAATCAATTTGAAAAGGAAACATTTGAACTAAACAGGAGCACAATGACCATATGCTCATATAGTCGTTCGGGTCATGCGGAAGGCTACCAGCTTTATAAAGTGTTAGAGAAACTTGGAATCCCATTTAAATGTGGATGCGTTACTGTTATTTCAGATATGGAATTGTCTTTGATATCTTCTATTTGCGATATTAATAATAGACTGGGTTTGTTACTGTTAGTTCGTTGTTCAAGTACAGGGACAATAGAAAAACTTGTTAATAGAAAATTTGTAATGGATTTAGAGAGTGGGTATATTGACGATGTTATAGATATTTTAATAAATGCTATTGAGGTTAATATCGGTGAAATAATTGCAATGGGAAATGGTTTCCCGGAATATTTAGCTGGGCATATAAGGGAAAAATAGTTCCGATATTATTGTCAAAGATTTTCTAAGCCGGGCATCTGAAAGGATG
>ENA-OQJW01000241-OQJW01000241.1-human-gut-metagenome-genome-assembly--contig:-NODE-241-length-10415-cov-2.755443_pt1 | contig 10415 bp, 18 predicted proteins | sample MGYA00242619_ERZ504786 | MGnify/ENA primary metagenome ERZ504786 (study PRJEB26092, sample SAMD00036357) | human gut metagenome | host: Homo sapiens | study: EMG produced TPA metagenomics assembly of... | reverse complement strand
CGAATCCTCGTTCAGGCAGATCCGTCTGTTCACGTTTGGTCTTTCTGGGCATTTGCGCCTCGCTGACTACGTATGCCATTTGAAGGTCCTATCTCTTTGCCAACCAGCAACGGGAGAAGGTATATGTATTGGATCAGGGCAAGTCACTCATAGTGGCGTTATCCCAGGATGCGGCATTGAACCGTCCGGTGGAGGCCCGCGAGCATGTGCGCCGCCTACATGAGCTGTTCTTTACGCTGGCTCCAGACAAGGCTGCCATCGAATCCAACATCAACCGTGCCATGTATCTGGCGGACAAGAGCCTTTACGGGTATTACCGGGACTGGAACGAAAAAGGATATTACAACCGGCTGATCAGCGGCAATATCAACCAGACCATCCTGGTGGACAGCATGCAGTGTGACTTCGATCACTATCCCTACCGGATCATCACCTTTGCCCGGCAGATGGTTGTACGCAGCAGCAATATTACCGAGCGTTCCCTGGTCACCCGTTGTTTCCTGCAGAGTGTAACCCGGTCGGATAATAATCCGCAAGGCTTTATGGCGGAGCGTTTCGAGATTCTGGAGAACAGGGATATAAAGACCGTTGAACGCTAAAAAGAACAGGATAATAGAAAAGTAAAAAGATAAAAACAGAAATTGGTAGAAAAACTGAAGGGCGTTTGTGAAAGCCTGTCGGAGAAAGAACGTAAGGGAGTGCTTGTCAGCATGCTGGTTATCAGCACGATCTTGTGTGGTGTCACGGTAGCACGTGCTTTCGGACGTTTTCTTTTTCACGGCACACAAAAGGAGCTGCCATTTGGCAAGCATGTTCCGGCAGATTCACTCCACCGGACAGATAAAGACAGTATTATGTATCATTCTAAATCAACGGATAATGGAAGATAAAGAATTGGAAAAGCCCGAAGCGGCAGAAGAAACGGCGGTACAGCCAGAAACCGGCAGAGCCTTGCAGGATGAGCCGGGGAGAGAGAAGAGGGTGCTTACCCCGGAAGAAATTGAGAAAAGAAGGAAGTTTATTGTGATTCCGGCCTTTATACTGGTATTCCTGGGAGTCATGTACTGAATATTTGCCCCGTCCGGTAAGGAGAACGGGACGGAAGTTCCCGGCAACTCCGGGTTCAACGTGAATGTCCCGGAGCCTACCACGGCCAAGCTGTTGGATAAGAAGACCGCCGCTTACGAGAAGCAGCAGGCGGAAGTGGAGGAAAAAAGCCGGATGAAATCGCTGGAACAGCTTGCCGGGACGTTGCTGGATGGTGGAAAAATAACACCCGATGCGAACGAAAAAGACGGGGACAGGCTGCAACAGTCAGTCAAGACTTACGAGCAAATTTCCAGCCAGCTGGATGATTTCTATGAGACTCCCGAAAAAACTGTAAACAACGATCTGGAGAGAAAAGTGGAGGAGTTGAACAAGAAGCTGGAAGAAGCGGAAAAAGAAAAGGACTGGACGGCTTCCCGTGAGGAACTGATGGAACGTTCCTACAAGATGGCGGCAAAGTATCTGAATCCGGATAAGGATACCATAAAAGAAGAAACAACCGGAGAAAAACTGCCGGAAGCTGTTCCGGTACAGCGAGCGGAGCATCAGACCACCTCCGGCCTTTCACAGCCGGTTACGGATTCCGCCTTTATCGCTTCACTTGTCGTTGAAAGGAATCACGGTTTCAATACAGCCGTAGGCAGCAGTTACCAGATGGGGACAAATACCATTGCCGCCTGCATTTCGGAAAACCAGACTGTCGAACAGGGAGGCAGGGTAAGACTCCGGCTGCTCCAACCTTTGCAAGCAGGAAACATCATCGTTCCTGCCAACAGTCTGGTAACGGGTGCGGCGGTAATCCGGGGAGAACGGCTGGATATCCTGATCAGCAGCATCGAGCATGCCGGGAATATCATTTCCGTGCAGCTGGCGGCCTATGATGTGGACGGGCAGAAGGGAATCTTTGTTCCCGGCTCCGATACCCGCAGTGCGGCAAAGGATGCGGCGGGGACGGTCAGCGAGAGTATGGGAAACAGCGTATCGTTTGCGCGTTCCGCCGGGCAGCAGGTAGTGATGGACCTGACGCGCGGAGTCATGCAGGGCGGCACAAGGTTGATCGCCGGACGGGTTCGCGCGGTCAAGGTGACACTGAAAGCCGGGTATAAGGTGTTGCTGGTCACAAAGAAACAATAACGGATTATTCACTTTAATAAAAAAGATAAGACAATGAAAATAGTTATAGCATTCTTGATGGCTGTTCTGGCCTCGGTATCCGGTTTTTCACAGGAGGAAAGACCGGCAAATCCAGTCAGGATTCTAACGGCGGGCCAGCATATCACTCCTTATAAAATTGAGGTCACTTTCAGCAAGACGGTGCATATCCTTTTTTCCTGCCGAAGTACGCTATGTAGACCTGGGCAGTAACAATATCATTGCGGGCAAAGCCGACGGGGTGGAGAATGTGGTACGTGTAAAAGCGGCGGTAAAAGAGTTCCCGGGTGAGACAAACTTCTCGGTTATTACAGGCGACGGTTCCTTTTTTTCTTTCAATGTGGTTTATAGGGAGGAGCCTCCCACGCTCAATATCAATATGGACCAATGGATGAATCCGGACAAAGGGGAAAAGAAAGGAGGCAGTTCCATCCGTGTCACGGAGCTGGGAGAGGAAGATCCGACGGTTATCGCCAGCGTGATGTACACCATCCACCGGCTGGACCGCAGGGACGTGAAGCATATCGGATGCCGCCAGTTCGGGATGCAGGTTCTTCTGAAAGGTATTTACGTGCATAAGGACCTGCTCTTTTTCCACGTTTCCCTGACGAATAATTCCCATGTGCCTTTCGATGTGGATTTCATGCGGTTTAAAATAGTGGATAAGAAGATAGCCAAACGGACGGCGCAGCAGGAAACCTATATCGAACCGGTACGAACGCTCAATGCCCTGACACGCATCGAGGGAAAAGGTACGGGACGTATCGTGTATGCTTTCCCGAAGATTATTATTCCTGATGACAAGTTATTGGAAGTGGAAATCTACGAGAAAGCAGGAGGCCGCCACCAGCGGTTCTATATTGAGAATAGTGACCTGGTGGATGCGCGTGTCATAAATGAATTAATCAAGGAGTAATCATGAAAAGAGTGTTATTTATTATGTTATGTATTTGTCTGCCCTTTGCGGCAGACAAATCCTTTGCCCAACGTTATTTACCGGGACAACAGGGCATCCAGCTTACGCTTGGCGGTGTAGACAACTTCGGTTCCAATGCAAAGCATTTAGGCGGTAACTTTCAGGTGGGCCTGGCTTTGAGCCGGTATAACCGGAACCATTCCCGGTGGTTGTTCGGGGTGGATTATGTGAAGAAACACTATTCCTATAAGGAGATTGCGATACCCAAAGCGCAGTTTACCGGAGAAATAGGTTATTTCGTGCCGTTCTTCTCGGACCGTGGCAAGAACGTGTTCTTCTCTGCCGGGCTTTCCGGACTGGCCGGCTATGAGACGACCAACTGGAATGGGAAGCTGCTCTATGACGGGACAGCACTAAAGAATGACGGCTGCTTCATTTACGGTTTTGTTCCGGCTTTCGAGATGGAAGTGTTCCCTTCGGACAGGCTGGTGCTTCTTTTCAATGTCCGTCAAAGGATATTCTTCGGTTCGTCCGTTGGACATTTCCACACGGTGGTCGCCGCCGGATTCAAGTACATTCTTAATTAGGGATAGCATGGAAAAAAATATTGGAATATAGACCAGATGCTGCACTGGCTGGACATAAAATAGAACGGGAAAAACGGGACATAGCCAAGCTAGAGAAACAGATGGACGGGGATTTTCTGTACTATTTCGAGTGGAATGCGGAGAGCCTGTACAAATCACACTTTATGTCAGACTGTTATAAGAAACTCCGCCAGGCGGTGGATGGAATAAAAGACATCGATAAAATCAGGAATGTCCTCAAGGAGAATGCCGCCTGCTGTGAGAAGAAACTGCTGGACGGCCAATTGAATTGCCGAAGTTCCAGCCGGGGGGCGAACATGGCCCATTCCATGAGACTGGAATGTATGCAGCGGCTGATAAAGGATTACCGGGAATTTGCAAATATTCTTTCAGTAACGCCTCCTGAAGAGAATCAGCAGGCACATAAAACCGGAAAGAAAGAAGGACCGCCTGAAAAGAAGATAAAACGGGGTGTCAGGCGTTAGCCATGCCGCCGGATTCAAGTAAATTATTAATTTAATAAAACGTAAAGTCATGAAGATAAAATTAATTGCAAGCAGTATCATGTTCACATTGCTGTGCCTGCTGGGTAGCTGTGACGATAAACTGGAAGTGCAGCAGGCTTATGATTTCTCCCTTACCTCGTGGTATCTTCAGAAAACCATCTCCCCGGATGAGACCGTGGAGATTCGTCTGACACTGAACCGCAGCGGAAACTATGAGGAAGCCCGCTATCAAATCGGTTATATACAGATGGAGGGTAGCGGTGAGGTATACGACAAGAAGAATGTCCGGCTGGTGAACCGGGAGATGCAACCGTTGGATTCGATTGCGGAGTTGGACGGCAGCGATCCTTGCCGGCAGGTATTCACACTCTTCTATCGTAACCGGAGCAGCAAGAATGCGGAGATTAAGTTTGTGGTGACGGATAATTTCCACCAGAAAAGAGAACTGGATGTGTCTTTTCAGAGCGAAACGGATACGAAACAATAAACGGGGCAGCGATGGATAAAAGTGATTTAAGGATCGAACAGTTGAAGCAATATCTTGACAAGAAGAAAGGTGTTGTGGAAAGCAATATAAAAGAGTATAGCGCACAACTGAAAAGCAACTATCTTTATTTCTTTGGTTGGCATGCCGATGACTTGTATAAGGCCTATTATATGGATAAAAATTACAAGGCTATTCAGGAGTCGATTGATGCCGCTGAAACGCCGAAGGATATTGAAGGGATTTTGAAGCGTTGTACCCTGTATTTAGAAGATGATCTCCTGCACGGTCCGCTTGTTGCAAGGAGTACCAGTCCAATGTCGAATATGGCCCATTCCCTGGAGATGGAATGCAAACAGGAATTACTCAAGGACCTACGGAAATTAAATAGAATTCTTCAGAGTGAGACTGTCAGTGAAAGAATGAGGCCGCAAGAAGCACCGCGACAAGAGATTGTACCTGTGAAAGAAAAAAAGAGAACGGGACCACGGTTGAGATAATATCAATTAAAAGCAATAAAAAAGCTACTGAAACAAAATTCAGTAGCTTTTTATTTATCATAGTCTTACAATTCCGGTTATACCAGATAAGACTCTAAAAGATAATGTATGAATAACCGGCCCTTTTCCGTCCAAACGGTCAACATAGCCGTTCCGGTTTCTCCTGTACGGCTTTCCCATACATGGGTCCGGGTTGCCGTATAGCCTTGATTCTGGTAAGGAGCTTTGAGTAGCCACTGGCCGGATTGGCGGAACTGGATGCCTGCCCATCGGAGCCGCTTGTTCAGCATACCGGCAGTCATTCCCAATTCTTTGGCTATCTGTGTGGTTGTGTAGGTGCTTTGGGATTGCAGGACTTTGTCGTAATACTGAACTTTTGGGGCTTGTAGCTTGAGTTTCAGGATGGCATAGTTGTTCTCCTTCTCCAATGCTGAAATACGGCTGTCACGCTCTTTTATACGCTTCTTTGCGAGCAATACGGCACGCGCAAGCAGTTCATTGTCCGTTTCGCCCTTCTTCCCCAGAAGATAGCCTCCGTTCTTTAGCGTTTCAGGCACAAGTTCATCGAATATCCAGCTTTCGAATTTCTCGGCGGAAGGCAGCTTGCTGCCGGCAATCAGCCGGTATACGTTCCCTTCGCTGATGTACTTGATTTTCTGGACGGCACTGCGTGTGGGGGTGTCGTAAACCACGACGCCCATTGGTTTACAGTGCCTTACGACGGCATCCCGTGGATTGGAATAACCAAGCGCGGAGGCAACGTCCGAGGCGCAGAACCATATTTTCCCGTCAATTTCCAGTGTCCGGATGCGTCCGAACTCAGGATGTTCAAATACTGATATTTTATTCATGACTGTCTGATTTATAAGTTTCTTCTATCGCTTTGAATATCTCGTAGACTATCTGGGGGACGATGGCGTTTCCGTATCCTTTAATGGACTTTTCTCTTCACTGAGAAAAGGAGATACCGTCCAACCTGGCGGAAAACCCATCATCTCGGCTACAAACAGGGGGTTGAGTTGGAAACTCTTTCCAGTCCGGGCGAAGAAATCGGGAAGGCTGTTCTTTTCCGGTATCCGGCCTCTCTTCTCGAGGCTCTCCAGGCTTGCCGCACCTTTCCAGTCCCTCGCCGTCGGCGTGGGCAGAAGTTCCGCCATCCTCCCAAGCCCTACACTCCAGACATGGCCTTTCTGATTGATCTTCCGTATCTTCCCTTTCGGTGTCACAATAATCCCGTCGTTTTTCCCCATTACAGCCCACACACCGGCATCGCTGGCTACCGGAGTGGGCAACAGCATCCCGTAAAAATCCAGAAAGTCGCTCAGGCCGTCGGGCTGTTTCTCCCCATTGAGTTGGCTGTGCGGGGATGGTGCATGGGGCTGTTTCCATTTGTGGACTCTCTCCGAATAGAGTGGATTGGCTTCCCACTTCAGTCTCCTGACCGGGCTGTACCATCGTGAGGATGCCAGCAACATTTTCACCAATGACCCAATCAGGCCTGATTTCATGTATGGCCCGGAGCATGTGAGGCCAGAGGTAACGGTTATCATCCGCTCCTTTTCTTTGGCCTGCAACGGAAAAGGGTTGACAAGGAAAACCTCCTGTAAGAACATTAATTTTTCCTCTTCACTGTCTGAAGTCTGTTTTTGTGATGTCTGTATAACTTTTCGCATTGTTAAACCAGTAATTTAAAACGGTGTTGCAAAAATCATCTATTTCACAATGGAATGCGTTTTGCCATCCCATTCATTCGGCAGCCAGATCAGGGGCACCGAATCCGCTGAAAAGAGAAGCGTGTACCAAACGCTGCTCTTTTTCAGCACTTTGCTTTTCTTCTTTCATTGTTATTCATTATTTAAAGGTTCAATATTCATGGCTTTCGCATCTATCTTGCGGTAGACATTTCCCATTTCCAACATGTTCTTCAGTCGGAGCAGGTCGGTGATTTCATAGACAGTCATGCCTTTGTGCGTTGTGAAGCGGATATACCCCTTCTGCCGCTGTATCTCCACTTCTTCGGGAGTCATCTGTAAAACTTCACAGATTTCCTGCAAAGTCAAGGTCAGGCTTATTTGTTTGACAGTATAGATGTAGGTCAGAATGTCCAGCATCTGGATACATTTACGGTGTGATTTGACAAGTGCCGCAAATTTGTTTCGTTCAATGACGATTACTTTACTTTGATTTTCCATATGAATTTTTATTTATGAGTTAATAGAATCGGATATGAAATCTTCGTTTAGACATTCTTCTCTCAGGAATTTATATACGTCAGAAGCCCAGAAGTAAATCTTGCCGCTGAGTTTGAAAAATGGGAGTTTGCCGGAATTACGCCAGCGGATCAGTGTCCGGTCGCATACTTTCAGCATCAGGCGCATATCCCGGCTGTCCAGCATTTGCTTGCCGTTGAAACTGGTTACTGCTTCCAGAGCCGTTTCCAGCTTGGCAATCAGTTTTCGTTGTTCCTCAAAGTTTTCCTTTATCATTGCTTTGAGTATCTCAATATCATTTCTGTTCTCTTCCATACTAATATTCCTTTGTTCCAATAGATTATTTTTCTTTCTTCGGTTGCAAAGTTTTCAAAAATGGGCATGAAAAAATAGGGCTGACGGTTACCGCCAGCCCCATATTTTCTTTGTAACTTACTTAGTATCAATGTCGATTTACAGAGTGCTTTTTTCTTCCTTTAAGGTAGAAAGAAAAATAGCAGTAGTTACCATTCTTTTCAAAAAGATATTTATAGGTAAACAATATAATGAAGGGCATCCAAAAAATCAGATTTTACTCTTCTCAGAACTATCAGTAGAGGGGGTAATTTTCTATAAAAAGTTTTTTAGTTACCCTCCAATTAATACCAAGCCTTCTAATAAATTCAGATTAACTTGTAACCGTCAAAAACATTAATTACATTTGTGTTAGAGTAATACTTGAAATTGTACAGAGCAACAGAATATGTAGCTGGATTGCGCTACTACAATACTGTTTCTGCCAGTTTTAAAGCAGTAAAATGATTTTTCCTTTGTTTTAAACTAAAAATTATGACGAAACAAGAACTGTTAATTGGGAAGCATCCAGATAATTCACATCCTTATGGAAAATGGCTTGCTGCAAATGATTTGCCAGATTCCTATATGAAATGCCACAGGGAACTTACTGAAATTACAGCTGTAGATGATGAGTTAATAGAATGGATGGCAAAAAAAATAATTAATCACCATTATACTCAGTTTAGAATATCTAGGTTAAAAGAAAAATATAAAGTTTAGGCTTTGCTAAATATGCAGAGCAGCATAGAAAATTACCTATTACAGATAAGGTAAAAAAAGGTAATGCTACGGAAATATTACTTACTGATTATATTCAAGCATCAACAAAAAAAAGAATTTATCAAGGTATATAAATTGAAATATAATCCAAATGTTGATCAAGCCATTAAAGGAGATGACACTTTGATGGTTGATTTATTTGAAGAAAATGGTAATGAGAAAATCAAAATTTATTTGGGAGAATCGAAATTTCGCACTACTCCTCAAAAGAATGTAGTTGAAGATATTACCAAATCTTTAAACAAGATACTTTGCCTTTATCGTACACTTTCTTAGTAGAAGAAATAGCAAAATCAGATGAATTACTAGCTCGAAAGCTGGATGATTATATAGTGCAAGATATAAAAGATAGAGGCGACCTTATTTATGTTGGTTTGTTACTAAGTAATACCAAGACTTCAGAAACAGTTGAAAAACATTTGAATAGTGATAATTCAAATTTGGTTTTCATTTCTATTGGAATTGGTCAGCCAGAAGAGTTTATTAAATCCATATTTGAAAAAGCAGAAGAACTAATATCTAACCCTGATTTATTATGAATATAGAGCATGTTGAAAAAAGCTACCAAGAATTAGAATCAGATTCTACTTTGCAAAACTTAATAGCTCAAGCTAACGCTAGATATATCCTATATAATACGGAAGAATCTAAAGAAAATTTTCCTCGATATACAATTAAAGATGAGCAGCTAAATATCTTAGCTTTCAAATATCTAAATATTGGATGTAATTATTTTAGTGAACATAATTATCTAAAAGCATCTCATTCTCTAGAAAAAGGAGCTTTAATACTTGAGTATATACACGGTTCTATTCATATTCAGACAAAAAATAAGAAACTATTTTGTCTAATCTCCGCTCTTTCTTATTACGTTTGTTTTCAATACTCTAAGGCATTTATACTTATAGGCAAACTTGAGAGTGATACAATGATTTCAAGTTTAGTATCTCTATTTCTTAATAGAAAATTTGATCAGTTATTAAGTGAAATCGATAAACTTATTACAAACTCCAGTTATGGGGATGAATATCTGGCTGAACATTTTGAAGAAGATAATGCTACAAAAATTTATGAGATAATTATAGCAAAATCATTAAATTATTATGTGCAATTTTATCAGACAGGAAACAAAGATTTTTTAGAAATTGCAAAAAAAGGATCTTGTAAATCTTCAAGAAGTAGCCGCAATGAGAGGTGAACCTGATGTTTGGTGGGTTATTCGATTATTACTTCTCATTTATAGATGGATTTAAAGAATCCTCATTTATGGTATGTATTAGGAAATTATTTTAATACGGAAGATAAACTTCCGTTAAAGTATATACAATCATTAGTTTATAAAAATAGCAGTATAACAGAATTGTTTCTTACTCAAAGAAACTCTTTACCAAAGGTTTTGAATAATAAGCAGGGGAGTATTGTTAGCATTCCTACAAGTAGTGGAAAAACAAGAATTGGTGAAATTGCGATTTTAAACTGTCTATTAAATGAACCTAAAGCGAAAATTCTTTTTATAGCCCCTTATAGATCACTAGCTTACGAAATAGAAAATTCGTTTGATGAGATTTTTAGCAATCTTGATGTTTCAGTCTCACATCTATATGGTGGAAGTTTATTTAGTAAGCTTGATGAAAGAATTATAGACGAATCATCCGTAATTGTAGCAACACCAGAAAAGGCCAAAGCACTCTTTAGAAGCAATGAGGATATTTTATCATGTATCAAACTTGTAATTATAGATGAAGGACATTTATTGGGAACTGATAAAAGACTCATAGTTAATGAAATGTTTTATGAGGAATTAAAGTATCATGTAAAAGCTAATGGTGGAAGATTCTTGTTATTATCTGCCGTTTTACCCAATGCAGAAGATCTATCTGAATGGCTAACGGATTCT
>ENA-OQJW01000237-OQJW01000237.1-human-gut-metagenome-genome-assembly--contig:-NODE-237-length-10499-cov-2.303413_pt1 | contig 10499 bp, 8 predicted proteins | sample MGYA00242619_ERZ504786 | MGnify/ENA primary metagenome ERZ504786 (study PRJEB26092, sample SAMD00036357) | human gut metagenome | host: Homo sapiens | study: EMG produced TPA metagenomics assembly of... | reverse complement strand
TACTGCAGCGCGAGGAGTCTGGACCCGGTGGAAGAAGCAACCGGCATCCGGGAGCTGATGACCCGCTGCGGCCTGACGCAGGAGCAGGCGGCACAGAAGCTGGGCAAGAGCCGCAGCGCACTGGCCAACAGCCTGCGCCTGCTGAACCTGCCGGAAAACGTGCTGGAATTGCTGAAAAGCGGCTTTATCAATATCGGCCACGCAAAGGTGATCCTGAGCCTGCCCACACCGGAGCTGCAGGAGCAGGCGGCGCAGATCATTGCGGACAACCAGCTGAACGTGCGTCAGGCCGAGGCGCTGTGCAAAAAGCTGGCAAAGCCCGCAAAGGAGCCCAGAGAACCCCAGCCGCGCGGCACCCTGCCGGTGGAGGTGGAAGAAAGCCTCAAGCAGGTGCTGGGCAGCGAGGTGAATGTGGCCTACCACGACGGCAAGGGCAGGCTGACCGTGCATTTCTATTCGGACGAGCAGCTGCGGGCCTTTGCCAACCTGCTGGGACAGTACCAGAACGAAGAATAAAGCGATCCAAGGCGGGCGACCGTCTTTGAACGGCACAGGGGAGGGGATCTTCTGTGCGAACCGAAATAGAGCAAGGAGAGTCAATCATGCTTGATATCAAATTTGTCCGTGAAAACCCGGACGCTGTCAAGGAAAACATCAAGAAGAAGTTTCAGGATGCAAAGCTCCCGCTGGTGGACGAGGTCATCGAGAAGGATGCCAAGTACCGCGCATGCCTGAAGGAAGTGGAAGCCCTCAAGGCTGCCCGCAACAAGCTGAGCAAGGCCAACGGCCCCCTGTTCGGCCAGCTGAAGAAGTGCACCGATGAGGCACAGAAGGCTGAGCTGCAGGCTCAGATCGATGCCAACAATGCCGCCGTCAAGGCCGACGCCGACAAGATGGCTGAGCTGGAAAAGGAAGAAGAGACCCTGTCCGCACGCATTCAGGAGATCATGTACACCATCCCGCAGATGATCGATCCCAGCGTGCCCATCGGCCCGGATGATACCTACAACGTGGAAGCACAGCGCTTTGGTGAGCCTGTGGTGCCCGATTTCCCCATTCCGTACCACACCGAGATCATGGAGAGCTTCGACGGCATCGATATGGACGCTGCAGGCCGCGTGGCCGGCAACGGTTTCTACTATCTGCTGGGCAACATCGCCCGCCTGCACGAGGCTGTGCTGGCCTATGCCCGCGACTTTATGATCAACAAGGGCTTCACCTATGTGATCCCTCCCTTCATGATGCACGGCAACGTGGTGCAGGGTGTCATGTCCTTCCCGGAAATGGATGCCATGATGTATAAGATCGAGGGTGAGGACCTGTACCTGATCGGTACCAGCGAGCACACCATGATCGGCCGCTTCATCGACCAGACTCTGGACGAGGCCACTCTGCCCCTGACCCTGACCTCCTACAGCCCCTGCTTCCGCAAGGAAAAGGGCGCTCACGGCATCGAGGAGCGCGGCATTTACCGCATCCATCAGTTCGAGAAGCAGGAAATGATCGTGGTCTGCCGCCCCGACGAGAGCGCTGACTGGTACGAGAAGCTGTGGAAGAACTCTGTGGAGCTGTTCCGCAGCATGGAGATCCCGGTGCGTCAGCTGAACTGCTGCTCCGGCGACCTGGCCGATCTGAAGGTGAAGAGCTGCGATATCGAAGCATGGAGCCCCCGCCAGCAGAAGTACTTCGAGGTCTGCTCCTGCTCCAATCTGGGCGATGCACAGGCACGCCGCCTGCACATCCGCGTGAAGGGCAAGGACGGCAAGACCTATCTGGCCCACACCCTGAACAACACCTGCGTGGCACCTCCGCGTATGCTGATCGCCTTCCTGGAGAACCATCTGCAGGCCGACGGCACCGTGACCATCCCCGAAGTGCTGCAGCCGTATATGGGCGGCCTGAAGGTCATGGTTCCCACCCACAAGAAGGGCTGAAGAATTGACCGGTTTTTCCACAAGGCTCAGATAAATGGTTGAAAAATCCCGCTTTCTATTCAATGGAAAGCGGGATTTTTGCGTATCTTCGTTTGTATTTTGGACGACGCGAAAAAATATGATTTTTTTAAAAATATGTGTTGACAAAAGGGGTATCTGTGGGTATAATAATAGAGCACTGTTCAAGTGCACAAACAATATGTGGCGGTATAGCTCAGTTGGCTAGAGCATTCGGTTCATACCCGAAGTGTCACCGGTTCAAATCCAGTTACCGCTACCACTTTTACAGAGTTTCGCTAAGGTTAGGGGGACGGTCGTCTGCAGTAGTGGACGATGGAAGTCGGAGGTTTTAGCGAAGCTCTGTATTTCTAAGGCCCGTTGGTCAAGCGGTTAAGACACCGCCCTTTCACGGCGGTAACACGGGTTCGATTCCCGTACGGGTCATGAATAAAATCCCTGATCTTAGGATCAGGGATTTTTTCATGCAACCCGTACGAGGAATCGAAGGAACACGGCCGCCCGCAGGCGGCAAAAAAGAGCCCAGTGGGCTCTTTTTTAGTGTTCGGGTCCCATCCTGTAGGAATGTCTAATGTGGTTGCGGCCGCTGCATTCGCTCGGGGGATTTTTAATTTGACCCGCACGGGAATTGCAGCTGAGCTGACCGCCGCCAGCGAGCAAAGACTTCCCCCGGTCGGGGGAAGATGTCGCATAGCGACAAAAAGGGGAGTACAGGGAAGCGAAGCTGGGGCCGTGGTCAGCGGAATGCGAACGCCGCTCCAAGGCGTGAAGCATACGCTGGGAACCACAACCCGGGACAGGGCGGCGGCGCGCCTTCATCTTGAATACCACATGCCTATTTTATGGAATAAAAAGCCCGGCAGGGGAACACGTTCAGGTGCTCTTCTGTCCGGGTTTTTCTGCATTTTCCGTAAATTTCCGGCCTGAAATAGTAACAAAATTATGTCAATGAGACATCAATCCTCCATTTTTAACTGCGTAAATTGGCTTGCACACCAAAAACTCTGGAATATTCTAGCACTTTCCATATAAATTCATGACAAAGTTTGGTAGAAATAATATTTTGTATACAGGCTGCACTTACGTTACAATACAGATGATATTTCAATTGTACGAGCAGAAGGGAGGAAATGGAGTCCACAAGGGCGGTTTTCAATCACGAGTACAGGCCGGTGGCGGATGCAGCGTGCAGTTTTTGCATCATCTGCTCCCATCGCCTGATGCTTAGAACGGGAGGATGTCAATGGAAGTCTTTTTGCAAGCACTGGTAAACGGGATCCTGCTGGGCGGTTTCTACTCCCTGATGGGTATGGGCCAGAACATCATTTTCGGTGTTATGAACATCGTCAACTTCTGCCACGGCGAAATGTTGATGGTGGGTATGTACATCACCTATGTTCTGTATACCTACTTTGGGGTGGACCCCTATGTAGCCCTTCCCATCGTTGCAGTGCTCATGTTCGGGCTGGGCGCGCTGATCCAGTCCACTCTGATCACCCCTTCGCTCAAGACCAAGAGCTTTACGAACCTGCTGTTCCTTACCGTCGGTCTGGGCCTGCTGCTCACCAACGGCGCTCTGGTCATTTTTGGTTCCACCTATTATAAGATCATTACCCCTTATTCGCAGACCTATATCCCGCTTGGCCCGGTCACCATTGCGCTGCCGCGTCTGGTCAGCTTCCTGATCCTGATCGTGGTTGCCATTGCACTGTTTGCCTTCCTCAAGTATTCCACCACCGGCAAGCAGATCCGCGCCGTATCCCAGAACCCTATTGGTGCTGAGGTCGTTGGCATCAACGTCAAGAAAATTTACATCCTGACCTATGGTCTGGGCGTTGCTCTGGCCGGTATCGCCGGTTCTCTGCTGACCCAGTTCTACACCATCTATCCCACCGCAGGCGCAAGCTTCGGTTTCCGCGCACTGATCGTCGTGGTCGTGGGCGGTCTGGGCTCCATCCCCGGCGCATTCTTCGCCGGTATTTTCCTGGGCCTGCTGGAGCAGATGAGTGCATTGTTCATCAGCCCGTCCTACAGTGATATGATCGTGTTCGTCACCTTCATCATCATTCTGGTCGTGCGTCAGGTCATGATTCTGAGGAGGCGATAAGATGGATACCAGAAAAGCAGTTAAAACCTATCACCGCAATCTGGCGATCGTTCTGGCTATCATCGTCGCCATCTTCGCAGCGATCCCGCTGGTCGTGGATAAACCTTACATCATCAACATTTTCGTTCTCACCTTCTATATGTCCACCCTGTCCATGGCGTGGAACATTCTGGGCGGCATCACCGGCCAGAACTCGCTGGGTCTGGCCGCTTACATGGGTCTGGGTGCTTATGTGTGCTGTCTGGTGGTCACAAAGACCGGCATGAACCCCTGGGTGGCCGCTGTGCTGGATATGCTCGTTGTGGGCGTTGTGGCCGGTGTCATCTTCTTCCCCAGCCTGATCCTGCGCGGCCCCTACTTCACGCTGGTGTCCATCGCGTTTGCCGAGTCCATCCGTCAGTTCATCATCAACTCGGAGTTCTTCGGCCGTGCATCCGGCGTGGGCCTGCCCTTCGGCAAGGACTCCTTTGCGCAGTTCCGCTTTACCAGCAAAGTGCCGTACTACTACATCGGCTTCATCATGATGGTGGGCGTTTACCTCATCATGAAGAAGATCGGCCGCTCCAAGCTGGGCTTTGCGCTGCGTACCATCCGTGAGGATGAGGACGCTGCCGCCGCCATCGGCATCAACCCCACCAAGTACAAGGTGATCGCGGTCGTCATTTCGGCCATCATTGCCGGTCTGGTCGGCTTCTTCTACGTCAGCTATATCCGCTACATCGACCCCGATATTATGATCCAGTCCAAGTCCACTGAGATCGTGCTGCCGGCAGTCGTGGGCGGCGCTGCCTACATCGAAGGCCCGCTGATCGGCGGCCTCATCATGATCCCGCTGAGCGAACTGCTGCGTGCAAACTTTGCCGCCATCCTGCCCGGCATCAACATGCTGATGTATGCCATCGTGCTGATCGTGGTCATCCGCTTCCGTCCGTCCGGTATTCTGGGCTGGTACATGAACTCGAAGGTCAAGACCTTCATCGATGAAAAGATCCTCAAAAAGCCGTCTCTGGACGTGCTGGAAGAGTATGAGCTGATGGCAGACAAGGGAGGGAAGTAATCATGGCAGAAAAGCCTATTATTGAAGTCCAGGGCCTGACCAAGCGGTTCAAGGGTCTGACCGCCGTGCATGATGTTTCTTTCTCGGTGGAGAAGGGCTCCATCACCGGCATGATCGGCCCCAACGGTGCTGGTAAATCCACCACCTTCAACATGATCTGCGGCTACTACCCGCCCACCGAAGGCAAGATCTTCTACAATGGTGAGGACATCACCAACAAAAAGGCGTATGAGTACACCAACATGAAGATCGCCCGCACCTTCCAGATCATGAAACCTCTGAAGAACCTGAGCGTTCTGGATAACGTCACCGCCGCCGCCTACTTCGGCCACGCCGGTGCAAAGAGCGAAAAAGAGGCCAAGGAGCGCGCCATGGAGGTGCTGCACTTCACCGGCCTGTACGAAAAGCGTCATGTGATCTCCAAGGACATGGGCACGCCGGACCAGAAGCGTCTGGAGATGGCCCGCGCTCTGGCCACCAAGCCCGAAGTGCTGTTTCTGGACGAGAACATGGCAGGCTTGAACCCGGCTGAGACCGAAGAGGCCATCCAGCTGATCCGCAAGATCAACGAGTCCGGTGTCACCATCCTGCTCATCGAGCACATCATGAAGGCGGTCGTGAGCCTGTGCGAGAAGGTCATCGTCCTTCACCACGGCGAAAAGATCGCTGAGGGCACGCCCGAGCAGGTCATGAACGATCCTTACGTCATGGAGGTGTACCTGGGCACCAAAAAGGAGGGCGCAAGTGCTTAAAGTTGAAGGTCTGAACGCCGGTTACGGCTCTGTGAACATCCTGTGGGACATCGGCTTTGAGGTGAAGGATGGCGAGATCGTTGCCATCCTTGGCTCCAACGGTGCCGGTAAGACCACCATGGTGCGCACCATCACAGGCATGGTCAAGGCCAGCTCCGGCAAGGTGGAGTTCAACGGGGAGGACCTCTCCGGCAAAAGCTCCCGCGTTATTCTGGACAGCGGCATCGTGCAGGTGCCGGAAGGCCGTCAGCTCTTTACCGAGATGACCGTGCTGGAAAATCTGGAACTGGGTGCATTCAATAAGGAGACCAAGGCGCATTTTGCAGAAAATCTGGAAAAGTGCTATAACTGGTTCCCCCAAACTGCGCGAGCGCGCAAAGCAGGCTGCCGGCACCCTGTCCGGCGGCGAGCAGCAGATGGTGGCCGTGGCCCGTGCGCTGATCGGCATGCCCAAGCTGCTGATTTTGGACGAGCCCAGTCTGGGCCTTGCCCCCAACATCGTGGACGACATTCTGGAAGTGGCCAAGACCATGGTGAAGAATGACGGCATCTCGGTGCTGCTGGTGGAGCAGGACATTACCAAGGCCCTTGCAGCGGCTGACCGCGGCTATGTTATTGAGAATGGCCGCGTGGCACTGGAAGGAACCGCCGCCGAGCTTTCGGCAAACGAGCACGTCAAGAAGGCGTACCTCGGCATCTGATTTTGGAAACTGGATGTCCGGCGGGCACTACTTCACACGGTGCGGCGGGGCATCTCGGATTAACAAGCTGTTTTTTACAAACAGAATTGGAGGACAATTATGAAAAAGATCTCTCGTAGAAGCTTCCTGAAGGCATCCGCTGTTCTGGGCAGCGCAGCTGCTCTGACCGCCTGCGGCGGCTCTTCCGCTTCCACCAGCACTGCAGCATCTACCAGCACCGCAGCATCCGGCAGCACTGCAGCATCCAGCGGTGATACCATCAAGATCGGCACCATCTACGCAATGTCCGGCGGTAACGCAGCCATCGGCGAGAACATCCTGCGCGGCATCGACTTCGCAGTGGACGAGATCAACAAGGCAGGCGGCGTGAACGGCCAGATGCTGGAAGTCGTCCGCGGCGACCACGCAGGCGACGCAGCCACCGGTAAGTCCGAGGCAGAGCGTCTGATCACCCAGGAAGGCGTCAACGTCATTATGGGCTGCCATATGTCCGTTGTTACCGAGGTCGTGGCTCAGGTCTGCCAGCAGTACGGCATCCCCATGATCACCGCTATCTCCACGCTGGACCGTCTGACCGACGAGGACCACAAGGACTACGATTACTTCTTCCGTCTGTGCCCGCTGAACTCCGTCTACGTGGAAGATATGCTGAAGTATCTGCAGGACTCCAAGGAGCAGACCGGCAACGAGATCAAGAAGGTCGCCATCTTCACCGATAAGGCTGCCATCGGTCAGGAGCTGATCCGCTGCGTCAACCTGTTCGCACCCGATTACGGTCTGGATGTTGTGGCCGAAGTGGACTACAGCTCCAACGCTACCGACCTGTCCTCTCAGGTCCTGGCCCTGAAGCAGGCTGATCCCGATGCCATTCTGTGCGACTCTTACATCGGCGACGCTACTCTGTTCGTCCAGACCCTGAAGGAGCAGAACTACAAGCCCAAGATGATCGTTGCCAAGGCAAACGGCTTCACCGATCCTTCCTTCATCCCCAATCTGGGCGCATCCGCAAACGGCGTGGCTTCTGTTGTCGAGTTCAACCCCGACCTGACCAACGGCGTGGAGATCAACGAGGACTTCAAGAAGGTCTACAATGTCAACATGAACGGCCACTCTGCTGAGTCCTACACCGTTGTGTGGCTGTTCAAGACCGCCATCGAGAAGGCTGGCTCCACCGACGGTGCTGCCGTCCGCGACGCTCTGGCAGAGCTGTCCATCGACGGTGCATTCGAGGGCGGCCGCAAGATCGTTCTGCCCTACTCCAAGATCGAGTTCACTCCCGAGTATGAGATCGGCGGCGCAAAGCACTACCGTGACAACACCTACGCTTCTGTTGCTATCGCACAGGTGCAGGATCAGGAGTGGAAGACTGTCTGGCCCTTCGAGTTCGCTTCCTCCAAGATCCAGGAAGTTACTCTGGGCTGATAAAGTTACCCCAAAGAACACAAAAGGCGAGCCGTCCAATGGGCGGCTCGCCTTTTTGCGTCCTCAGTTGTTTTTGATATAAGTAAAAATATCCTCTGGCACTGCCGCCAGTGCATCCGCACCGGCAGCGGTCAGTTCTGCGCGGCCCCGGAAGCCCCACAGCGCGCCCATGGCGGGCAGTCCGGCATTGTGTCCGGTGAGGATGTCCACATCGCTGTCGCCCACAAAAAGGGTGGCAGAGCGGTCTGCACCGATCTCGTCCATCAGCGCATACAGCCCGGCGGGGTCCGGTTTGGTGGGCACGCCGGGCCTGCTGCCGCGCACAGCGTCAAAGCGGCCTGTGCCGAAATAGTGGGCGATGATCTTGCCGCAGAGCGGGTCGGCCTTGTTGGAGAACACTGCGCACTGAACACCCTGTGCCCGCAGCTCGTCCAGCAGCTCCGGGATGCCGGGATAGGGAGCCGTCTTGTCCTCCTTGTGGGCGTCGTACCGGGCAGTGAATTCGGCCAGCGTGGCCGCCAGCTGCTCCGGCGTGCGGGCATTTTCCGGCGAAAAGCGCTCCACCAGCTTCGGGATGCCGTTGCCCACCATGTGCTTGAACTGTTCCACCGTAAAGGTGGGCCAGCCATGCTGTGCACACACCCAGTTGCCTGCATCGGCAAGGTCGTCGATGGTGTTCAGAAGGGTGCCGTCCAGATCGAATAATACAGTTTTTATCACAAGAAAAAGACTCCTTACAGTTTCAGAAAAAGTAAAAAAGGCAGTTCGCTGCACTTTACGCTGCGCACCCTGCACTTCACCCGCCCGGAAGGTGAGGGTGAGGTTTGTGCGGTGCACCGCCGCGGCCCATGGCGACTGCATGGCCGTCAGGGCCGGAACAGGGCAGAGCACGCAGATGTCGTGCAGATGGAAGCCGTGCTGCCAGCGCAGGGTCAGGCGTCCGTTTTGCAGCCAGATGCCCTCTTTGCGCCAGCCGTTGTACGCACCCACCAGCAGGGCGGCAAACACAGCAGTGACCACCAGCAGCGGCACCGTAAGCGCAGGCAGGGTGTAGCGGGATACCGCTGTCAGCAGCAGGCACAGCCCGCAGGGGATGCCGGCAGGCAGAAAAAACGCCGGGATGCTGCGGCCTGCGGTGTCCACCGGGGCTTTTGGCGGCAGGACAAAGCCGGGCAGCAGCTCCTGTAGAAAGGGGCCGTCCTCCCGCCAGACCAGCAACGGGATCTCCGGCCGGCAGCTGCCTGCTGTAACGAACACCGGGCAGCAGCCCAGCGCCCATGTGGCAGGCGAGCGGCGCAGGTCCGCATAGCTCAGATGTTCCAGCGCAAGGCGCATCTCATACCGGCGCACAAAGCCGCCCCTGCTGCCAAGGTGACTCTCGGTGCGCCACACGGTGTAATGGGCCGCATGGGCCGCACTGCGCACAAGGCTTGCGCAGAACAGCACACCGCCCAGCACCAGCAGCCATGCTGTGCCCATGGGCAGCCAGCGCGCCGCCCACGCCGCAATGCGGTTCAGGTGGGCAAAGGCCGCCGTCTGGGCATCCGGCGCATAGGGCCTGCTCTGTTTGACGGCCAGCGCCAGCAAAGCAAGGGTGGAAAGGCCGTTGGCACCCAGCACCGCAAAGGCTAGCTTTTCGCCGCCGCGCGGGGTGTGGGCCACAGCATCCCGGCGCGGCATCATGCGGTCAGCTAAAAACTGCGCGTTCTGCGCGCTCAAAAGCAGGGTGAGGGTGCGCTTCTGCCCGGCAGGGTACAGCACCACCCGGCTGGCACCGGCCAGCCGGTAGAGCAGGGGCCGCTCGATGGTGAGCGCTGCCAGCTGGCTGGCTTTTCAGGCAGCGGTCCAGCCGCACGCCCAGCCGCCAGCGCACCCGCAGGGTTCCCTGTGCATCCACCCGCCAGCGGCCTGCGTGCAGCACGGCGGCGCTCACAGCGGCAAGCACTGTCAGCAGCGCCGCGCCCTGCACCAGCGCCGTGCGCAGCGCCGCCCAGTTGCGGGCAAACAGCACCTGCAAAAGCGGCAGCAGATACAGCAGGATGGTCTTGCGCAGAAAATGCAGCACCGCAAACGGGTGGAAGCCGCGTTCGGTCATGGCGTTTCCTCCATCAGCACAGCGGCAAGGGCCTGCGCCTGCAGGGCATCCACGCCCGGCAGGAACAGCTGTACGCCCGGGCCGTGCACCACCAGCACGCTGCACCCGGCCAGCCACAGAAGCGGCGTGCGCAGGGTCCACACGCCAGTCACGGCCCGGCGGGGAAGCTGCCGTGTGATGGGAACGGCGATACCGGCCCGCACGGCAGTGTTCCGGGCGGTGAGCACTGCGGTAAAGCTGCAGGCTCTTGCCACGCGGCGAACACAAGGCACGCCCACAGGGCACAGAAAATACACCCGGCAAACAGGCTCTGCCAGAACACAAAAGGCGCGCAGAACACGCCGGGAACAGCGGCCCAGACGCACAGTACGGCCCGGCCCTTGGGCGGGATGATCAGCGCCGTGCGCAGCAGG
>ENA-OQJW01000235-OQJW01000235.1-human-gut-metagenome-genome-assembly--contig:-NODE-235-length-10555-cov-3.120061_pt1 | contig 10555 bp, 18 predicted proteins | sample MGYA00242619_ERZ504786 | MGnify/ENA primary metagenome ERZ504786 (study PRJEB26092, sample SAMD00036357) | human gut metagenome | host: Homo sapiens | study: EMG produced TPA metagenomics assembly of... | reverse complement strand
ATTGATATTGGATGAGGCTACGAGTAATCTTGATGCAATAACGGAAAGGGCACTTGACAAGACAATAAGTGAATTTTCAAAAGATGTTACAACTATCTTTATAGCACACAGACTCAGCACTATAAAAAATTGCGATAAGATATATGTGCTGGAAGATGGAAAGATTATAGAAAGTGGCAATCATACAGAGCTGGTAGCAAAGGGCGGCAAATATGCACAGCTTGTAAAACAGCAGTCTCTTGATACTGTGGATGTTAAAGCAACCGCATAACTTCGATTATGAAAAGAGGAAAATTATGAAACCTATAATTGTGGATTTAAAGGATATAAGTGACAGTACGGAAGTATATGATTCTAAGCCAAACAGATTTGTGCCGTACACCATATATATAATATGTGCAATTCTGGCAATAGCCCTGATCTGGATGTATCTTTTCAGGATGGATATAGTAGTAAAAGCTGATAGTGTCTTTAGAGGTGACGATGACAGTACGGCAGTAAGCTGTGCAGTTACAGGAAAGATAACTAAAATGTCGGTAAAGGACGGACAGTATGTGAATGAGGGAGATGAACTGTATGAGGTAGATATTGAAAACCTTGGAAGTACTATCGAAGATTATAAGAGTAAACTTGATAGTGTACAGCAGCGTCTTGACATGCTAAATGCATATCAGAAGAGTCTTGACGGAGATAATTCTGAATTTGATGCAATGTCTGATAACCAGTATTATTCTGAATTTAAAGACAGGAAAGAATTATTAAATACTTCAATTGATGCAGGAAAGGAAAAGAATAAAACTGGGGAGGTATACGATGAAAATATTACAGTTATCAATGATTCTATTGATAAGTATAATGAAAAAATTAATAAACTTAACAATGTAAAGCAATGTATCATATCGCGTAATAACACATTTGACCAAAACGATACATATTATTATTCAATGGTGAACAGTTATATTTCATCATATGATTATACAGCACTTCAATATGACAATAAAAAGGATGAAACCACAATGGATTCATCACAACTGGCAGAGGTGGATACAGAAAAAAATCAGGCATTGTCTAATCTTGAGTCTAATGAGATTTCAACAATAGAACAGCAGATAGAAACTGCAAATGAACAGATAGAAAGCCTTAAATCTAATATATCCTCTGTAGAACTTCAAAAGAAGCAGACAGAAAATTCTAATAATACAGATGAGTCAGATATAAAGATTCTTACGGAAAAAGGAAATGTGTCCGCTGAAATTCTTACTTATGAGGATAAGAAGCAGGAGTATGAGGCTTATTTAAAAGATTATGATATAAAAAATAATAACTGTACCATAAAGGCAGGAACATCAGGGTATTTTTACACAAATAAGGAAATCTCAAATGGAACATATATACAGGAAGGAGATTCCATAGGACAGATATATCCAAAGGAGCAGTCAGGTTATTTTGCACAGGTGTATGTGGAAAATTCTGACATAGCAAAAATAAAACCGGATCAGGAAGTAAAATTTGAGATGGCTTCATATCCGTCAAGTGAATATGGATATTTTACAGGAACAGTAAAAGAAATTGCAAAAGATGTGACTGTAGACCAGAATACCGGTAATGCATATTACGTTGTAAAAGTAGAATGTAAAAATATGGAGATAAAGAATAAGGATGGAGAAAAAGGAAATCTGAAAAGTGGAATGGCTGCACAGGCAAAAATTGTTGTTGATGATGACAGTGTGCTGCATTTTGTGTTGGACAAGATAAATTTGGTGGATTAGTAAAATAAATAAGGTATATTCTGGGATTTCCGGTTTATATATAAATCCTATAAGCGCGCATAGGAAAAACAGTATTTTATAAGTAGTAGGAAGGAAAAAGAGAATATATGAAAGAATTATGTAATATGGAATTGTTTGAAGTCGATGGAGGGAAAAAATATAAGTGTACTTATTGTGGCTATACATCATCGAGTACATCTAAAATGGCATTACACTTTGGAATTAAAACATGGCACTATTTATTAGGAGGAAGAATAAAGGAAATATAAGAAATGCGTTATCTTATTATTTTTTTTATAGCTATGTTACCTTTAGCAGAACTTAGAATTGCTATTCCAACAGGACTGACTATGAATGTACCGATTATACAAACGTATATTATCAGTTTGATAGGTAATATATTACCATTACCATTTGTGTTTTATTTTTCTCAAAAAATATTGAGTTGGGGAAAAGATAAAAAATACATTGGAAGTTTTTTTACATTCTGTCTGGAAAAGGGTAAACAAGCAGGGAAAAAAGCTTAAGAAAAAGGCTGGAAGAGGTATGTTTCTTGCGTTGGTTCTTTTTGTTGGAATTCCTGTTCCGGGAACAGGAGCATGGACTGGAATTTTGGCAGCAAGTATATTGGAGCTGGATTTTAAAGAAAGCATTGGAGCATGCTTCTGTGGAGTTCTGTTGGCGGGTGTGATCATGGCTGTGTCAAGTATGGGAATTTTGAGTGTGATTTTGTGAAGCATGATATTTAAGAAGATATAAATCGGATATGTCTAAGACAGTCTGTTTTATATAAAAAGAACTCTGATAAAATTCGCGAAAACCATCAGAGTTCCAAACAAGTAAGCACTTTTAAGAAAAGTACCTAGGCTGAGTATATTACTTTTTTGGATTAGTGTAAAGAAAATATATTAAGGAAAGGAGATTTAAAACAATGGAAATGGTATTAAACAATGGATTCTGTGAACTTAGTATGGATGAGATGTGCGAAATTGATGGTGGTGGAGGTGCTTGGAAAGCTGTTAAAGCTTTTACAGGAGTCGTATTGGTTGGCTTTAGCCCGGCTGTTGGTGTTGGTGTTGGTATTTTAGCAGGACCAATTGCAGGAGTCTCTGCAGGAGGCGGTTGCGCAAGTGCTGGATTGTCTTTGATTGGTTCAGCATGCCACTAAAAGATGTTCAGTAAATACAATAAGGTGTTAAGTATTAGTAGCATGAAATCGAAAGGAGATGTTTTGATGGATACTGTGTGTTATTTTAGCGAGCTTGAAGATGAACAATTATATCTAGTAACAGGTGGATGCGGCTTTTGCGTTGCGGGTACTATTATTGGTTGTGCGGCAACGGGTGTAGGTATTGGAGGCGCAGCAGGATCTGTGCCAGGTGCAGTGATTGGAGGCGCTGTCGGCACTATAGTTGGAATTATGATTGCATTCTAACTTAATACAATGTTTAATTATGGAGAAGGAATTTTGAAATTTTTCCTTAGCTTGATAAATCAGTATATAGTAGGTTACGTATTGTATCAAGCTGGGACAAGTTTTCTCCTTTTCCATTTTTAATAAATTGTTGAATAATGGTGTAGTGTAGTATATTATATGTTTTAATGTTGGAATATGGTAAAAAATATATAACAATAGGAGTGGAAGTTTATGGAATTAAATAGAACAATGATATTGCTTTCTGGTTGCTTTTTGATGGTTTGGTCTACTTTTAAATGGAAGATACCACATGTGATTTGGGATGTTAAATTAACCCGAGTATGTTCGGTAATTTTGGGATTATATAATATTATTTTAGCAATTGGCTTTGAAAAAGACCTAAGTATTTTTCTATTTATTGTAGATTTAATCCTCTATATGTTATTGGATATAGGATTTTTTAATGGTTAAGCTAAAAAAAGATAAAAAGGGAAAAGTAAAAAATTTTCAACTTGGGATTTGTTCCATTTTTGTCATTTTGGCTATGATTATGGCATGTTTTAATTTGAATGAAATTTATTCTAGCATAATGATTTTATCTGGTATGATGATGGTGATATCAACTCCTTTTCAGGAAATGAAGTTGCTTCGTGAAAACAGTAACAATAGGTAGGAGACAATTGAAAGAAATATTATTTTCACATGATGACTCTATCTTTTAATTTTTTAGTAAACTTACAGGTCAATTGTAGAAATGGGGGAGATATGAATAGCTCTTTATTATACGATTCGCTTTACAGCTTTAAGCTTACGATAGGATTGCCCTGTGCCGGTGGTGATTGCCGCAACAGCAACCGCTAACAGACTTATATGGGAAATTGTATTCAAGTTGGTAACAGATGATTTATTTCTTACCCACATACGTTCCTGCCCTGTATTTTTGAAACATGAATTGTATCTTTCACATTGGAAGTAAAGAAGCGGAATTAGTTTGTATAGAGTTGGAAAATGAATCCGGTAAAATTAAGCAAATTGAACAAATTATAACCCAAAAGATGAAGCGAGAGATAATAATTGATAATGTAACTGAAAAAAAGTATTGTAAAAAGAGCAAGTATGATAGATGGCTAACTAATGATATTATATTGAAAATTAGCAAAGATAAATTATATTTATATGTACCTAAAATATACGATTACAATAATTAGTAAAAAGGGCAGAAACAGAGGAACAATAAAAGGATGAAATTTGATAAAACAATATTGAATAAAGTGACAATATTACCACTTGGTCTGGTAATATTATTCATTGTATACAGGACATTGGTCTTTTCTGTGATAATGAATTGTATACCGATCATGCAGGAACACTATATTATCGCGGAAACGATAAGAAATTGCATTGATATAATGACAATTGTAGTGCTTATGTTTATTTTTAAGGTAAAGACAGGCAGGGGTGGTGTAAAAGGATACTTGAAAGGTGTCGGGATTTATGGCTTGCCGGTGCTGATGTTTACTCTTTTTGAGATTGGAAATTCTACGCTTTGGATATTTGGTGGACATGTAGGACTGTATGGAAGCGGATTGATAGGATATATTGTAGTAAATGTGCTTTTATATATAACGGTTGGAATAGAGGAAGAATTGATGTTTCGATCGGTTGTTACTGAGTGCGTGCTTAGGAAGAATAGCAATATAATAGTATTTGCCAGTGTGTATTCGGGATTGTTGTTTGGATTGGCACATATCACGAATTTTATATTTGATGCGGATATGACCATGTTTAATAAATGGTGCACAATGATTATGGCTTGTGTCTTTGGTTTTACATTGGCGGTCATTTTTCTTAGGACTAAAAGTATTGGTGCCGTTATTACATTGCACTTTTTATGGGATTTCGCGGATTTTATGAATCACATGATGATAGTGGAACGTTACAGATATGGTGGTTCGTACAATGCGCTTGTATTGCAGATTCCTGTTCTGATAGTGATGCTTGTTATTGCGGTTTTTTGTATGTATAAGAGACAGATGAGGTTACAAAGCGTGTAAAAGACCATAAAAGATATCTATATAAATTTGGCAAAAATGAAAGGAGTACAAAGAGATGAAAAAATGTATTTTAGTATGGCAGGTGCCGGTAATAGAAGGAGAGCCGTATAATCCGGTGGAATATGCTGTCCATGTGAGAAAAGCAAAAAAAGTTTGCGGAAGCATTGAACCGGTATTTTGCGGAAAAAAATATGGACTACAATTGCGTGCTGGACAAATCAGCCTGCAGCCTTGATGAGATATTTTCTCCACAATATCATGCAGTGCTGTTTGCACCGGAGGCTAAAACAAGACAGTGGCTCTATAAAAAAGAAGTGCAGAATAAGATCGTGAAAAAGTATTATCTGGAATACATGGAGTACAATAGTGCGCAGATAGAAAAGGTGGCTGAATTTCTGAGCGAATAAACCGGGAAATAACGCATTTAAGAAATGAAACAACAAACATTTTGTGCTTTCGTTAAAAACTTGATATAAACATTTCTGTTTTTCGTTAAAAAGCAGGTATAAACATTTCTGCTTTTCGTTAAAAAATAGGCGAAAAAATTTTGCATTTTCGTGAAAAATGGTAGAATTGAGGTGGAAATATGCTATAATACTACCAAGTAAAAATGAAATGAGGAATGCTGAATGATTTTTAAAAGAAAAGTTTATGACAAATTGATTGAGTGGAAAACATTGGCAGCAGGAACATCGGCAGTATTGCTTGAAGGGGCTAGACGTATCGGGAAAAGTACCATTGTAGAGGAGTTTGCAAAAAAAGGAATATGATGACTATATGATTCTTGATTTTGCAAGAGAAAACCAGGATGTAAAAAATAATTTTGTCGAGAACATGAATGATCTGGATACTTTTTTCAGGAACTTATTTCTTCTGAAAGGAAAACGTTTAAAAGGGAAGAACTGCGTGATTATTTTCGATGAGGTACAGTTGTTTCCGCAGGCACGGCAGGCGATAAAATATCTAGTCGCTGATGGTCGATATGAATATATTGAGACAGGCTCTCTAATCTCAATCCGGAAAAATGTAAAGGATATTCTGATTCCTTCGGAAGAGTACCGGATTAAGATGTATCCGATGGATTTTGAAGAATATTTATGGGCAATCAATGATGAGGTTACAATTCCTACGATCAGAGAATCTTTTGAAAAAAGGAAGCCACTTGGAGATGCGATTCACCGGAGAATTATGAAAAGCTTTCGTACCTATATGGTTGTAGGTGGGATGCCGCAGGCAGTAGATGCTTATGTTTCAGGGAAAAGTTATGAACAAATTGATTTTGTTAAACGGAATATTCTGAGCCTTTACGAAGAGGATCTGGCAAAATACGATACAGAAAACAGGGAAAAAGCGTCAGTTATTTATCGAACAATACCAGAGCAGCTAGAGAATAAAAATTCACATTTCAAACTTTCTATGGTAGATAAAAATGCGCGTTATCAGAATTATATGGATGCGGTCAGTTTTATTTCTGAAGCAATGATAGGAAATGAGTGTATCAATGTGACAAAACCGGAGGTTGCACTGGATCTGTTTGCGGACAGAAGCAATTTCAAATTATATATGGGTGATACCGGACTGTTGGTTACACAGATTATGAAGAACCGGGACAGTACAGATGAAGATTTATATAAGGCTCTGATTATAGACAATCTGGGAATTAATCAGGGAATGATTGTTGAAAATATTGTAGCACAGATGCTCAGAGCAGCTGGACATGAGTTGTATTTTCATGAATATTTGTACGTGCCGGAGGGAACGACCAGAGAAAAGAAATATGAAATTGATTTTATGATTGTGAAGAAAAAGAAGATATGTCCGATTGAAGTAAAATCTTCAAACTATATGTCGCACAAATCATTTGACTATCTGCTTCAGAAATATCAGTTAAAGTGTGAGAACAGATTCATTATTTATACGAAGGATTTAAAATATCAGGACGGAATTATGTATATACCAATTTATATGACTATGTTACTGTAAGATGATTAGTCGGAATGAACTCATGTTTTTTCATTTTGTCAAGTACAAGCTTGATACCATTAAATTGAAAACAAAATTGTTTGCAGGCAGCAAAAGGGGGACTCTTTTTGCTGCCTTTTTGCGGGCTGTTTCGTATATAGCGATTCAGGATGAAATTCCAATGATTAATAGTTTCAATCTATTTAGAAGAGAAGCAGATATTTCTTTTGGGTGGAATCTGCCATAGAAATGCAGGAAAAGGATTGTGTCTGGAGGAATATATCGAGTCACTGAGGTGAAAATTATAAAAAATTAAATGAATATTAATTTTCCACTAACTTTTTATCACCTTAAGTTGTCTTATTATTATAGAGGACAAGAGAGGTGATATGAGATGATTGCTGATTTTTTATTAGTTCAGAAAATCAGAAACGGTGACAATCAAGCAGGTAATCAGTTGGTTGAAAAGTATTATTCTTCTATCTATCAATATTGTTATTTACATACTCATAATCAGGAATATGCGGAAGATATGGTACAGGAAACTTTTGAGAGGTTCTTCGGAGCACTAATAAGCGGGGCAGAGATCAAGAAGACAAAGAGCTATTTGTATAGCATAGCAGGGAATATTATAAAGAATAATTACAAGAAAAAGAAGGAAATAATGACAGACCAGTTGCCGGATATAGAAGATGAGAATCCGAAAAACATAGAAATCCGGATTGATATAGAGAGGGCTCTGGAGCAGCTCCCGGAAGAAATAAAAGAGATTGTAATCCTGTATTTCTTTCAGGGATTAAAACAAAAGGAAATTGCTGATTTATTAAATATAAAATTGTCGCTTGTAAAATATCGTGTTTCAAAGGCAAAAGAATTGCTGGCAAAACAGTTGGAGGTGGAAAAATTATGAAGCAATATCAGAGAAAAATCGAGGAGTATAAATCCTTGATACAGAAGGAATATATACGGGAAACGGCTGTTCACACAGTAAAAGAGCGGTGTTCAGACATTTTGAACAGACAGGATAACAGACGAGCATCATATTTTGAATTTTTATTTGAGCAGTTCAAATTTATCAAAAAGAGATGGTGGATTCTGCAAGGAGGAATCTTAGTTCTGCTTTGGATTCTGCTTGTGGACTCGGATGGGGGAGCAAATACAGAGAGAACACTGGGGACTATGTCAGTGATGTTTTCGGTAATGATCATACCGGAAATTTGGAAGAATCGGAGTTTTTCAGCAGTGGAAATTGAAAAAACAGCATTCTATTCACTGCGCCAGATCTGTGCTGCAAGGATACTGCTGTTTGCAGTGGTGGATTTACTTATGACTACCTTTTTTTTCGGTGTTTCAGTTTATACATTACAGATTTCGGCATACCGACTCATCATAGATTTCTTAGTGCCGTTTAATGTTTCCTGTTGTATCTGCTTCCGGTTATTGTACAGCAAATGGAATGATATGGAGTATATTGCTGTTTTCCTATGTATAGCATGTATACTTATCTGGACACTGATTGTATCGACAGATTCTATTTATCAGAGGATTTCGATGCCAATCTGGGGGAGTTTGTTGATCATATCGTTTGGTTATCTTATTTTTTGTGTTCACAAATCGCAATGTAACTGTGAAATAAACTGGGAGGTGAAGTCGAGTGGAACTGCAATTTAAAAATGTAACAAAAGATTATGGGAATGTACACGCAGTAGAACATGTAACACATTCTATGGGGAAAGGTGTATATGGATTATTGGGAGTAAATGGAGCGGGAAAAACCACTTTAATGCGGATGATATGTACAGCGATAACCCCAACAAGCGGAAAAATCTTGTGGAATGGAAAGGATATCTTTAGTCAGGGGGCATCTTATAGGGAAATACTCGGTTATTTGCCGCAGAGTTATGGGTTTTATCCTGATCTTTCGGTGTATGACTACATGCTGTATATTGCATCTATCAAAGGAATCAGGCCCATCATGGCAAAGAAAAGGGCATTAAAACTGTTGGAGCAGGTCGGAATGGCTGAAAAGAGGAAAAGAAAGATGCGGACTTTATCAGGGGGCATGATCCGGAGGGTCGGAATTGCCCAGGCGATGTTGAATGATCCGCGGATACTTGTGTTGGATGAACCGACAGCAGGTCTTGATCCGAATGAGAGAATCAGGTTCCGTAATCTGATCAGTGAATTGTCGGAAGATCGTCTTGTACTGTTGTCTACGCATATTGTGTCAGATGTTGAATATGTGGCAAATGAGATTATATTAATGAAAGAAGGAAAATTTTTCTATACAGGGACTTCAGATGAGATCATTTTGTCTATGGATATGTTCGTGTGGAATTGCATTATTCCTAAAAGTGAGTTGAACAATTATATGAAAAAATATCTGATTGGAAATGTAAGAACAGTTTCTGATGGAGTAGAGTTGAGAGTCCTTTCAAAGATGCCACCGACCGGAAATGCAGTACAGGTGGAGGCAACATTAGAGGATGCATTTCTTCTGTATTTTGGAGAAAAGGCAGGTGATAAAGATGATGTTCAAATATGAACTGAAAAAGATTTTTTCAAAGAGGATGAATAAGGTTCTGCTTGCGGCAGTACTTGTGATGACGGTTATTTATTCAGGTATGGCAATTGGGAGTATGAGCTATACGGATGCAGACGGACAGATCCACACAGGTATTGACGCGGGACGGCTTCTGGCTGAAGATGTCAATCAATGGAAAGGGAAACTTACAACAGAGAAAATTTCCGAAGTGATAAATGATTACAAGACATTATCGGCTAAGTATCAAGATGAGATACCTAATACAGAATATGGTAAAACAGTACAGTCATATTACGATATTTATAGTTTTGTAATTGGCATATTGACTCCGGATTCAGAATGGAATGAAGGTGCAGTGTATCAGCTCTCAGATGAACAATTACAGGACATCTATACAATCTATCAAGATAATATGAAGAAAATGGCAGAAGAGTACGGAACCACACCTGAAAAGAGAAGTTATCTGGAAAACGTTTATAAAAAGATAGAAATACCTTTTACGTTCGAAGCAAAAGGTTCCTGGGCTACGATGACAATGTACGCACAAACTTATGTACTTTTAATGGCAGTGATCATTAGGTTTTTTGGCAGCCGGTATTATTTCCAGAGAGTTCCGCCCGGAACAGAGGATGTTTTTTTGCTACAAAGTACGGGAGATCGAAGGCAATAAAAAACAAGATTATTGCAGGAATCTTCGTGTCAACGGTTATCTATTGGATCGGAGTAGGGATATTGTCTCTTATCTCATTTGCAGTAATGGGAACGAGCGGATTTTTCACACCGTATCAGATTGATGATCCATATAGTA
>ENA-OQJW01000232-OQJW01000232.1-human-gut-metagenome-genome-assembly--contig:-NODE-232-length-10640-cov-2.962998_pt1 | contig 10640 bp, 12 predicted proteins | sample MGYA00242619_ERZ504786 | MGnify/ENA primary metagenome ERZ504786 (study PRJEB26092, sample SAMD00036357) | human gut metagenome | host: Homo sapiens | study: EMG produced TPA metagenomics assembly of... | reverse complement strand
GAATGGCGGCACAGCGGGTGACGGCATTCTTTTTGAGCAGGTTCCAAATCTTTTCAATGAGCGGGGTGCAGCAGAGGATGCTGACCACCAGCAGCACACCGTAGTTGCGCAGGAAATACAGCGGAGATACGCCGCCGGAGGGGATGAACAGTTTCTGGAACAGCAGGCCGAAGCTTACGCCCGTGTCGTTGCCCACGAACATGGCCCAGCCCACCACCACGAGGAACAGGGTGTAGATGTGGGGCCAGACTTTACCCTTTTGCAGGTGGGGCAGCAAAAACAGCTTTTCTACAGCCAGCAGCACAAAGTAGTACAGGCCCCAGCAGATAAAGTTCCAGTTCGCGCCGTGCCAGATGCCGGTGAGCAGCTCCACCACGAACAGGTTGAAGATCTGGCGCTTCAGGCCCTTGCGGTTGCCGCCCAGCGGGATATATACATACTCCCGGAACCAGCCGGAAAGGGTCATGTGCCAGCGCCGCCAGAACTCGGTGATGGATGCGGAGATATAAGGGTAGTTGAAGTTTGCGGGGAAGTCGAAGCCCAGCATCTTGCCCATGCCAATGCCCATCATGGAGTAGCCGGAAAAGTCAAAGTAGAGCTGCAGGCTGTAGGCGATGATGCCCAGCCACACCAGCGGGGTGGATGCATTGGCAAGGCCCACAAAGGTGGTGGAAGGGCTGTCCGCAACGCCGATGATGTCTGTCCACAAAGCACCGATGGCATCCGCCAGCAGCACCTTTTTGGCAAGGCCAAAGGTGAACGAGGGTCATGCCCTCTTCGATCTGCTGCAGGCTGTAGCGGTGCCGGTATACGTGCAGCTGGTTCGAGACATCGCGGTATTTCACGATGGGGCCGCGATCAGCTGAGGGAACATGACCACATAGGCACCAAAGTCGATGATATTACGTTCTGCCTTTACATCCCGGCGGTAAACATCGATGGAGTAGGAAAGGGTCTGGAAGGTGTAAAAGCTGATGCCCACGCGGCAGAGTGCCCAATGCCCTGGATCTCGGCAAAGGCGGTGCCCAGCAGGGCGTTTGCGCTGCGCAGCACAAAGTTTGCGTATTTGAAGTAGAACAGCATCCCAAGGCTGCCAATGAGGGCTATCAGCAGAAATGTCCTGCGCAGGGCCGGCTTTTGGTCGAAGTGCTCGATGCACAGGCCGCTGATGTAGTTGATGAGGATGAGGGCCACCATGACCGGGAAAAACCGTACCTCGCCCCAGCAGTAGAACACCAGACTGCAGAGGAACAGCACGGTGTTCTTGAGCTTTGCGGGCGCAAGGTAATACAGCGCCAGCGTGATGGGCAGAAACCGGAACAGAAAGATGATGGTGCTGAAAACCAAAGCGTCAGCCTCCTTTTAGCCGAAAAAAGCCGATGCCGCAAATGGCACCGGCCTTGGGTGGATCCAGATTCAGTCTGCCAGTGCGCTGTCCACGGCGCTGTCCAGATCGGCAGTGCACTCGTTGGATGCGATCACCATGACAATGGTGTTGCCCTTGAAGGCGATGACAGCGTTCTCCACGTTATCCTGCGCCTGAGCAAACTCGGCGTAGTTGCCGTAGAAGGCCACCTGATCCTGCTGGTAGGAAGCCAGCTGGTTGGCTACGTCCTCGGCCTTGCCGTCGGCAGCTTCGAGCACCAGCACCAGACCGGCATCGCCGTTGTCGTTGCTCTTCACGCCCTTGTAGCTCACCACGTCCTCAGCCTTCAGGCCGAAATCGTACTCAATGTTCATGGCTGCGATCTCGAACTGGTTGGAGATGGGGTCGGCTTCCAGCAGAGCATTGAAAACACCGTCCAGTGCATCAGAGCCGTTCTCGGCAGCATTGTCCACAACAGCGGATGCGGCGGCGCTGGAAGCGGGAGATTCCGCAGCAGCGGTGGAAACGGAGGAGGGAGCGGCCGAAGAGCTGGCGGAACCGCCGCAGCCGGTAAGAGCGACAGCAGCCAGCGCGCCGGTGAGAGCAATTGTAAAGATTTTTGTGCGATTTATCATAAAATATTCCTTCTTTTGTTCAAAACATTCTTGCAGCTGCCCAAAGCGGTCCTGTATCAGGGCAGACTATTGTTATCTTACCATAACTGTGTGCAAAATGCAACGAAAAGCCCCTCGGTTTTACGGATTTTTAACCGGTGATCTTCTCCCCTGCAGCAAGCTTCTGCAGCACGGCAACGGCATCCTCAAAGCACAGGCCGCTCTGCTGGATCAGGGCCGCATTTTCCGGCCCCACATAGCGCCAGTGCCACGGCTCGTAGGTGATCTCGGTAACGGCTTCTGCGTTTTTGGGGTACCGCAGGATGAAGCCGTATTCCACGGCATGGGCGCTCAGCCAGCGGAAGGCCTCGGTGTTTTCAAAGCCCTCGGTCAGGTCGGTGTGCTCCGGGCTGTTCAGGTCGGCAGCAAGGCCGCAGTTGTGCTCCGAGTAGCCCGGCGGGTTCACGATATTTGCCGCCTGCTTTTTCGCTTCGGCTTCGCTCAGGCCCTTATTGCGGAAATACTGGGTCTTTTGGTCGTAGAGGTTCTTCTGGTAGTCCACGCTGCGGTAGCCGCTCTGCATCCAGATGGTCACGCCGTCCTTTGCGGCGGCGGCCTGCATGGCGAGGAACGCATCGGCGGCTTCGGTCTGCAGGGTCTTGTTCACAGCGGTGGCCGAGCCGCACGCCTTGGTGGTAAAGGTATGATCGTCCGGCATTTTGTTCGTGTGGTTCACCAGCACCATGCGGGGATCATCCAGAATGGCCTGCGCCTGCCGGGCGGTCAGCAGACTGCTTTCTGCCTCTGATGCTGCCGAGGCGCTGGACGTGGAAGTTGCCGAGGCGGCAGGCACAGCGGAACGGCTGTGCAGCACGAACGAGGCCCCGCCCACGGCAATGCAGGCCACGACGGTAACGGTGAGCACGCGCCGCACGGCGGGCCGCAGATGGCGGCGGTGATGAGGATGGACAGACAGGTTCATCTGGAATACCTTCTTTCCGGTGGATGTGCATAGAGTTTGCTTCCTATGGGCAAGCTATGCCCGGAGGGGAAACAATATGAAAATGACAGCTACAGGAATATGCGCGCCGGGTGCGGCGCATCGGGCCGCACTCGCCCTTGGGGCTGGACTGCCTGTGGGCTTTTGGCGTGGGCGGCGGCATCTGCCTGCTGGGCGAAGTGCTGCGCCAGAGCTATCTTGCCATGGGCGTGGAAGCCGACCTTGCCGGCACCCTGACCAGCTGCAGCCTGATCGTGCTCTCAGCGGTGCTTACCACGCTGGGCTGGTACCAGAAGCTGGCCGCAAAGGCCGGGGCCGGGTCGCTGGTGCCCATCACAGGCTTTGCCAATGCGGTGGTCAGCGCGGCCATCGAGTTCAAGGCCGAGGGCCGGGTGCTGGGTACCGGGGCCAAGATGTTCACCATTGCCGGGCCGGTGATCGTGTACGGCACGCTGGCGGCGGTGGTGTACGGCGCGGTGCTGTGGGTGCTGGGCATGGCGGGTGTGCCTGTGCTGTCATAAACACGGGCAAGTGTGCCGTAAGATTGCAGCATGATGTTATTATACAATATTTTATGGAACGTTTTTCATCTATTTTCCACGAAGGAGAAATTTTGCCTATGACGGTCCGGTGCGGGGATACCCTGCTGTTCCAGACACTGCCGGTGATCGCTGCGGGTGCAGCGGTGGGCGGCAAAAAAGAGAGCGAAGGCCCGCTGGCGGCAGAGTTCGACGAGCTGAGCGCAGACAACCGCTTTGGCCAGTCCAGCTGGGAAGCTGCGGAAAAATACCTGCAGCTGCGCGCCGCGCGGCTGTGCCTGCAAAAGGCGGCGCTTCCGCAGGAAAAGGTGCAGCTGGCCCTTGCCGGGGATCTGCAGGCCCAGTGCACGGCATCCAGCTATGCCATGCGGGAGCTGGGCGTGCCCTTTGCCGGGCTGTTCGGGGCCTGCAGCACCATGGCCGAGGGCCTTGCGCTGGGCGCTGCTCTGTGCGAGGGCGGTGCTGCGCGCAATCTGCTGGCCATGGCTTCCAGCCACTTCTGCGCGGCAGAGCGGCAGTTCCGCACGCCGCTGAGCTACGGCGCGGTGCGCACGCCCACGGCCCAGTGGACTGCCACCGCTGCCGGATGCTGCCTTTTGCAGCCGCAGGGCGAAGGCGTTGGCATTGCCGCTGCCACCTTTGGCCGTGTGCAGGATTATCAGGTAAAGGACATCAACAATATGGGGGCTGCCATGGCCCCGGCAGCAGCTTCCACCCTGCTGCACTATTTTAAGGATACCGGCACCGAACCGCAGGAGTTCGACTGCATCTATACCGGCGACCTTGGGCAGGTGGGCAGTCAGCTGCTGCGGGAGCTGCTGGCCGCAGAAGGCTTGCTGATCAAAAACCATGTGGACTGCGGGTGCATCCTGTTCGATGCAAACGAGCAGAGCGTAAAGAGCGGCGGCTCCGGCCCGGGCTGCTGCGCGGCGGTGCTGTGCGGGCACATCCTGCCGCGCCTGCGCCGGGGCAGCCAGAAGCGGGTACTGTTCACAGCCACCGGGGCCCTGATGAGCCAGACCACCTTTTTGCAGAAGGAGACCATCCCGGCGGTGGCGCATCTGGTGGAGCTGCGTGCGCCGGAAAAGGAGAAGTAAGATGAACTATTTCTGGGCTTTCTGTGTGGGCGGGGCCATCTGCGTGGCGGGACAGCTGCTCATCGACCTGACCGGCCTGACCCCGGCCCGCATCCTGACCGGATATGTGGTGGCGGGCGTGGTGCTTTCGGCCATTGGGTGGTATGCCCCGCTGGCCGAGTTTGCCGGGTGCGGGGCCACGGTTCCCCTGCTGGGCTTCGGCCATCTGCTGGCAAAGGGCGTGCGCACTGCGCTGCAGGAAGAAGGCGCTGTGGGCATCCTCACCGGCGGGCTGACCGCCGCTGCGGCCGGTGTTACCACCAGCCTTGTGTGCGGCGTGGTGTGCAGCTGGGTGGGCAAAAGTCACGACCAGAACTGAAGAAGAAATACACCAGAACATTGTCACTTTGTCCGCCACCCTTCGCCCTGTTTTTCCACCGCACTGCGGTAAACTGTGCAAAACAGGAGGTGATGCGGATGAAGCACCGCTGGACGACCCTTTTGTGGGAGCTTTGGGCTGCACAGGCCTTGTGCGCGGTGGCAGCCCTGCCGCCGGGCAGTGCGTTCCATACATGCCCGGCACTGGCGCTGCCGGGGCTGGCCCTTGCGGCGGCGGTGCCCACGGCATGGGCTGCGTGGGCGCTGCTGGCCGAGCCGCCCGACGGCCTGCCGCCGGAGCAACTTCTGGAGCAGGCACCGGGGTTCGATTTTGCCACCCTGTGCGATTTTGAGCGGCCTGCTGCCGTGCCCTGAAAAAGCGGGCAAAACAAAAACCCCTGTGCCGGGAACCCGGTACAGAGGTTTTGTTCGTCAATCAGAAAGCGATCAAGCGTTCTTGTTAGCACGCTTTGCCATACGGCTGATCTTGCGGCTGGCGGTGTTCTTTTTGATGACACCCTTAGCGCGAGCCTTGTCGATCGCGGAAACAGCAGCCAGGACGGTTGCGTCCTTGTCAGCGGCATTCGCATCGATGGCAGCGTCTGCCTTCTTGACGACTGTTTTCAGGTTGGTCTTAATGGCCTTGTTGTGAGCCTGCTCTGCAGCAGCCTGCACGACGCGGTCCTTCTGAGATTGATGTTAGGCATTCGTTCCACCTCCTTGGCTACCTATAACAGCGCACCTATGATACCATATTCGCGTACCAGCGCAAGTCGTTTTTTTGATTTTTGTTTAGAAAAGTTTTATTTTTTCCATACTTTCTGCGTGCAGAGAGGGCATTTGGCCCCAAAACAGGCAGGAGGAGCAGAAAAATGCGTTTTACCGATATGGCAGACGAGATGTTTGGCACGGCACAGGGGGCGCTGCCTGCCGGGGTAAGGCTTGCCACAGCAAAGCGCGGCGGGGTCACAATAACGCGGGTGGAGATCGCGCGCGAAGGGCTGGCGAAGCCCCGCGGACGGTATGTCACGCTGGAAATGCCCAGCGTCAGCGTGCTGGATGAGCGGGACGCTGCGGTGATCGAGACCTGTGCGGCAGAACTGCGCGCCCTGCTGCCGCCGGAAGGGCCGGTGCTGGTGCTGGGCATCGGAAACCGGCGGGTCACGGCGGATGCCCTCGGCCCGCGCACGGCGCAGAAGATTTTAGTCACCATGGGGCCGCAGCACACGCTGCCGGTAAAAGGCATCCGGCCGGTGGCCGCCATTGCGCCGGGGGTGTCGGCCTCCACCGGGCTGACTCTGCGCCAGCTGGCCGGGGCCATGGTGGAAGCGGTGCGGCCGGCGGCCCTGATCTGCGTGGACAGCCTTTGCAGTGCCGAGGGCGCGCGGCTGGGCCGCAGCGTGCAGTTCTCCGACACCGGGCTGTACCCGGCGCAGGCGGATCATGCAAAGCATCTGAACGCGGCAGCGCTGGGCGTGCCGGTGATCGCGGCGGGCATCCCCACCTTGATGGATTCGGACGAAGGAGCAGATCTTGTGGTCACGCCCCGGGCGCTGGACAGCGTGATCGCCCACGGCTCGGCTCTTCTGGCCGGTGCCATCAACCGGGCCTTGCAGCCAAGGCTCAGCGTGGCGCAGCTGTTCTGGCTGGCGGGGTAACACCGGTGGGCCGGAAGGGAGGTTATTTTATGCGCAGCAAAGCACTGCCGCCCGCCCGGGCGCAGGGGCATATCGTGCCGTTTCTGGAAGCGGCTGCTCTGTTTGCCGCACTGTGCATCTTTGCCCGCACGGCGGCACTGATGCTGGCTGCGGCCATTACTGCACCGCTGCCAATGGCCGAAACTCTTTTCTGGCTGGGGCGGCAGTCCGCACAGGAGCAGCCCGCATCATCTGTGCAGGTGGAAGCCGCACCGGACAGCACACCGGAAGCGGCGGCATCCTCTCTGCCGCAGGCCGTGCAGGCGCTGACCGGGAACATTGAGGACTACCTTGTGCCGCTGCTGGGCGAGGAAGCCCGCCCGGCGGATGCGGGTGCTGTCATTGAAAAAAATTATCCGCAGGGCAGCGGCGAAAAGTACATTCCCTGCGGGGCGGGCAGCATCAAAAACAATACCCGGCAGACGGCGGCAGACATTGCGGCGGAGATCGAGAATCCGCTGCCCTTTGCCATTGAGCCGAACAGTCCCGACCCGCAGGTGCTGGTGATGCACACTCACGCCACCGAGGACTACCGCCTCTCGGCGGGGCTGTGGTATTCGCCCGGCGACGGCGCCCGCACCACCGACACGAACCTGAATATGTGTGCCGTGGGCCGGGTGATGGCCGACACCCTCAACGCCGCCGGGCTGAACACCCTCCACGACGAGACCCTGAACGACTACCCCAGCTACACCGGCAGCTACGAGAACAGCCGGGCCGTCGTCCAGCGGTATCTGGCCCAGTACCCCAGCATCAAGGTGGTGCTGGACGTCCACCGGGACGCCATCGAGACAGAGGGAGGTTCCCGGATGGCCCCGGTCTGCACCGTGAACGGGCGGCAGGCCGCGCAGGTCATGATCATCTGCGGGTGCGACAACGGCACCACCGTTCAGCTGCCGGGCTGGCGGCAGAATCTGCGCTTTGCCGCTGCGTGGGAGCGCAGCATGGAAGGAATGTACCCCGGTTTTACCCGGCCGGTGCTGTTCAGCTACCGGTTCTACAATCAGGATCTGACCACCGGCAGCCTGCTCATTGAGATCGGCGGGCACGGCAATAACCTGAACGAGGCTCTTTATGCCGGGCAGCTGGCGGCAAAGGGCCTTGCTGCCGCCTTGCTGGGCGGTGCTTGACAAAACGCCGCCAAAGTGCTATTTTTTAAAGGTCAAATGCAAAGATCGGGAAAAGTAGCGCGGGCCGTCCGGCCCAGAGAGTGCGGCACAGCTGAGAGCCGCGCCCGCACGCCGCGTGAACGAACACCCGGGAGCAGCAAACTGAACATGGCAGCTGCCATTAGTAGGTGCGCCGCAGGCCCTGCGTTACAGGGGCAGCGCTTTTATTGAGCGCGTGAGCGACCGGACACTTCCGGTAATTCAGGTGGCACCGCGGACATTACAAGACAGCTTGTTCGCCCTGAACTTTCAGGGAGAACAAAGCTGTCTTTTTCATTTTATATCGAAAGGGAGAACAAACACTATGGAACGCACTGAGATCGTTTCGCTGTTCAAAAACACCCCCGCCGACGGCACCGAGATCACCGTCTGCGGCTGGGCAAAGAACATCCGCGACTCCAAGAACATCGGCTTCATCGCCCTGTCGGACGGCGGCTGCTTCAAAACCCTGCAGGTCGTGCTGGAAGCAGGCAAGCTGGCAAACTACGATGAGGTGATCCACACCGGTCTGTACAGCAGCCTGCGCGTCAAGGGCAAGCTGGTGCTCACCCCGCAGGCAAAGCAGCCCTTTGAGCTGAATGCCGACAGTGTGGAGATCCTGGGCGACTGCCCGGCGGACGAGTATCCGCTGCAGAAAAAGAAGATGAGCATGGAATATCTGCGCACCATGCCCACCCTGCGCCCCCGCACCAACACCTTCAACGCCGCTTTCCGCGTGCGCAGCGCCGCTGCCTACGCCATCCACAAGTTCTTCCAGGAGAACGGCTTCGTTTACTCTCACTCTCCGCTGCTCACCTCTTCCGACTGTGAGGGCGCCGGTGAAATGTTCCGCGTGACCACCCTCGACCTTGAGAATGTGCCCAAGAACGAGGACGGCACTGTGGATTACACCCAGGACTTCTTCGAGAAGCCGGTCAACCTGACCGTTTCCGGCCAGCTGGAAGCCGAGGCCATGGCTATGGCATTCGGCAAGGTGTACACCTTCGGCCCCACCTTCCGTGCCGAGAAGAGCTTTACCACCCGTCACGCCGCCGAGTTCTGGATGATCGAGCCGGAGATGGCATTCTGCGATCTGTCCGGCTACATGGACACTGCCGAGGCCATGACCAAGTACGTCATCCGCTACGTGCTGGACAACTGCCCGGATGAAATGGCCTTCTTCAACCAGTTCATCGACAAGGGCCTCATCGAGCGTCTGGAGCTGGTGGCAAACTGCGAGTTTGGCCGCATCAGCTACACCGAGGCCATCGAGATCCTGAAGAAGAACAACAAGAAGTTCCAGTTCCCTGTGGAGTGGGGCGTGGACATCCAGACCGAGCACGAGCGCTACCTGACCGAGGTGGTGTTCAAGAAGCCTGTGTTCGTCACCGACTACCCGAAGGAGATCAAGAGCTTCTACATGAAGCAGAACCCGGACGGCAAGACCGTGGCAGCCGCAGATATGCTGGTGCCCGGCATCGGCGAGCTGATCGGCGGCAGCCAGCGTGAAGAGAACTACGACAAGCTGGTGGCCCGCATGGACGAGCTTGGCATGGACAAGACCAACTACGACTGGTACCTGAACCTGCGCAAGTTCGGCGGCGTGGAACACGCCGGCTACGGCTTGGGCTTCGAGCGCATGATCATGTACCTCACGGGCATCCAGAACATCCGTGACGTGCTGCCCTTCCCCCGCACTGCATACGGCTTCTGATAAGCGCGCATACTTTTACCGGGCTGCTGCACCTTGCGGCGGCCCGTTTTTTGATAAGGAGCACAAAACAAGTGGAAAACATTTCCTCTGCCCTGCTGGACTGGTTTTACAAAAACCACCGCATCCTGCCCTTCCGCACCGACCCCAGCCCCTACCATGTGTGGCTCAGCGAGATCATGCTGCAGCAGACCCGGGTCTCGGCGGCACTGCCCTACTACGAACGCTTCCTCGCCGCCCCTGCCGGACATTCCGGCCCTTGCCGCCTGCGAAGAGGAAAAAGCTGCACAAGCTCTGGGAGGGTCTTGGCTACTACAGCCGGGTGCGCAACCTGCAAAAGGCTGCACGCATCGTCTGCGAGCAGTACGGCGGACAGCTGCCCGCCGACTATGATGCCCTGCGGGCCCTGCCCGGCATCGGGGACTACACGGCGGGAGCCGTTGCGTCCATCAGCTTCGGCATCCCGGTGCCCGCCGTGGACGGCAATGTGCTGCGGGTGTTTTCCCGCCTGTACAACGACCCTGCCGTCGTCACCGAACCGGCGGTGAAAAAGGCCTTTACGGCCCGAGTCATGGAGCACCAGCCGCCGGATGCGCCCGGCGACTACAATCAGGCCCTTATGGAGCTGGGAGCACTGGTCTGCGTGCCGAACGGTGCGCCCCTGTGCGAAAAATGCCCGCTTGCCCACCTGTGCGCCGCCCGTGCTGCGGGCACTGCATTGGAGCTGCCCCGCAAAGCAGCGCCCAAGCCCCGCAGACTGCAGCCTGTGACGCTGGCCCTGCTGGAAAGCCCGGCAGGCTTCCTTTTGCAGCAGCGGCCCCAAAAGGGCCTGCTTGCCGGGCTGTGGCAGCCGGTACTGTGGGAGGGTGAAGCCCTTGCAGCCGGAGAGGTCCTTGCCCGCCTGCAGGCCATGGGGGTGAATACCGGCACCGCCGCGCCGGAAGCGCTGCCCGCTGCAAAGCACATCTTCAGCCACATCGAGTGGCATATGAACGGCATCCTGCTGCATGTGCCCGCCCAAGATGCCCCGGCAGGCTGCGTGTGGGCAAGCCGGGAAGCCCTGCAGGCCGAGTATACGCTGCCCGGCGCATTCAAGGGCACACAGGGGATA
>ENA-OQJW01000226-OQJW01000226.1-human-gut-metagenome-genome-assembly--contig:-NODE-226-length-10813-cov-2.942916_pt1 | contig 10813 bp, 14 predicted proteins | sample MGYA00242619_ERZ504786 | MGnify/ENA primary metagenome ERZ504786 (study PRJEB26092, sample SAMD00036357) | human gut metagenome | host: Homo sapiens | study: EMG produced TPA metagenomics assembly of... | reverse complement strand
TAAGAAAGAACAGACGGGGAAAAGAACGACAGGCCATCACCCGGAAACGGAATACCGAAATAGCGGAGGCTGAAGCAGAAGATTTCGGTACTGAGCGCATTGCCGGAGCCGGACCATGGTGCGGGTGCCGGTCTGAAACAAAATACGGGTGCCGGTGCCTTCAACCTGGATGATGACAAGCAGCTTGGAGGTATGCAGGGTGAGATGTTCGCGCTGGATCGTCCGTATAACATGCGTGCCCGTGCCGCTCTGCTCGCAAATCAGGGAATCAATATTCAGGTCCGTGCGGAAAGTTCCGTGGATTACGGCCGTCTGAAGGAGGACCTTGGTGCGTTCTACCGCATCCGCTGGCAGGACCGTTTGCAGTCATTCCTGACCAAGCTCCCCAGTATCGAGAGCATCTTCCCGGTGGAGAGCGGATATCAGGATCTGGCCACTCTGGTCAACATTTGGCTGGGTGAGTTCTCGCAGGCTGACAACACCTCCAGTGATTTCGACAATGTGACCAAAGGTGAATATGAGTTCGACAACGAGACATTGCGTATGTTCAGTGTCATGTTCGCCCATAAGTTCCGTGACTTGAAGCAGCTGGAAAAGACCTGGATCGGCTCTCTCAACAAGGAAGGATCACAGGCGATCAAATGGTCGTTCATTGAATACATTCTGGCGGAAACAGCCAAGAAGCTGCATAACGAGCGTGAACTGCGCCGTATCAACGGCGTGCGCAAGGATCCTGACCTTAACAAGCCGGGACGCGCCATGGAAGCGGCCGACGGGCTTTATGAATGGCTGAGAAAGAAGGTTGACGGTTTCATTGACATTAATAACGGGAAGACCGTTTACCAGATCAAGCCGTTTGTGCTGGGTGAGATCACGGAAGCCAATATCGGTGAGAAACTGTTCCAGGGTACGGGAATGATTCCTGCCGTGTACCGTGACAGCGGGCAGCTGGCCCTGTATCTTCCCAGCTATATGGTAGTATGGTATCACAAATACAACGAGCTGCACTATGGTGTGAACCAGGATTACAAGGCCAATATGATGTACGTTAAGGAATATCCGGCTGTGAAGCTGATTCCGATTCCGAACGCAGACAATCACCAGCGTATTTTCTGGACGATGGAGGGCAATATCAAATGCTTCGAGCATGTGGCCGGTGAAATGACAAATTTCAGCTTGGAACAACAAGACTGGACGCTTAAGGTATGGTCCTTGTGGAAGGAATCCATCTGGGCGCGTGCGGTAGGTTTCAAATATACGAAAAAAGAGGATATGGACGGCAGCCGCCAGATGATCTTCTGTAACGAGTATGACCGGCCTGCATCTTCCTTCATTGACGGGGAGAAGGACAAAAACCCGAACGTAGCCCTGCATACCAGTGTACAGACCGTGGCCAACACCAGCCTGTTCACCATTACGGATATTGAGAACGCCGAAGTAGGTAAAATTGTCACCATCAAGTGTGGCAGCGAGGACAAGGGGGTAAAGATCACCAAATCCGATAAGTTCAGCTTGATCAGTGCCGACTGGATACCGAAGAAAGGGGACACCATACGTCTGATGAAACGTTCTGACGGGAAATTCATCGAAATCGGACGTGATACGGCAGCTTCCGGTGCATTACAGTTCGCCAACGATGCAACCACTCCATCCTTGGCGGGTGCCACGGTGTTCGTAACGGGACCCAATACCAAAGCGACGGCCATCACGAATTTCACAGATGCGGTGGAAGGTGAGGTGTATACCATTCACGGGGCCGGGAATACGAATGCGTCCACTATCGCTAATAGTGGTAATTTTGTCCTGACTGATGCCATGACGCTCAGCGCCGGCAAATTTATCATGCTGACTTATGCAGGTGGCAAATTCTATGAGGTGGCACGTGGTTAAATTTACGGGCGGAGTAATCCGCCCCTGTTATTCATTTTAAATTGTTATAATTATGGCATACGTTAAAAGAGCAGTGAAGCGCCCGGAAGGTAATCCGGGTAAAGGGATCAACCCGCGCGACATGATGAGTATCATTGATGTGGATGATATTCTGGTGTTCCCGGCACGTGACTCGGCCGGTGTGTTGATGACCGAGAACATACAATTGAAGCCTGGATGTTATTCTACTGACATCTATTTCACTCCCGGTACCGTGGAGGTTACAAGCAATACAGACGGAGATCCTGACGCACTTGGTTTCACCCCTACGGTCAAGGGGAACCATCCGGGAAACAAGCAGGCGGTCCGTGAGTTCAAGACCAACTGGCTCGGTCGGAAATGTATCGTGATAATGAGCTACTGTGACGGTCAGGACAAGGATCTGTTCGGTTCTCCCTGCAATCCCATGCAGATGGGAGTCAATTATACCGGTAACAAGGATGCCAACTCCTCTGAATTCACTTTTACCCAGATCAGTAAAGGGGATGACATCGCCATTTATAAGGGTACTGTTCCTTCGGAAGAACCGGTGGCGAGTGTGAGCGCGTCTGCCACTACCATCCCGTTTACGGCGGAAGGGCAATATCAGCTTCAGGGTGGTGAAGCGGAAATAAATAAAGTGACCGGCGGACGGCATGGTGCAGTGATGACCCTGCTGGGTGTAGCGTCAGGCGTGGCTCCGACAATTGCTCACGGCGGCCAGTTCCTGCTGCGTGGCGGAGAAACCTTCACCGCTAGTCCGGGCAGCCAGATAACCCTTCAGGCTTTTGAATCCGGTTCCGGTACATGTACATGGATTGAGCAGAGCCGTTATCAGGCATAAGTCATATTCTTATTTTAGTGTAGGTTTCATTATTTCAGGAAGCGGGCTTCGGTCCGTCTTTTTTTATTATTCAAATATACGAAAAAGTTTGCTAGTAACAAACTTTTTCGTATATTTGCAGTGTCATAACAAACGCGGGTGACGTCCGCATAAGTTCTTTTAATTATGGAACAATTGTTCAAGGCTATCCAGGAGATAGCAAGACAGAACCCGGAAGGGTTCACGGTTGACCTTACAACCTTAAAAAAGGTCACAAAAGGCATCTCAGTCGCTTATCTTGAAACTCAGGACAGTTTCGGGGAAGATGGTCTGAGAAGAGTTCTTAACCATGCTTTAGAGCACGAAAGGAAAGTCGGCGGATGGCTGAATGAAGAAAACGGACAGTTTTATTTCGACAGCATCCGGATTTTCACAGATCTGGAAGCAGCCAAGCGCTTCGGACGTGAAAACAGGCAGATCGCGATTTTCGACCTGACGCATTTAAGACTTGTCAAATTGTGACGGGAAGGGCTTCGGCCCTTCCTTTTACAGATTAAAAACAAATATTCCGATAATCAATCGTAAATTGATGCAGTATGAAAAATTTGGATTTACTTCCTCTTTCTCCAGAGGTTAAAAAGAGACTTGATGAGTTTGCCAGACAGTATGCACGTATGGCGCATATTGTAATTGAAATTGTTTCCTTCTCCGAAGGCCGTCTGATTGTCCGTGCGGAGCAGAAGGATCTGGTGAATGGACAGTTCCTTTCCAAAAAGGAACTTCACGAGCGTGTCCGGGAAATGTTTAAAGGTGAGATTCCGGAAGACTGGAAACTGACAGTTTCCGCTGTTAATTTTGACCGCAAGGATATTGACGGCATTACTGTCGAATGGGTCAGGAAACGTATGGAAAAATTAGGGCTGAAGGCCAAGCACCTGAGTAATTATACCGGGATTGACAAATGTACGGTATCGTCCATACTTTCCGGAGACAAGGACCTGACCAAATGGCATAAGGTGGCATTGTATTATTTCTTCAAGTATTACGAGGTGGCGCAGTTTTGATCAGATGCGGCAATATAGTATTAACAGTGTTCACCACATCCATGGGGAACTGAAAGAGGAGTTGGACAGATTCAATCATGCGCTAGAAAGACTATTTCTACAAAAAATAGGTTCACTCAGACTTTCTTATTGAAGCTGTTTTTATTCGACCTGTCTTTTGCCCGGCAATTGCCGGGCTTTTTCTTTGTATGGTACATTGTAAATTTTATCGTATGAAAGAAAAAATTATTGCTTATCTGAGCGGTCCCCGTCCGTATCGTGAGGGGATTGCTTTGTACGAGGAGTACGGGCTTAATCTGATGCTGAAAGCCACTTTCCGGCGGAATGCCGAAACAGACCTGCTTCGTGCCACCTTGATGGAAGAACTGCGCAAGCTTGCCGGAATTTCGGAAACGGCTTTCAGGACAATGCAACGGAAGGCAGTGGACTCTCCCCACATATCTTCAGCTTCTATAGTGGTGGAAGAGATCAAGGCTGAGAAAACCGCAGTGAATGTTCCTGTCACCCCGGTTGTGGAAAATGTGATCCGTTTCCGTGACCGTTTCCCCTTCCTCAACTCTCCGGATTGTCCGGATGTACTGAAAATACTGGTTGCCGATATGTTCACGGCCTATGACCTTTATCTAAAAACTTTCAGGGAACTGGGGGAACTGCCGGATGACGTTGAGCTGGAACAGGCATTTGCCATAGCCAAAACAACTGTGGAGAATTACCTGGAGGACCGGAGTATCTGGGAGGAGTTGGAATATTACCGTGACAATCATGTGCTGCTCGGGAAACATCCCCGTATTGCCGTCTATCTAGCTTCTGACGAGCTTTCCAACAAAAGTGATCTTGAGGTGATGAATATCCGTAAGAATGCGGCCAGCAACGTGTCCAAATGGAAGAAGAAGCTTGAAACCGTTGAAGGTGAGGAGGAACGTGCGAAGGCATTGGCGGCAGTGGATAAATGGGAATCTATGAAATCGGCCGCCGAAAAGGAACTGGAAAACAGAAAAAAAAAACTGATATTTCGGAAGGGGACGCTGGAGGACGGGATCAATGGGCTACTCCTGAAAATGGAGCGTTTCTCCCACCCTTGTGACCGTGGCGAGTTTGCCCATTTACTGTCTGCAAAAAAATGCGAGTTGGCGTACCTAGAAGAATGTTTGAACAAATTATCTTATGAATGATATTCCCCCTGACAGCCTGGCCTCTAACTGGAGAGACAAAAAATGATGTTCGCCGCATGGCCTCTTTAGGTTATGCGCCGGAGGATATTGCCGCCTATCTTGGCCTTGACGCTTCTGAATGCTTTCTTTTTGTATATGACGCCGGTATTCCAGGAACCACCATTCGAGGGCTGATCCGTGAAGGCGTGCTTGTCTCACGGGCCGCTCCCGAGATAAAGCTGCACGAAGCAGCTGAGGACGGGAATATTGATGCCGTTAAGCTGCTAACGGAGATCCAGGAACGCCGTTTGTTTGAGAATCTGTTAAAAGATATGGATGAATATGAGTGAATTGCCGGTCAGACCTTCAAGAGTGGACTTTGAAAAGGTTGATCTGAATCAGATCCAGCGCATTCTTTCCACCGGAACGCTGGATTCTTTGCGTCCGGAAGAGAGGGAGTATTTCTCTCTAATGGAGATGGTACGTGGTCTGCGTGCCAGGATGCGTTTCACTAACGGCAGGATGGTGACAAAGGCAGGAATAATCAGGCTGCTGAAGTCGGAACCGTACAGCCTGTCAGACTGGATGGCCCGGCAGGTGTATAATGACAGCATCAATTTTTTCTATACCCAAGACAACATCCGTCCGGAGGCGTTTGCTGCCCTGTATGCCGAGCGTGCCGAGAAGTGGGCGGACGCCGCTTTCCTGGCCGGCAAGATCAAGGAGGCAAGGGCCTTGTTGAAACTTGCCGGTGAATACCGCAGATGCTTCAGGAAGGAACAGGCGGAGATACCGGAAGAGCTTCTAAACCAGAAAAAGGTTGATATCTATACGGCCAGCCGTGAGGATCTGGGCGTTCCCGCCATTGATAGAAAGGAACTGGAGGGTTTCATCGACTCGATACCGGAGATACCTATTGCTGTGCGTGATAATCTGAAAGAGGACGCACGGATAAGAAAGTTTGATTTGAAAAAACGTATGATTTATGATATCGAGGAATTTAGCGAGGAAGATAGCGAATGATGAGGATGTGGATGTAAAATTCAGCCATAATGTCCAGATGCTGACCGATTTCGTGGATACGACCATTCTGGTTGTCATAGCCGGGCGTGGTATGTCCAAGAGTACGGTCATACAGTCCAGACGTTCATACAGGTGTATCTGGGAAATGCCCGGTGCGCCTTTCGCCTTTGTCGCCAACACTTATGCCAATCTGAAGGACAACATCATGCCCGCCGTACAGAAGGGATGGGAAATGATGGGGCTGTACGAGGGGGTGCATTATATCCGTGGAAAGGAACCGCCAGCCTCCTGGAAGGCGAAATGCTCCATAATTGTCAATGATTACCGGAACTGCTATTCCTTCTGGAATGGCAGTGTTATTTTTATGGGTTCGCTGGATAACCCTTCACTGCTTGCCGGCAAATCGGTGGTCCATCTGTTTTATGACGAGTCAAAATATGACAAGGACGAGAAGGTGAACCGTGCCATGCCTGTTCTACGTGGCGATTCTCTCACTTACGGGGCATCGCATCTGTTTCTTGGTCTGACGATCACCACTGATATGCCGGATGTCAACGAGGGGGAATATGACTGGTATTTCCGTTATGCACCCAATATGGATCCAGACCGTATAATTCTGATTGTACAGGCGGCTTTTGAACGGAACGGGCTGCTGTTGAAGCAACTGCGCGAGCAGAAGAAAGACAATCCCAGTCACTCCGTGCTGGCGCGTCTGGAAAGGAAAATAGATTATTATGATCGGGCCTTGCGCAAATTGCGCCGCAGACAAACCTTTTTTTCTTAACGCATCCTCCCTGGTCAATGTTGATATCCTGACCCCAGAATATATACGAAACTTATATCAAGGTACTCTTGAACTGCATGAGTTCTGCAAGTCGGTGCTGGGTATGCGGCCCGGTCTCCGGCGTGATGTCCGCTTCTATGTATTATTCGGGCAAAGGCATAAGTATTATGACGGGAGTCCTGGAGGGGAGCCGGCGGAAAATAGTCGGGAGTTGCGCTATCTGCGGCATGACGAGCCTTTGGATGGCGGCATGGACTTCGGCAACATGCTTTCATTCGTGATTGGGCAGGAAGACGGAGCGTATTACCGATGCCACAAAAACTTTTTCGAGATACCTCCCGGATGGTTCCGTGAGCTGGCTGACCAGTTCTTGGATTTCTTTGCTTCACATGAATGTAAGGAACTGTCGTTGTATTATGACCGGGCCGGCAATAATTTTGAAAGACAGGGGGAGGATTATGCCAGGAAGATAAAGGATGCCATAGAGAAGGATGCCGATGGCCGGCGGACCGGATGGACCGTCATTCTGATGAGCCGCAGACAGAGTATCATCCCCCAGTCGGAGGAATACGGATTCATGCAGGAGTTGATGAAGGGAGAGAATGGGCAATTGCCCCGATTGCTGGTTGATGCGGTGAATTGCCGTGAAATGGTCAGCAGCGTTGAGAAAGCCCCAGCCGGCATCCGCTATAAGGGTGAAACCAAGGTGGTGTTCAAGATCAAGAAGAGTGAAAAGCTTGCCCCGAAGAAACTTCCCATGTTTTCTACCAATTTCAGTGACGCTTTCAAATACCTGATGATGCGCAGAAACTGGCGTCGCATTGTCCGTATTGCCCGTGGCAATAATGCAAATCCCTATATTCCCGGTTTTGAGGAGTGATTTCTGTCCGTACCAGGCATCCCGCCGTTTTTCTCTGTCATATTTCACGAAAATTGCCCGGGGCAATTGCCCCGGGACTTCTGAGCGGCCCGCACGGAAACAAAAGACATGGTTTTAAAGATTTTGGTTCTATGGTGTTATTTATTGAAAACTAGATATTTATGTGCTCTTACAGCAAAATTCAAGGCTGAAATACGCACATTTTGAATGATAAATACGAAAATAAGGGGAAAATCAGTCATTTTTTTGGATGGTTTTTTCACTGGATCTTGTGAAATGCCTTGCGGGGGAAGGCGAAAAAGAACCCCCGGCCTGTAAGTAGTTATCTCACCCACATACTTACACAAAGATGCGTCACACCGCACAGCCGGGGGCAAATACCCTCTGCTGCGGTGTGACGCATTTTGTATGTTATGTGAGTGAGATGGCGCAAAGATAATCAAATATTATTGTATGAAAGTGATAGAGATAATAAACTTTAATCGTGAGCTGCTGAAAAAGTTGCAGGAGGCGGGTGTCCGTCTGGAGGATGTCCAGTATGTGGAGTTATATTCGGAATACATGTACCGGACAAGCCAAGGAGAGAAAGTATCTTATGTCGTTGCCGTGCTTTCTGAAAAATATTCGGTCAGCGAGAGAACGATTTATGCCCTGGTTAAGCGGTTTCGGAGTGACTGTAAGACGTTTGCAGTATGAGCGGACCGTTTTATCAGGCGAACTGTGCTGTTTCTCCTATCTTTAGGATGTTTCATTTTTATAAGGAGGAATGGCTATGAACAAGTATTATCAGGTACTGGACAAGATACTTGCCACAGGAAAAACGACAATCAAACAGGAAGGGGAACGATACAGTACCTTCTGAATGAGGTTCTGGTACTTACACCAGCGGATCTGTTGGATATCTTTGAGGGGCATAATATTGCCCGTAAGAAGCTCCGTAGCGAGCTCCAGCTGTTCATGCAGGGGGGAACGTAACGTGGAGAAGTACCGAGAGGCCGGCATCAATTGGTGGGATTATTGCGGATCCATTCTTGTGAACTCTTATCCCACCTATTTTGAGAAGCTGCCGCCACTCATAGACAAAATCAACAGGGAGAAACGTAACAGTAAGAATTATGTGCTTTTCCTGGGTGAGACCGGTGTGGAAAGCAACCAGACGCCCTGCCTGAGCTTGGTGCAGTTTCAGATTGACAATGGAGAACTGGTGTTGTCCGCATACCAGCGCAGCAGTGATGCAAATCTCGGATTGCCTGCTGACATTTATCATCTGTACCTGATGGCACGGCAGATAGAACTTCCCCTGAAGTCGATCACCCTCTACCTGGGAAATGTACATATTTACGAGAACAATATCCCAGGTACCCGTGCACTGCTTGCCGGTGACGAGACTGTCCGTTTCGAACTGAATGTCTGATCTGCTGCATATGTCGTGCAGTGGGTAACGCTCCTGATCCTGCCTGTTTCTCATAAATTCAGAAGATCTTTGCGGCGTTTTTTTAAATGGAAAGTAACATGAGAAATATGTATCTGTCTGCCCCGCTTCCGTTTGTGGGGCAGAAACGTATGTTTGCCAAAGAATTCATCAAAGTATTGGACCGATTCCCAGACAGTACCGTTTTTGTGGATCTTTTTGGTGGATCGGGGCTGCTGTCCCACATCACCAAACGGGTAAGACCTGATGCTGTTGTGGTATATAATGATTTCGACAACTACCGGCAACGGCTTGACAATATACCGAATACCAATCAGTTGCTGGCAGATTTGCGAAGGATAACAGCGGAACTCCCCAGAAAGAAACGTATAACCGGTGAAGCCCGTGAAAGAATATTGGCTCGTATTGAAAAGGAGGAAAAGGAACATGGCTACGTTGATTATATCACATTGTCGTCATCCCTGTTGTTTTCCATGAAATATGTGCTGAATCTGGATAATATGAGGAAAGAAACGTTTTATAACACTATCCACCGGACTGACTATTCCGATGCGAAGGATTATCTGGAAGGGCTAACCATTGTCAGTGAGGATTATAAGGAAGTGTTCAAACGTTACAAGGATGTTCCGGGGGTGGTTTTCCTGGTTGATCCCCCTTATTTAAGTACAGAAGTCGGAACATATAAAATGTACTGGCATCTGGCTGATTATCTGAATGTCCTGCATGTTCTGAAGGAGCATTCGTTTGTGTATTTTACATCCAATAAATCTTCCATTCTTGAATTATGCAGTTGGATTGGGGATAATCCCTCAATCGGTAATCCTTTTAAGGATTGTGTGAAAGTGGAATTCAATGCCTGTGTGAATTACAGTAGCTGTTATACTGATATAATGCTGTGTAAACAAGGTAAAAAAGATGTTTCGGATTTGGCTGCCTGATATTGAAATCTGTGAACAGGATGTGCATTTATAACAGAAGTCCTGTTATCAGGCCAAGCAAAAGGAATATTAGACTGTTTATTATCAACTTTTTGATCTGATAAAGGTGCATACAAATAAGGCTTACTTCTTTTTGTAACTGCTTGAAATCTTCCTGTTCTTTTGTCATGGTTCATATTTTTGATGCATCAGCAAAGGTAATAAAAATCCGCTAGGAAATTCGGGATGTTGGATATTATCAGTACATTTGCTGATCCAATTAAATAATAATCTCGTAAAAACAAAATCATGAAAAAAGTAATGCTTTTAGTATTAGTTAGCACATTATCTTTATTGTTGTCTTCATGTTATAGTTCTCAATTGTATGTAGGTGGCATGGAGATTGACGAACCTAAAAGAGTTTGAACTCAAAGACAAACAATCATTTCTTTTCGGGTTGATATCACCAGCATCAAACAAGAAAGATATCAAGCAATATGTTGGGGATCGTCAGAAGTATGCAATACAAAAACCACCATTACTTTTTAATGGTTTTTGGAGGTTATTACTTGTGGTATCTATACTCCGTACAAAAACTACTATTTTATGTACCTATAAATGAATGACATTTAAGTATTTTATGCCTCGTACCATTTAAGGTTCGGGCTTTTTTTGTGGTTGTTTCTTAATCACTTAATTATTTATCGTTATCCGTAAGAGCAGTGGAGAGGTCAGCTATATGACTGAAATCAGAGAATTTTCATTTCGGAAGAAAGTTTACTAACCGTCAGATGTGCCTTATGGCTCATGCTTCTCTTACCTTCATGGCAC
>ENA-OQJW01000223-OQJW01000223.1-human-gut-metagenome-genome-assembly--contig:-NODE-223-length-10875-cov-1.796799_pt1 | contig 10875 bp, 13 predicted proteins | sample MGYA00242619_ERZ504786 | MGnify/ENA primary metagenome ERZ504786 (study PRJEB26092, sample SAMD00036357) | human gut metagenome | host: Homo sapiens | study: EMG produced TPA metagenomics assembly of... | reverse complement strand
ATTCTTTTGAAGAAGCAGAGCGGTTCGTGGAAGAAACATTAAAAACGTCAGGCTGTGTATGATGTAAATCCGGGATCGACACCGTCCGGCGAGGATTTTGCGGAGTATTTTTTGTTTGAAAACCACAAAGGATTTTGTGTGCATTTTGCAACGGCTGCAACCTTGATGTATCGAATGCTGGGGATTCCGGCCAGATTTGCAGAAGGTTATGCCATTCCGGCATCTGCATTTTCACAGCAGGAAAATGGGCAATATGTGGCAGAAGTTGAGGGCAGCATGGGCCATGCCTGGTGTGAAGTCTGGCAGGAGGATACCGGCTGGAAGGTCGAGGATCATACAGGTGCAGCTTCTGCGTTGGAAAATGTGGAGAGGGCAAGAGCATCATCGGATACGTGGCAGCAGATCCGAAAGGCGCTCTTCCAGTGTTTGAAGGTGATCGGCGTTATACTTCTGATGTTCGCGCTGATAATATTGCAGGCGTGGATACGGACTGTGCGGAAACGAAAACGGTGCCGAACGGGATCAATCGATGCAAGGATTCGGTTTGTTTATCAGAGCCTGTACGAGGTTGCAGAGTTTCTGCATCCATCCGGGGAAGATCCATTTTCAATGCAAGGAAAAGAAGCGGTGAAAAAATCTCTTCCGGAACTGGAAGAGGCCGATCTAAACTGGATGTATGACACGATGATGCGCACTATGTTCTATAAAGGCTGTGATATCCGCGATGGAGAACAGATGTATCGTTTGTATGGACAATGCAGAAAAAAAGTAAAAACAAGGATTAAACGCCTGGAAAAAGCTGCAGTGGAATGTGATAAAATGTTTTCCATAGATAAAAAACAGATTATGTTTATAAAGAGAAAATGAAGTGACTGTGACAAGTTTTTAGATTTCGTTCATTGCTTTTGCTGAAAGAAACTTGTATACTGGAAACATCTCTGAAAGGAATCCCTTTCAGTTTTCAAATATGGCATAAGAGGCCATTCAAAAATAATTTCCAAATAAACGCACAGAAAAGATGGATAAGACGTTACCGTGCATAGTAACAAGAGAATAGATGGAGTTTGTCTGTATTTGCGATTGTGAAACATCGTGTCAAAAGATATAATAAAATTAAGAATACAGTTACATGCTCATCGAAATCTTCTGAATTCCATCAGAAACCAAGGAGGAGCATGTATGAAGAAGGAAAAAACAACACAATTTTTAATGAAGCCAAAAGTAGATTTCTGTTTTAAAGAGCTGATGGAAGATGAAGAGGTGCGCAACGCATTTCTGGCGGCGGTACTTGGAATTGATCTGGGAGAAATCGTTGAGAGCAGGATTTTGCCGTCCCATTTGCGCCAGAAGGATAAAGATGATAAGTTGGGAATTTTGGATGTACGGGTTTTGTTAAATAACAAGGAGCAGATTGACATTGAAATTCAGGTGACAGCTAGTGAATACTGGGCAGAACGCACGTTGTTCTATCTGGGGAAGATGTTTACCGATCAATTAAAACCAGGAGAAGACTATCAGAAATTAGAAAAATGTATTCATATCGGGATTTTGAATTTTACCATGTTTGAAGATGAAGAATATTACTCCTGTTTTCACTTCTGGTCAGATCAGGGGAGAAAGATGTACAGTGATAAAGTTGAGATCCACACATTGGAACTCCCGAAACTGGCAAAATATGAGTATCCGGAGACAGAGCTGCTGAAATGGCTTCAGTTTATCAATGCAGAAACCAAGGAGGAATTTGAAATGGCAGCGGAAAAAAGCGAATATATTAAGAAGGCGTATGAGGATTTGAACCGGATCAGTGCGGATGAGGAGAAGCGTCTGGAATATGAGGCAAGAGAGCGTGCGATTCGAGATCACCAGTACTTTTCTACGGTTTATAAAAACACTGGATTGAAAGAAGGCAGAAGGGAAGGCAGAAGACAGGCAACTGTAGAATTATTACAGGAAATGGGAATGGAAAAAGAATGCGTGTGTGCAAAGGTACAGGAAAAGTTCCAGCTTTCTTTCCAAGAGGCTGAGCAGGAAGTAGAAAAATATTGGAAATAATAGCGGTAGCTTTTTTGTTTTTAAAACTGGCATGGTTAAAAATGTTAAAACTGGATGTTTAAGAAAAGCCAATCTTAATGTAGTATTCATATAAAAATGATAGCAATTAAGAGGAGGTACAGCAAATGAGTGCAGAAAGATATGAGCTCAACAAGCAGTTAGCACAGATGTTAAAAGGCGGAGTGATCATGGATGTGACAACACCGGAACAGGCAAGGATTGCAGAGGAGGCGGGAGCATGTGCAGTGATGGCGCTGGAAAGGATTCCGGCTGATATCCGTGCAGCGGGCGGAGTATCCAGAATGAGTGATCCGAAGATGATCAAGGAAATTCAGGAAGCAGTATCCATTCCAGTTATGGCAAAATGCAGGATCGGACTATTTTGTTGAAGCACAGATATTAGAGGCAATCGAAATTGATTATATCGATGAGAGTGAAGTACTTTCTCCGGCAGATGATGTTTATCATATTAATAAACGCAAATTCCAGGTACCATTTGTATGTGGTGCAAGAGATTTGGGAGAAGCGCTTAGAAGGATCAATGAAGGAGCTTCTATGATCCGTACAAAGGGAGAGCCGGGAACAGGAGATGTGATACAGGCAGTCAGACATATGAGAATGATGAAGCGGGAAATTGCAAAACTGGTCTCCATGAGGGAGGATGAGCTGTTTGAAGAAGCAAAGGCCCTAAATGTGCCGTATGAATTGGTTGAATATGTACATCATAACGGACGTATTCCTGTTGTAAACTTCGCGGCGGGAGGCATCGCAACTCCGGCGGATGCGGCGCTGATGATGCAGCTTGGTGCAGAAGGCGTATTTGTGGGATCTGGTATTTTTAAGTCAGGAGATCCGAGAAAGCGGGCAGAAGCAATTGTAAAAGCGGTAACAAACTTTGAAGACTACAGGATGCTGGCAGAGCTTTCTGAGGATCTGGGAGAGGCAATGGTAGGAATTAATGAACAGGAGATAGAACTTTTGATGGCGGAAAGGGGCAGATAGAATGAAGATCGCAGTACTTGCAGTACAGGGAGCATTTGCGGAACATCGGAAGAAAATAGAAGACCTGGGAATAGAATGTATGGAACTCCGCAAAAAAGAGGACCTGATGAAACCGTTTGATGGATTGATCCTTCCCGGAGGTGAGAGTACTGTGCAGGGAAAACTTCTGAAAGAGCTGGACATGTATCAGATATTGAAGCAGAAAATCGAAGAAGGACTGCCGGTGCTGGCAACTTGTGCCGGCCTGATCCTTCTGGCGGAAAATTTGACAAATGACCGGAATATTTATTTTGCAACATTGCCGGCAGCGGTGAAAAGAAACGGTTATGGCAGACAGCTTGGAAGTTTCCGTACAGTACAGGAAATGAAGGGAATCGGGAAAATACCGATGACATTTATAAGAGCTCCATATATTGAAAAAGTTGGAAAAGGAGTAGAAGTTCTTGCGGCAGTAGATGATCGGATCGTGGCAGTAAAATACGGGACACAGTTTGGGCTGGCATTTCATCCGGAATTAGATCAGGACAACAGAATACATGAAATGTTTCTGGATACGGTTAAAGCAGCCATACAAAACAATGAGTCTGCTATAAAATAAATCTATAACAGGATATTCTCAATCTATATTGGACAAATAAATCCCACTATATTAATATGATTACAAGGAATTAAGAAAGAAACAGATTCCAAAGAAGGAGGAAATAGAAATGGCAGATATCAGAGATTCTAAAAACTGGGGATTTGAGACAAAACAATTACACATTGGACAGGAACAGGCAGATCCGGTTACAGATGCAAGAGCAGTCCCGATCTATGCAACAACCTCTTATGTATTTCACGACTCACAGCATGCGGCAGACCGCTTCGGACTCCGTGATGCAGGAAATATATATGGAAGACTGACAAATCCGACACAGGATATTTTCGAACAGCGTATTGCAGCATTAGAAGGCGGTGTGGCAGCGCTGGCTGTAGCATCCGGTGCGGCAGCAATTGCCTATGCATTTCAGGCACTTGCAAAGGCGGGAGAGCATATTGTGGCATCCAAGACCATCTACGGCGGCACATACAATCTTCTGGCGCATACTCTTCCGCTCACAAACGATGTGACAACAACGTTTGTGGACCCTGAGAAAGAAGGATCTTTTGAGGCAGCCATTCAGGAAAATACAAAAGCGATATTTGTAGAGACACTTGGAAATCCGAATTCAAATCTGATCGATCTAGGAGAAGGTGGCAGAGATCGCGCACAGACACAATATTCCGTTGGTAGTAGATTCTACATTTGCAACACCGTATCTGATCCGGCCGATCGAACATGGTGCAGGATTTGGTGATTCACTCCGCAACGAAATTTATCGGCGGTCATGGAACAGCGATTGGAGGCGTGATCGTTGACAGTGGAAAGTTTGACTGGAAGGCATCCGGCAAATATCCGTGGATTTCAGAAGCCAACCCGAGTTATCATGGTGTATCGTTCTCAGATGCAGCAGGCAGTGCGGCATTTGTAACCTATATCCGTGCAGTGATCCTGCGTGATACGGGTGCAACACTTTCTCCGTTCCATTCCTTTATCTTCCTGCAGGGGCTGGAGACATTATCTCTGCGTGTTGAGCGGCATGTGAGCAATGCGCTGAAGATCGTGGAGTATCTTGCGAATCATCCGCAGGTAGAGGCTGTACACCATCCGTCACTGGAAACGGAGTCAACCTATGAATTATATAAGAGATATCTCCCGAACGGAGGCGGCTCTATCTTTACTTTTGAGATTAAGGGAGATGCGCAGACGGCCCAGGCATTTATCGATCAGCTGTCTATCTTTTCCCTGCTGGCAAATGTAGCAGACGTGAAATCTCTGGTGATTCATCCGGCAACCACCACTCACAGCCAGTGTACGGAGGAAGAATTGTTAGATCAGGGAATCAAACCAAACACGATCCGGCTTTCAATCGGAATTGAAAAAGTAGAAGATCTGATCGCAGATCTTGATGCGGCATTTAAAGGAGTAAAATAATGGATATTGATGTTTTAGCGATAGCGGCAGTGGCGATTACAGTAGTTCTGTTTGTACTGCTGTCCTATCTGGGAAGAAAAAAGCATTTACGTCCCAGTCCAGTATGTATTTCTGATCGTATTGACACTGATCGTTTCCATCGGAACAGTAGGAGTTCCGGGAACCTCCACAGTAACAACCACAGCACTGTTTACTGCAGCAGGACTTCCGGTAGAGATTATTGTACTTCTGGTTCCGATCTCAAGCGTTGTCGATATGATGCGTACAGCAACAAATGTGACAGGTGCGGCAACAGCAGCAGTTCTTGTGGCAAAATCCGAGCAGCTTTTAGACAGAGAGGTTTATGACCAGAAAAAGAGTGAAGACGGATTGAGCGGAGCAGCTGCAGTTGGTGAATCTGCGAGATAATAAAATAAAAAGCATTCCTGCCGGAAATCATATGCCAAGAAGCAATGATCCATGCAGGAATGCTTTTACTTTATGCCTGATCCTGATAACAATATCCGCCGTTTTCTTTCACTCCGTAAAAAATCAGCGAAAGACAGATGAAAAAACATCTTTTTCCATACCGGAAAGGTCGATCTTATGTTTGATCAGATATTGATAAATTCCGGAATAATCAATACTTCCCTGTAATAAAATACTGTCTAATTTTCCATCTCGTAAAATTGCACGTTTATAATTGTGGGAATCTTCCTGTTCCAGGACTACATCTCCCTCTTCTTCGATACCGCGTCCGAGAGAAAGTGTGACCAGACCATAGAAATTCATCGTATTTTTCATAGCATAACGATCATCGTAGACAGTTTCGATTCCGCACATATTGAGAGCAGCGACCTGTCCCTGTTTCATGGCATTTGGCCAGATTCCAGATAATCCGGTTACATCTCCGGCAGCGTAAATATCTTTAAAGCTGGTTTCCATGGTGTCAGACACTTTAATAAAACGATCTACTTCGATCGGAGTATCCAGTACGCATTCAACTGCGGGACGAACACCGGCAGCAACAATGACCAGATCACAGTCTACCCGGGTGTCATCATCCAGAAGGACATAGTCGATTGAACCATTGCTGTTCATATGCGTTTCAGAAGCCTTTTTTCCAAGAGAAAACGGCATCCGTGTTCTTCAAATAATTTCCGATAGGCAGTTCCGGCAGTTTCATTTAACTGGATCGGAAGAATACGATCTGCCATTTCCACAACAGTAACCTCTTTACCCTGCTCGAGAAATGCATAGGCAGCGTCCATTCCAACCAGACCGGAACCAACGATCAGAATCTGTTCTGCCTGATCGGCCAGCGGGCGGATCGCCTGAGCATCCGAAAGATGCCGCAGTCCGAATACATTGTTTGCCTCACGGAACTGTCCAACAGGCGGGATGAAGCTGTTTGCACCGGTTGTGATCAGGAGTTTGTCATAGTGGCAGGATGTGTCATTATCAAGCAGAACCTGCTGGTTTTTTACATCCACTGTTTTTACAGAAACACCCTTGATCCATTCGATTTTATTGGTTTCAAAAAAGTCAGGTTCTACAAAGGACAAGGTATCTTCCTGACGTTCATGGCTCAAATAACGGTGAAGCATGCAGCGGGAGTGTACATGCTCATCTGTGGAAATCATGGTAATAGAGGCATCCGGCTGCTGGCTGCGAATGGTTCTTGCTGCGGTGATCCCGGCAGCCCCCACTCCGATAATAACATGCATCATAATGACACCTCCTCAACATAGATTGCCTGTTTTGGACAGGCTTTTACGCAGTTGGGTTCTGCACCGTCCTGCAGGCAGAAGTCGCACTTTACGACTTTGGTACGGGTGGCAGTATCTGCTTTGAGGACGCCGAACGGGCAGTTCATAACGCACATAAAACAGGAGCCACATTTCGTTTCATCATAAGATACGATTCCCGTTTTCGGATCCTTTGTCAGAGCACCGCTCATACAGGACATCACGCATTCCGGCTGATCGCAGTGTCTGCAAAAAAATAGGGCGATAGGTTCCGTCCGGCAGCTTTTCGATGTGGTTTCTGGATTCATTGCGGATGTCCGTCAGATCCAGATCATAAACAGTTCCCGGTGTTTCCCGGTGCGCCTGCATACAGGCGATGGTGCAGTTTTTGCATCCATCGCACTTTGAGGCATCGATCATAATTCGTCTCATAGCGGCACCTCCTATATATGTAAGCCCTGGCGTTTTTCCAGAATAATCTGCTCCAGGATATCAGCAGATTCTTTCGCATCTCCGTTGATGATGACCTGTCCTCCGGTCAGTTCTTTCATATCTTCTGTGAGTACTTTGACTGCAGTTTTGCTTCCCGTTACGAACGGAGGAAGTCCAAGGTGCAGCGGAAGTCCCAGTGCAAGTCCGAAGCATCCGTCAGCCAGTGCCTGCTCTTCCAGCCACTGTGCGGCAGAAAGTACCAGTGGAAGCTGTGGAAGATCTACGCCAAGCTCTGCGGCGATTTCTGTTGCAACGATTTCCAGACGGCCGATCGCAAGACAAGGACCAAAATTCAAAACCGGCGGAATGTTCAGTTTTTCACAGACAGCGCGCAGCTTTGGACCGGCATATTTGGCAGCTTCCGGAGTCATGAGTCCGCAGTTTTCGATTCCGCCTGAAGAACATCCGGCAGTAAGGACGAGGATGTCGCGAGAGATCAGTTCTTTTGTCAGTTCCACGCTCAAGACATCATGTCCGCCTGCAGTCAGGTTGGAGCATCCCACCACACCGGCAAGACCTTTGATCTCTCCGGATGCCAGCAGTTCGATTAGCGGCGTCCACTTTCCGCCCAGGAAGGATTTTAAAGAACCTTCACTGACACCCGTTAATGTATGGTCATTTCCATGTTCTTCCATGAGGTGTAACGCAACACTTCCCCGTCGTTCCTTGTAGGATTCGATGATTTTATCAATAATAATGCTGCTTTGTTCTTCGCGGTTTTCAAATTCAAACGGCATCAGTTCCGCATTCGCTTTCTTTGCAACATCATCCAGACAGATCTGTCGGATCTTCAATTCTTCACAGATTGGCTCGATTCCCGGAAGAGTACAGTTAAATTCTGAAAGAACTGCATCGATCGCTCCGGTTGCCAGGATTGCTTCACTTGTATAGTTGTTTCCTGCATGACCGTCAAATATTTCGGTATAGTGTGCGCCTCTGAGCTGTAAGTCCTGTCCTACGCAGGTACATCCTACCGAGTTTGAATCCCCTTTGCACCACACGCCTGCGCTTTTGTCTTTGCTTCTTCTGAAATCAGGCGTTCCTGAAGATCTACGAAAATCGTGTGCTGATGTCCGGTAATCATAATGTTGATGTAATCCGGATCGATCACACGCAGTCCTACCGGGGCCAGGCGAAGCTCCGGCTGTCCGAGCAAAACATCGTTGAGCAGATTGGTTAAGGTCAGCCCGTACACTCCGGTGGAAATACCAAGCTTCAGACAGTCGGTAAGCATATCCACAGGGTCGGAGTTCAGATTGGTGGAACATTTTACAACACCTTTGAATACCTCTGCTTTTGCACCGCCCGGCATGATTCCCAGTTCTTTCCAGCGTTTAATACGTGGTGCATATGCGATTTTCTCAATCAGTTCTGCAGAAACATATTCCGGTTTGTACAGATCGGCAAGTACGGCATCTGCCACTTTTTCTGCTTTTACATAGACATCTTCGTCTATAATTCCAAACATCTCCGCCAGATGCTCCAGAGATTTCAGACCCTTTAATTCTCCTTTGATCTGGGCGGTTTTCTTCAGATTGAGGGCAGTATTCTCAACGATATGGATATAGCATCCGCTGCCGGAAGCCACTGCTCTTAAGAAATTGCGGGTTACGATCGTATCGGCATCGGCACCGCAGATTCCTCTCGGCGCATTTGGAGTGATGCGGCAAGGACCGTTGGAGCAGAGACGACAACAGACTCCCTGCAGTCCAAATCCACATTTTGTGCTCTGTCCTTCCACGCGGTGATGGGAAGTTTCCATCGGAAGCGAGCGGATAAAGCCTTCTAGAGGCTTGTCTGCGCTTTTGCATGTATTGCATCCATAACATTGATTCATTTTGTAAAATCCTCCTTTGATAAAACTGTACTAAAATAGTAAAGATTAAGGCAAAAAAACACTTACCGAAATAATTCGGCAAGAGATTTTTGTTTCATTTCCTGCACCAGCATATTCTGCAGCCGGCAGAATTCGTGATGTACCAGACATGGATTTTTCGGACTGTTCATAGAACAAGGATAACCCTCTTTCATACACTCTAAAAGAAGGATATCCGGATCTATGGCAGCGCAGAGATCATAGAGAGAAATCTCTGCAAGCTTTAAGTTGAGCGCATATCCCCCGTTGGTACCCCGACAGCTTTTTAAAAATCCGGACTTTTCCAGCTTTCTGGTAATCTTGTAAGTCATGGCAGAGGGCAGATGCTCCATCTCGCAGACCCGTGAGACACTGATTAACTCTCCGGAAGATAATGCACGCATGATGCGGATTGCATAATCACATTCTTTGGTAAATAACATATCTGACCTCCCTGACGTTTTGTCTCATCTTACAATATTGGACTGAAACAGTCAAGTATAATGGAAGCGGAAAAATAAAATAGGGATTATGCATAAAAAAGGCAGAGTTTTTGGGCGATAGGAATAAAAGAAAAGAGAGATATCTATACAATACCACCAAAGTCTACAAAGGAGATTGACAGATGTCAGGAGTTATGCCTATAATAAAATCAAGATATGAAACGGGTTTCAAAAAGTTTCACAGCAGCAAAAGAAAGAGGACATAAGATGGCAAGTATCAGAGAAGTTGCAAAGATCGCAGGAGTTTCACCTGCTACTGTATCGAGAGTGATGAATGGAACAGCGAATGTGGATGAGGAGAAGAAGCAAAGAGTTCTTGAGGCTATTCAAGAAACGGGGTTCAAACCAAATGAACTGGCGCGGGCATTGTTTAAGAAATCATCAAAGATTATTGGAATGATCGTTCCGAATATTGAAAATCCATTTTTCAGTGAAATCGCCAAAGCAGTGGAGGAGGAAGCCTTTCAAAACGGATATAAGATGCTGTTATGCAATTCAGCAAATAATCCGAAGAAAGAACGGATGAACATTCAGATGCTTGTACAGATGCAGGCAGATGGAATTGTGATCATGACCAACAGCGATCGGACCGGAAAGAAGATTGCAGAATGCGGACTTCCGGTTGTCGTGATGGACAGAAAGCTTTCTGAGGGACGGGAAATCGCATTTATCGAATCAGATCATTACAAAGGCGGAAAACTTGCGGCAGAGCATCTGATTGAATGCGGCTGTCAGCATATTGTGTGCCTGCGGGGACCGATGAAGTTTTCCAGCGGGCAGCAGCGTTATCAGGGATATGAGGATGTGTGCAGAAAGTATGGAGAAAAGCTGTCTGGATCGACTGTGATTATGATTACGATGCCGGACTTGCGGCAGCAGAAGAACTGATTCGCAGATACCCGGATACCGATGGAATCCTGGCGAGCAATGACATGGCGGCAATGGCAGTCTATAAGGTGCTTCATCAGAACGGGCGAAGAGTCCCGGAAGATGTACAGCTGGTCGGATTTGACAATATTGAGTTCAGCAGGAGAATGACACCGGAGCTGACGACCATTTCCCAGCCCATTGAAGAAATGGGAAAACTGGCAGTACAGATGATCATCCATCATGGAGAAGAGATTTCGTATCAGAAAGAAAATATATTTGATGTTGAGCTGATCAGGCGTCAGACGACGAAAAAGAAAGGAGAAGCAGAATGAAACTGGCAGTAGTAGGAAGCATTAACAT
>ENA-OQJW01000222-OQJW01000222.1-human-gut-metagenome-genome-assembly--contig:-NODE-222-length-10901-cov-2.787730_pt1 | contig 10901 bp, 10 predicted proteins | sample MGYA00242619_ERZ504786 | MGnify/ENA primary metagenome ERZ504786 (study PRJEB26092, sample SAMD00036357) | human gut metagenome | host: Homo sapiens | study: EMG produced TPA metagenomics assembly of... | reverse complement strand
GGCAGAAAATGCTTCCGCACTATGAAATCTGTGCCCCTCAATCAATCCATTCACTCGGTTCCCTTTATCCGATATAAACATTTACCCCTAGTGAAACATAAAGTTCATCTTCTTCCTGATGAACTTCAATCTTGTCCTCACGGGCAAGCCACCCCAATGCGGCTCCCAATTCCTTGTCCTTCAGTCCGGACTTCCTCTTTAAAGAATCGTAGCTCCATCTGGTATAATCGCTAAGCAACTGCCAAACTTTCCCAGCATTTAGTCCAATTTCGCTTTTGTTCATTTTTCTCTTTAATTAAAAAGGTTAATAGCTCTTGTTGATTAGGTTATCTTTACAAAGGGTAAAGATATGATTTTTTATTTAACTAACAACAAAAACGAACAAAAGATATAAAAATGAACCGTTTTTGCAACACTTTTGTAATATTACACTCTTTTTATTGATAATCAAGAAGGAAAATGAAACAAAAAAACCGCAGTATCTATCAAAAAGACACTGCGGTTCTTCTATTTGATTAAGCAATCAGGGGAAAAGTCTTACATCATTCCACCCATGCCGCCCATTCCGGGAGCACCCATCGGCATTTCTGGTTTATCTTCTTTCTTTTCCACAATTACACATTCTGTAGTCAGGAACATACCTGCAATAGAAGCTGCATTTTCCAAAGCTACACGAGTTACCTTAGCAGGATCCACCACACCGGCAGCATGCAGGTTTTCGTAAACATCAGTACGAGCGTTATAACCGAAGTCACCTTTACCTTCACGTACTTTCTGAACGACAACAGCACCTTCCTTACCTGCATTAGCCACAATCTGACGAAGCGGTTCCTCGATAGCACGCTTGATGATCTCAATACCGGTTGTTTCATCTTCATTATCGCCTTTCAGACCTTCCAACGCTTCAGAAGCACGGATGTAAGCTACACCACCGCCCGGAACGATACCTTCTTCAATAGCTGCACGAGTAGCGCACAACGCATCATCCACACGGTCTTTCTTTTCTTTCATTTCGACTTCCGAAGCCGCACCTACATAAAGAACAGCTACACCACCTGACAACTTAGCCAAACGTTCCTGCAACTTTTCCTTATCATAATCTGAAGTAGTATTCTTTATTTCAGCTTTAATCTGATTGATACGTTCCTGAATGTTTTCTTTTGCACCGGCACCGTTTACAATAGTAGTATTATCTTTAGAAACAGTTACCTTATCGCAAGTACCCAACATTTCAAGAGTAGCTTGTTCCAACTTCAAACCTTTTTCCTCGCTGATAACGATACCACCGGTCAATACTGCGATATCTTCCAACATAGCTTTACGACGGTCACCGAAGCCCGGAGCCTTCACAGCACAAATCTTCAACTGAGAACGCAGACGGTTTACAACCAATGTAGTCAAAGCTTCGCTGTCTACATCTTCTGCAATCACCAGCAAAGGACGTCCGCTCTGTACAGCCGGTTCCAAAATAGGCAAGAAATCCTTCAAGTTAGAAATCTTCTTATCATAAATCAAGATGTACGGATGTTCCATCACACATTCCATCTTTTCTGTGTCGGTTACAAAGTAAGCAGACAGATAACCACGATCAAACTGCATACCTTCTACCACACCGATAGTAGTATCCGTTCCTTTAGCCTCTTCGATAGTAATCACACCATCTTTAGAAACTTTACGCATAGCGTCTGCAATCAACTTACCGATAGTAGGATCGTTATTGGCAGATACCGCAGCTACTTGTTCAATCTTGTCATAATTGTCACCTACCATCTCGGCCTGAGACTTGATAGATTCAACCACTTTGGCAACAGCTTTATCAATACCACGTTTCAAATCCATCGGATTTGCTCCGGCAGTAACATTCTTCAAACCTACCCCTACGATTGATTGAGCCAGCACAGTAGCAGTAGTAGTACCGTCACCTGCATCGTCACCTGTCTTTGAAGCAACAGATTTCACCAATTGCGCACCTGTGTTCTGAAACGCATCAGCCAATTCCACTTCCTTTGCCACAGTTACACCATCCTTAGTAATGTGAGGAGCACCGAATTTCTTTTCAATAATCACATTACGTCCTTTCGGACCAAGAGTTACTTTCACTGCGTTAGCCAATTCGTCTACACCCTTCTTCAATTCGTCACGGGCATCAATGTTGAATTTAATATCTTTAGCCATAATTCTATTTACAATTTAATGATTTACAATGTACTATTTAATTATCCCAAAACAGCGAGAACATCGCTCTGACGCATGATAAGGTATTTCTTACCGTCATGTTCCAATTCTGTACCCGAGTATTTGCCATACAATACCTGATCACCTACATGCAACACCATCTCCTCGTCTTTCGTTCCGTTACCTATTGCGACAACTTCACCTTGCAATGGTTTTTCCTTTGCTGTATCAGGAATAATGATACCACCGATTGTTTTTTCTTCCGCAGGAGCTGGAAGAATCAATACTCTGTCTGCTAATGGTTTAATGTTCATAGTTCTTAATTTTTATATGTTATACTTTTAATTATATCAATTATCCGTCATCTTTAAGCAGTGACGCAAAATATCTTGCGAAAAACGTGCCAAACATGAAAAAGGAGAAATTGACAGTTTTATTCTGCCAAATTGGCACAGCTATAACATATCTTTCACTAAAATGGTTTCCTCTTCCCCTGCCATTATCAGTTGCTTTTACGAAATTTATTATTTTTACCTATAAAGATTCATATATAAACCAGTCGGCTACATTCCACAGCGACAGAACAAATCTGAATATAAAAAGAGGAAAATGTGATTTTTCTTTTTTTAATATTTCCATAGGACACAAACTATCACTATCTTTGCAAAACCTAATAACTAACCCCTTTAACTATATGGCATTTACGAACAACATTATGATTGTCCGCCACAGATTGCTGACAGAACTTGTAAAATTGTGGAAAAACGGAGAACTGACAACAGACAAAATAGACCGTCTGCCATTAGAACTCAGCCCCCGACGTTCAAAACATGCAGGGCGCTGCTGCGTACACAAAGAACGCGCTGTATGGAAATACAAATCCCTTCCTCTATTGGGGCTGGATATGGATGACGAAACCGATGAGCTCACTCCACTATCCGAATATGCCGCACGTGCTATAGAACGTGCAAACAATGGAAAGCCCAAAGACAACATTATGTGTGTTATAGACGAAGCATGCTCGGCCTGCGTACAGATCAATTACGAAATCACCGACTTATGCCGGGGATGTACCGCCCGCAGTTGCCAGTACAATTGTCCTAAAGGAGCCGTACATGTACATGCTGACACCGGCAAGGCATGGATCGACCATGATACCTGCATCAGTTGCGGCATCTGCCACAAAAGCTGTCCTTATCACGCAATCGTTTATATTCCTGTTCCTTGCGAAGAATCTTGTCCTGTCAAAGCGATCAGCAAAGATGAACACGGTATAGAGCATATCGACGAGAACAAATGTATTTATTGCGGTAAATGTATGAATGCTTGTCCTTTCGGGGCCATTTTTGAAATATCACAGACATTCGATGTGTTGCAACGCATCCGTAAAGGAGAACAAGTGGTAGCCATTGTCGCGCCATCTATTTTAGGGCAATTCAGCACAACTATCGAACAGGTATATGGTGCATTCAGACAAATCGGTTTCACCGATATAATTGAAGTGGCACAAGGCGCCATGTCTACCGTAGAACACGAAGCACACGAACTGATAGAGAAGTTGGAGGAAGGACAGAAATTCATGACCACTTCATGCTGTCCATCGTACATCGAGCTGGTGAACAAGTATATTCCCGATATGAAAAAATACGTTTCCGGCACAGGTTCACCTATGTATTATGCAGCACGTATAGCCAAAGAGAAGTATCCTGATGCAAAGATCGTATTCGTAGGCCCATGTGTAGCCAAACGTAAAGAGGCCCAACGTGATGAAGCTGTGGATTTTGTGATGACGTTTGAGGAAGTTTCTTCTATTTTCGATGCTTTCGAAGTCAACTTGGAGATTGTACAGCCATACGCCATGGAATTCTCATCTGTTCGCGAAGCGCATGGGTTTGCACAAGCTGGCGGCGTGATGGGAGCCGTAAAGGCATTCTTGAAAATGGAAGCGGACAAAATCAATGCCATACAGGTATCCGATTTAAACAAGAAGAATATCGGAACATTACGTGCATACGCAAAATCGGGAAAAGCTCCCGGACAGTTCATCGAAGTGATGGCCTGCGAGGGAGGGTGTATCACAGGACCCAGTACTCATAGCGGCAGTAACGGGAAACGTCAGTTGGTACAAGAACTGGCTAAACAGGAAAAGACGTATTAAAAGTAGAAAACTGCCTTAGCGGAAAGACGTTATTCGCAATCCTTCACCATAGGGAAGTGTGTCAAAATGAAAACAATCTATCATTTTGACACACCTTCGAATGTATAAAGTTCATTGTGTGCCACTAGGCAAACGCATGGAGGCCGCCCCTACAGTAGCTGGTGAGCTTTTCAGGTTTTCCATTAATAAAAAAGTACGAATGAAGCAACTGATTGATAAATTGCGCCATAAACATAGCTTGACCGGCGAAGAATATGCTATTCTCCTCACCTGTCAGGACGCTGATACTTTAATGTATCTCCAACAACAGGCCCAAGAGGTTACTTTAGCGCATTTCGGGAATGCCATCTTTATCCGTGGGCTTATCGAGGTGGGCAACCGATGTCGTAACAATTGCTATTATTGCGGAATAAGAAAAGGAAATCCTGCTGTGGCCCGCTACGCATTAAAGCGCGAAACCATTTTGGAATGTTGCCGTGAAGGATACGCACTCGGGTTCCGTACCTTCGTAATGCAAGGCGGCCGAAGACCTGCCTTGACAGACGAGTGGATAGAAGCAACCGTAGCCGCCATCCGCAATGAGTTCTCCGATTGTGCCATCACCCTTTCGTTAGGAGAGAAATCACGGGAAGCATACGAGCGTTTTTCCGGGCAGGAGCGAACCGATACCTGCTTCGGCACGAAACACATAACGAACAGCATTACCGGAAACTCCATCCTGAAGAAATGTCACTAAAGTATCGCCTCCAATGTTTGCAATGGCTGAAAGAAATAGGATATCAAACCGGAACAGGAATCATGGTAGGTAGTCCGAGACAAACTCTGCCCCATCTGGTAGAAGACCTGTTGTTCATAGAACAGTTCCATCCCCAGATGATTGGTATAGGTCCTTTTATCCCCCACCATGAAACACCATTCGGAATGGAACCGGCCGGAAGTGTGAAAATGACTCTCAAGCTATTATCCCTTTTCCGGTTGATGCACCCGTCCGCCCTGATTCCATCGACCACCGCCCTTGCCACCTTGTCACCGGACGGACGGGAAAAAGGGATATTGGCAGGAGCTAATGTAGTGATGCCCAATCTCTCCCCTCGGGAGCAAAGAGAAAAATATGCTTTGTATGACAACAAAGCAGCTTTCGGCGCCGAAGCCGCCGAAGGTCTACGAAACTTGGCACAACGACTGGAAACAATCGGTTACCGGATATCAACAGATAGAGGTGATTATAATCACTAACCACTAATAAATATGTATAAAGCAGATTCTAAAATAGCGGAAGAATTCATTGACCACCAGGAAATACTGGAAACACTGGAGTATGCCCGCAGCAACAAAAGTAATCGTGCTCTGATAGAGCAACTGATTGACAAAGCCGCCCGATGCAAAGGACTATCCCATCGTGAGGCAGCGTTACTATTGGAATGTGACCAACCGGATTTGATAGAACGTATCTTCCATCTGGCACAGGAAATCAAACATAAGTTTTACGGTAACCGTATTGTGATGTTCGCCCCCCTGTACCTTTCCAATTATTGTGTGAACGGATGTGTTTACTGTCCTTATCATTTGAAGAATAAGACCATAGCACGCAAGAAACTGACACAAGAAGAAATTCGTAAGGAAGTAATTGCCTTGCAGGATATGGGACACAAACGTCTGGCACTGGAAGCAGGAGAAGACCCGCTACGGAACCCTATAGAATATATATTGGAATCCATCCGGACCATTTATAGCATCAAGCATAAAAACGGAGCCATCCGACGGGTCAATGTCAACATAGCCGCCACCACCGTAGAAAACTATCGCAAACTGAAAGACGCAGGTATCGGCACTTATATTTTGTTTCAGGAAACTTATCATAAAGAAAATTACGAAGCCCTGCATCCCACCGGTCCGAAAAGCAAATATGCTTATCATACCGAAGCGATGGACCGTGCCATGGAAGCGGGAATTGACGATGTAGGACTAGGTGTTTTATTCGGGCTGAATACCTACCGCTATGACTTTGTAGGATTATTGATGCATGCCGAACATCTGGAAGCCACTTTCGGAGTAGGTCCGCATACCATCAGCGTTCCTCGTATTTGTCCGGCAGATGATATCGCCACGCAAGACTTTCCGGACGCCATCTCGGACGAGATATTCTGTAAGATTGTGGCAGTAATCCGTATTGCTGTTCCTTATACAGGCATGATTATCTCTACAAGGGAATCGGCTGCAACCCGACGTAAGGTCTTGAATCTGGGAATTTCACAAATCAGCGGCGGTTCCCGGACCAGCGTAGGCGGTTATGCCATTCCGGAAACACCGGAAGAAAACTCGGCACAATTCGATATCAGCGATACCCGTACTTTGGATGAAGTAGTGAACTGGTTGCTCGATTTAGGGCACATTCCCAGTTTCTGTACAGCTTGTTACCGAGAAGGACGTACAGGTGACCGCTTTATGTCATTAGTCAAATCGGGACAAATTGCTAATTGTTGTGCACCCAATGCATTGATGACACTGAAAGAGTATCTGGAAGATTATGCGACAGCGGATACACGAGCCAAGGGAATCCAATTGATAAAAAAGAATTGGAACACATTCCCAACCCGAAAATAAAAGAAATAGCAACCCGTAACCTGAAAAAGATAGAAGAAGGGAAACGAGATTTCAGATTCTAATCCGGCCCACGCGCCGGGAGATGTTTCCAGACTGATAAAGTAACCACATATGAGTTTAAACAACACCCCATCTGCCAACCGCCTGCACGTCGCCCTCTTCGGGCGGCGCAACAGTGGCAAGTCCTCTTTAATCAATGCCTTGACCGGACAGGATACTGCCCTTGTATCGGATATCCCCGGTACCACGACAGACACCGTGAGCAAAGCCATGGAGATTCAAGGAATCGGCCCTTGTCTCTTTATCGACACGCCGGGATTTGACGATGAAGGAGAATTAGGAGAAATGCGCATCATCCGCACGCTGAAAGCCATCGAACAAACAGACATAGCCTTACTTCTTTGTGAAGACGAAGCCCATGAAGAGGAAAAGAAGTGGATGAAGCAATTGGAGGAAAAAAACATCCCTGTCATCTTGCTACTGAACAAGGCTGACATACGAAAAGACATAGCACCCACCCTACTCCGTATAGAAAAAGATTGCGGTCAAAAGCCTCTCGTTATCAGCGCAAAGGAAAGAACAGGTATAAAGAAGATACATCAGGCGATTCTGGAAAAGTTACCGGCAGATTTCGGACAACAAACCATTACCGGAGATCTGGCTAAAGAAGGAGATTTAGTGTTCTTAGTCATGCCGCAAGATATACAGGCTCCCAAAGGCCGTCTCATCCTTCCACAGGTACAGACGATGCGCGAATTATTGGACAAGAAATGCCTGGTGATGAGTTGTACAACAGACCAAATAGCTTCCACCTTGCAGGCTCTGTCCCGCCCTCCGAAACTGATTATAACCGACTCCCAGGTTTTTCATACCGTTTATGAACAAAAGCCGGCAGATAGCCTTCTCACCTCTTTCTCTGTCCTGATGGCAGGATATAAGGGAGATATACATTATTATATAGAAGGAGCCTCAGCCATAGACTGCCTCACCCCACAGTCACGGGTACTGATAGCGGAAGCCTGCACTCATGCCCCTGCCACCGAGGACATAGGCAGAGTAAAGCTTCCACGTATGTTGCGTAAAAAGATAGGCGAAGAGCTACAAATAGATATCGTTGCAGGTACAGACTTTCCGGAGGATTTGACACCCTATCACTTAATCATTCATTGCGGAGCCTGCATGTTCAATCGCAAATATGTACTAAACCGGATTGATAATGCCCGTAAGCAACAGGTTCCCATGACTAATTATGGAGTGGCTATTGCACACTTGAACGGGATATTGGATAAGATAGCGTATTAAAAAGACATCTGTTCTTTTTTTGTTTCTATCACCACAAACCATTTATTTTCAACGGTTTGTGGTGTAAAAGGATCCGTAATTCCCCTTAACTGGTATGTATGTGGATTTTTACCATTGTTTCTGAAGACTCATAGATTTTCCTTCTTGATGTGTCCTACATGATGGTTCATCCATTTACTTCATTTACAAGGCCTTATCGTGCAAACACTTAGTTGAATTTATAGTTTCACCAAGGTGAAGCAATCGTATCACTTGGGTGACTACGCCTCTCCACTTAGGTGCCAATGTATTGTCACCTAGGTGAAACAACAAAAAAAAACAGACAAAAGATAAGCATTCGGGCTTGTACGTGTTTTTTCCAGTCATAACAAAATCAAAAGCCTGGAGAGAAATACATAAGAGGCCGAATGCTTACAGTTCTTCCATAAACTTGACCGACGAGTGAACAATGCTCCAATCCATATATTCCCACGCAGGGTGTGACCATCTTCGATATTGCCGAATACTGGGCCATTGATGTTTCAATCCACACACCCACGTAGGGTGTGACTTGACTATGGTTTTGAAAACAATCACATGTGGGTGTTTCAATCCACACACCCACGTAGGGTGTGACTCTATATCTAATAACATATTATAAATCAGCAAGTTTAATCCACTGTTATGCGAATCATCATTATTATTCAACTTCATAACGAAGAAATACTCTACAAATAATTTAATCTACTGATTATTAACACATGCGAAGATACTTACTTTTTTTGTAACACACCACATTCGCATTATATTATAAGAGCCTCCTCAACTTTATAAGCCGTTTCAACACCTATTACTTCTACCCTCTTATTCTCATTTTTACTAAGAATATAAAAACGAACACTATCAAGAGACATATCAATAATATCCCTAACTCTCCCTTTTAAAAGAGAATATTGCGCTTCCGTCACTACACACTCAAAGACTGAGTTCTGCACCCTCTGTCCATAATCCAAACATGCCTTGGCCACACATCGTAAACGGCGAGCCCCCCTCTTTGCTTGTAGTATCCACATCGTAAGTCACAAGAATGTACATAATTAAAAATCATTTTATAAGAAATACCGGATAATCGTCAATATCCTGCCTGATATATCTTGCCATTAACATAGCCTGCACATAAGGCAGAAGCCCTATTTCAACTTTTTCATTAAGATAAGGATGAATTATCACCTCCCTTTTCCTTGCCTGCCATGCAGTAATAAAAGTCTTTTTCCCTTTATCTGTCATAACAACCCCATTATCACCTTGGAACAAGAAGTCTTTTACTGAAATCTGTCTTTTATTAATCAACGACAAAATAAAACGGTCGCCAAGGTAAGCACGTAACTCTTCCATCATATCTAAAGCCAACGACGTGCGCCCTGGACGGAGTGTATGGAGAAACCCGACGTATGGATCAAGGCCAACAGTTTCGAGAGCGGCCGCAACATCATTGGCAATCAAGGTATATGCAAAAGACAACATGGCATTCACCGCATCCTTGGGAGGACGACGATTGCGACCATGAAATGGAAAATCAGTCTTCTGATTAAGTATCAAGATTGGCAATACCTCAAAATAGGCATTCGAAGCCATCCCCTCATAACCAATTAATTCCGTCTTATCTTGAGCCTTCAAAACATCACGTTTGACACGTTCCAATACTTGCACCGCCCTATTAATGTCTTCATTCTCACCATAATCACGAATATATCTCCTCAATATATTGCGATAGTTTTGAATCTTACCACCAATCATCAACCGAACCACATGCAACGACCAAGATGCATCGTCCGACAATTGGTACTGCTTTTTGCGTAACAGAACATTTCCTTTCGTAGCACCTTGAACCCTGCTGATGAATCTGCCTTGTGGAGAAAGAAATGTGAGTGATATACCATTGTCACTACACTAATTTCATCACACCGGGACTTGCGCCCATATATCCGAACGTAACGATGCCTTCTATATTTATGACAGGAATACGAAACACCTCCTCCTGCTGAACAGATATAACGACATTCAGCCCATCCTTACTAAGATACGCTTCCGGTGTCGTCACATACAAAGTATTCAATAGTTTTCTCATAGATACAGATTTTTAGTAAGGTAATTATCTACCGAAGTACAATTATTTACCATTTCCGGCATGCAAATATCTTTCAGCGAGCACTTGTCACAATGTTTCCCATATTCAGCCTTCGGGATAACCGCTTTACTAAATATATCGTGCATATCCCGGGCACATTGTCTGACTATATCTCGCAGTTCCTCCGTTATATCCACATTAACCCGATGGCGAAGCTCCCCATAAAAGAAAGCGCCGTATGGTATATGGATAGCATACATTTCTTCTATGCACATGATTTGTGCTGCCAACTGCACTTCATCCACCTCGTTTCTTTTCGGTTTGCCATGCTTATACTCCACAGCAACCGGTTGCCATCGCCCCGGATAGTTGGGATGCAAGATAGTATTTTCAAGAGATGAGGAAGGAAACAACTCTATGGCATCAGAGATTCCATAGAGTCCAAGTTCACGCGAAGCGATATTCACCGCACGCAATGTTATCTGGTCACCACACTTCTGTCTATAAAACGGATCATCTACATGCTTGTGCAGAATCTGTCCTGATGTGAGACGA